>JAABUS010006062.1_pt1 | contig 15071 bp, 7 predicted proteins | sample 5560161 | NCBI WGS metagenome assembly JAABUS01 (sample SAMN10711885, study PRJNA513376) | rock metagenome | isolation source: Antarctica rocks | place: Antarctica: Victoria Land, Trio Nunatak nord | collected 2016-01-04 | reverse complement strand
TCGGCGGATCATCGAGCAGTCCGGCCGACATCAGATATGGCCGAACCCGATCCAGGAAGTCCTCCGGATCGAGGGCGCGTAGGTGAACCGCGTTGATCGCCTCGGCCTTCCGGAGGTCGAAGCGGGCCGGGTTGGGGCTGACCCTGGCGATGTCGAACGCCGCAGCCATCTCGTCCATCGAGAAGATGTCGCGATCTTCGGCGATCGACCAGCCCAGCAGCGCAAGGTAATTCAGCAAGCCCTCGGGGAGAAAGCCGCGCTCCCGATAGACATCCAACGATGATTGTGGATCTCGTTTCGACATCTTCTTGCTGCCGTCCCCGGTGACCAGTGGCAGATGGCCGAATCGCGGAGCGCCGGTGCCGATGCCGATCCCGGACAGCGCCTCGTAGAGGGCCAGCTGACGCGGGGTCGAGGGGAGCAGGTCCTCACCGCGGAGTACGTCGGTGATCTCCATCAACGCGTCGTCAACAGGATTGACGAAGGGGTAGAGCGGTATCCCGTTGGCGCGGACGATGACGAAGTCCGGCACCGCACCTGCTGCGAACCGGATCTCACCACGCACCAGGTCGTTCCAGACGATGTCGTGATCGGGCATCCGGAGCCGGATGACCGGCGGGCGACCCTCGGCGCGGAACGCGGACACCTGTGCGGTGGACAGCACGCGATCGAAGTTGTCATATCCCAACTTCGGGTCCCGGCCGGCTGCACGGTGTCGGGCCTCGATCTCCTCGCCGTTGGAGTAGGACTCGTAGGCAGCGCCCGAGGCCAGCAAGCGAGCGGCGATGTCGGCGTAGATGCCGTCCCGCTCGGACTGCCGATACGGTGCGTGCGGTCCGCCGACCTCGGGACCCTCGTCCCAGTCCAACCCGAGCCAGCGCAGGCTGTCCAGCAGGTGGTGATAGGAGCCTTCGGTGTCCCGGCTCGCGTCGGTGTCCTCGATCCGGAAAACGAAAGTTCCGCCGTGGTGGCGAGCGTAGGTCCAGTTGAACAGCGCCGTACGGATAAGGCCGACATGCACCATGCCCGTCGGCGATGGGCAGAATCGGACCCGAACGCCTGGCTCACTCGGGCCGGTCATCCAGTGCGACCCGCAGGTGCCGGCGTCGAACCGTCCTGGCTCACAACGGGGTTGGGAAGCGTGCCAAGATTCTCGATGATGACGTCAACCCGCTGTCCTGCGGTGATGGGCCCGACCCCGGCAGGCGTACCGGTCATGATCACGTCTCCGGGGAGCAGAGTCATGACCTGAGAGATGAAGGCGATGATCTTCGGGATCGAGTGGATCAGCTGACCGGTGCGGCCCAGCTGCCGGACCTCGCCATCGACCTCACAACGGACTTCGACGTCGCTCGGGTCGAAGTCGGTGTCGATCCACGGCCCGATCGGGCAGAACGAATCGAAGCCCTTGGCGCGGGTGAACTGAACGTCCTTCTTCTGCAGGTCGCGGGCGGTCACATCGTTCCCGCAGGTGTAGCCGAAGACACTGTCCAGCGCGTTGGCCTCGGTCACCCGCCGGGCACCGGTCGCCCCGATCACGACTGCGAGTTCGGCTTCGTGCTGGACATCGTGGGACAGGTCAGTCAGCCGGATGGCATCTCCCGGCCCGATCACCGCGGTCGAGGGCTTCAGGAAGATCATCGGCTCAGCGGGAAGCTCGTTGCCCATTTCCGCTACATGATCGGCATAGTTATGGCCGACGCCGATCACCTTGCTCGGCAGGATCGGCGAGAGCAGCCGGACGTCACCGGGGTCGAACTGGGCTCCCGTGTGGACGATCGAACCGAACGGGTGGCCCTCGATCTGGGCCAGGTTGCCGTCGGACTCCACAGTGCCGAACGACATCCCCTGCGGGTGGGCGAACCGGACGATGCGCATCACTTGCAATCTACCCACCCATCAGGACCCCGCTTTCGACTCAGGGGACCCCTGCAACGTTAGGTTCGTACCAATCTTCCCCTCATCGCGCTGCGTCGACGCCGGACCGGTGCCGCAGGCCAAAGGTGAGCGCATCCACGAGGGCGTGCCAGGATGCCTCGATCACGTTGCCGTGCACGCCGACCGTCGTCCACCCGCCGGTTCCGTCGGTCGTCTCGATCAGTACGCGGGTCACCGCGTCGGTGCCGTGCTTTCCTTCCAGGATCCGTACCTTGTAGTCGGCGAGTTCCAGGTGCGCCAGCTCGGGATAGGGCTGGGTCAGCGCTGATCGCAGCGCCGAGTCCAGCGCATTGACCGGGCCGTTGCCTTCCCTCGTCGCGATGATCCGCTCCCCCTCGACGAACAACTTCACCGTCGCCTCGCTGATCACCGAGCCATTGCCGGGGTGCGCTCCAGGACGGTGCTCGACGATGACGCGATAGGACTCCAGCTCGAAGACCGGTCCCGGATCCACACCCATCTCCGAGCGCAGCAACAGCTCGAAGGAGGCGTCCGCGGCCTCGAAGGACCAGCCCTGCGCCTCCAGAACCTTGACCCGGTCGACCACCCGGCCGACGGCATCGCCGTACCCCTCGAGGTCGACCCCCAGCTCCTTTCCCTTGAGTTCGATGCTGGCTCGGCCGGCCATCTCGGTGACGAGGATGCGCATGTCGTTGCCGACGACTTCCGGCTCGAGGTGGTTGTAGAGGGCCGGGGAAACCTTGATGGCGCTGGCGTGCAGGCCTGCCTTGTGCGCGAACGCCGACGCTCCCACGTAGGGCTGATGGGTGTTCGGGGCGATGTTGGCGATGTCGGCAATGGCGTGGGACACCCGGACCAGTTCGGTCAGGCATTCTGGCGACACGACGGGTCGGTCCATCTTGGTCACCAGCCCGGCGATGATCGAGAAGGTGTCGGCGTTACCAGCGCGTTCGCCGTACCCGTTGGCAGTTCCCTGTACGTGGGTGACGCCCGCCTCGACCGCGGCCAGGGTGTTGGCAACCGCGCACCAGGTGTCGTCCTGACAGTGGATCCCCAGGCGAAAACCCCCGCGTTCCTTGACGTCTGCGACAATTCGACTCAAACCCATCGGCAGCGAGCCACCGTTGGTGTCGCAGAGCACGCCGACGTCAGCGCCACCGCGAAAGGCCGCATCCAGTACGCGCAGGCCGTAGTCGGGATCGACGGCGTACCCGTCGAAGAAGTGCTCGCAGTCGAGGAAGACGCGGCGCCCCTGCCCCACGAGATATTCGACGGTGTCGAAGACCATCGCGAGGTTCTCCTCCAGAGTGGTACGCAGCGCCCGTTCGACATGTCGTACGTCGGACTTGGCAACCAGGCACACGACCGGCGTGTTGGCGGCCAGGAGCGCCTCGACCTGCTGGTCGGCGCGCACGTCAACACCGGCCTTGCGAGTGGAGCCGAAGGCGACCAACTGGGCGTGGCGCAGCTCGAGCTCGGCCTGGGCGCGGGCGAAGAACTCGGTGTCCTTCGGCATCGCGCCGGGCCAGCCGCCTTCGATGAATCCGACGCCGATGTCGTCGAGCAGCCTGGCCACCGCCAGCTTGTCGTTGACCGAGTAGGTGATGCCCTCACGCTGCGCGCCGTCGCGCAGGGTCGTGTCGAACACGTGGAAGGAGTCATCCGGTGGCATCAGCGGTGGCTTCATGTTGTCTGTTCCATGTGTCGGGCCTCACGGTGAATGGTGCATCTGGTGTGGCCGGTCTGCGAAGGAACAAAGAAAGACCTCCCGTGGAATACGGGAGGTCTGCGCGCAGGCCGGAATGGTGGCGTGCGCGCTAGCTGATAATTCCCAGCAGTCTTGACATCGGGAGAAGTAAACCAGTTACGCCCCCTCACCGCCAGCCACCTCACTACGCACCCAGGCAGTAGGCCAGGCCGGACAGCGAAAGGCCCTGGAGCGCAAGTACACCCCAGGGCCTTTCGCTACGTCTGGCTCTCTATCGCCTCGTGACGTTGATGGTCTCCACGTCGACGGTCGCCCCCTGAACGGCTGGGGACACCATCACCGTTGTCACCTTGGCGATGCCCAGCCCGATGCCACGAACCTGGAATCGATAGGACGCCACACCTCCGGGGGTTCCTGCAGTGCTGGTGACCCGCAGGTCCTCGGTCGGTGGACCGGCGATCTGCTCCCCGGCGGTGCCGTTGACGTTCTCCGCCCCGACAGTCAAGCCATACCCAGCCGGTGGATCGCCGGGCAGGTTCGCCGGATCATAGGCGAAGGTGATGTCCTCGGTCCCGTTCAGCCCGATCCACAACTGGAAAGTCTTGAGCTCATCGGTGCCGAACAGGTTGACCTGCCACTCGACTGCCAACCAGGACTCGCCGGTCTCACTGTCGCTGATCACCGCCACGTAGATACCTGGAGCCCCGGTGCCGTCCAAGTCCGTCCAGTAGGGGGCGAGCACGTTGTTCGGCCGAGTGGGATCGGGTAGGTCCTGCGGGGTGAACTGAATGTCGGCACCCTCGGCCCCCCCGACCACGGCGTAGCCATTCGACGTAAGCCCGATGGTGGCGTAGGTGACACCGGCGTAGGTGAACTCCGGAACATCAAAGTTCAGCGCATCCTCGTCCCCCACCGCACTCGGAGCAACTCCGAAGTCGGACAACGGCAGGTAGCCGAAGAGCTCCCCCGGACCGATCGAGGGAATGCCAGGCTGCTGACCGGCCAGCTGCTGGTTCGACAGCCTGACGGCCCGTGGGCCGACTCGCTCCGCGCCGTCGATCGACGTGATCACCAGGTTGTCGGACACGGTCGATCCGAGGTCGGCCCGAGTGTCCTCGAAGCCGGTGTTCTGAGCCTCGACGGTGCAGGTCGACGCGTCACGGAGGAACGCGATCTGGTCGGGAACACACTCAGTGACGAGGCTGACCTGGCCCTGGCCCGGACTGAATGCCACCGGGAGGTGCAGGTCACGGTCGCCGCCGGCCTCGTTCAGGTTCACCTGACCGAAGTACTGACCGGGAGCCAGACTGATGGCCCTGATGGTGATCCGAATGCGAACCGAGTCGCCAGGAGCAACGGTGAATTCCGATGGGCTCACCGTGATGGTGGCACCGGAAGGCGACGTTGCAGAGACCTGATAGCTCAGTGCGGCGCCGGTCACGTTAATGGCCGTCCGAACGGTCGTAACGACACCAGGGACCAACGGTGCATTCACCGACGGGATGTTGAGGTCGATGCGGCTGGTTGGATCAGTCGCCGAACGAGTGAACGCGCGCGCTCTCTCGTCGAAGGTCAGCCCCGGGTCACCGGCGCGAGTCAGGTCGATCCGGCCCCCCCCGAAGTCGAACGGATCCGCCGGCGTCGTGGTGTCTTCCTTGACCACCGCCGTCGTCGCCGTCGTCATCAAGGCCGACTTGATCTGTCCCGGAGTCCAGTCCGGGTGCAGGGCCACCAGCAGCGCAGCGGATCCGGCGACGTGCGGGGAGGACATGGAGGTGCCGGCAATGGCCTGGAACAGCTGGCCCGGCGGGCCCTCCGTGATGCTTTCGGGCGTCGGCGTGTGCCCGGCCAGGATCTGGACACCCGGAGCGGTCAGATCCGGCTTCAGGAAGTCACCACCTGGGCCACGTGAGGAGAAAGCCGCCATGACATCACCTTGAGCGGTGGCCTTCTGGCCAGCGGTGAAGCTCGCGGTGGCGTTCGGATTCGCGGCCATGAATGCCAGGAACTCGGTGCCGTCAGCCAGGTGCACTGTGGGCAACCAGTGGTTGTCGGTCTCGATGTCGGCAAGAGTCGGGTTGTACAGGATCATGCCGAGCGCGTCACCCTGAAGAACGTTGTACCCCTTCTCCACCCGGGCGATTTCTCCTCGCTCGCAGGCGACGATCTTCCCGGCGAACAGTCCATCCGGAGCCGGCGTGGTGCACAGCGCGTCGCTGTAGGGCGCCGCAGAGGCGAGGACCACAGGTGCTGGCCCCGCCCCATCGGTGATTGAGGCACCGGTGTCGGTGAAGGTGCCGGTTGTCCCGGTCACGGTCAGCGTCGACTCGAAGGCTCGCTCCTGAGTGGAGGCCGCGACGCTGGTGACCCACGGGCTCACGTGGTTGACGGTGCCGGCACCGGGGCCGTCGTTGCCGGCCGAGGCGGAGACGAATACTCCTGCGGCATAGGCGTCCAGGAAGGCGAGCTCTACCGGATCCGAGTAGGGGTCGGTCCCACCGGAGATCGAGAAGTTGATCACGTCGACGCCGTCTTCGATGCTGCGACCGACGGCCGCGGCGGAGTCGGAGCTGAAGCAGCCCTCGGCACCACACACCTTGTATACGGCGATGTGAGCGCCGGGGGCGATGCCGTTGATGGCCCCACGATCCACGCCGAGCACGATCGCGTTGGCAACCGGCGCGCCGGCTGATGTGGTTGAGGTGTGCGTGCCGTGCCCGTTGCTGTCCCGTGCGGTTTCATAAACCTCGCCACCGACAACCGCGTTGTAGCTCTCGAGGAACGGTTCACCCGAGATGAGCTTGTCGTTGCAGACGAAGCGATCTCTGGCAGGCGTCAGCGGATTGTCCCCGAAGTTGCACACGCGACGCTGGCCGTCACCCCGCGGTGGCGGGGGAGCAATTCCCGGATCGAGGTAGGAGGGATGCTCCGGCCAGCTTCCGCTGTCAAGGATTCCCACGATGGCACCTTCGCCCGCGGTGGTGTCCGACCCGAGGGCGTTGTATAGCGTTGGCGCGCCAATGAACTCCGGGCTGGAGTCGGTCAGCGGCTGGGCCAGGTTGTCGCGCTGAACGGCCACGGCGCCAGGCAGGGCCAGGAGGTCCCGTGCCCGATTGGCGGGCACCGTAAGGGCGACCCCGCCGTACACGGTCCGCAACCGGCTACCCACTCTGCTGTTGGGTACGGCCGCCTGCACTGCTGCCACGAATCGGTCTTCGATGCCGGCAACGAATTCCTCATACCTGCGTACGGCCTCGCTGCTGCGATCGAAGCGGCCACCGGTCACCGATGGGCTGGTGGCCTCGTATCCGGGCAGATCGCCCAGGTAGGTTGCGAGCGAGTCGTAGTCCAGCTTCACGACCACCGCGGTCAGTTCCGTGCCGGTTGCCTCCAAGAGCGACTCATCGCTTTGGGCCAGCCGACTCGTGGCGGCCTTGGGGACCGAGACTCGCTCGGTTGCGGCCGGTGCGGCGCCCAAGCTCAGATCAGGGACCGAGGGCTGCGCCGATGCGCCCGGAAGCGGCGAAAGGGCGAGGGTGAGCCCGATCAAGGCCGCGGTTACCAGGAGCCGATTTGTCATCGGACCACTGCGCAGGGTGAGGCTATGCGACATGCTGCTCCATTCGAGGAATGCAGGGGATGGGCAGACCCTAGTCTGGGGATGCCGTGTCCACCACCCCGGGTCGATCTAGAGCTGACCGCATTCGCCAAGTGCGAGCCACCGGATGTGCACACGGCCGGTCTGGCAGGTTCAGCGCAGCTGCCCGGAGATCCGATCGCCGATCCGCTCGGTGACCACGGGCTCGGCCGGATCGCGTGTCGCAAGGTCTTCTGCCACAACCGTGTCGACCCGCTTGGCTTCCTCGAATCGGCCGAGGTGATCGAGCAAGAGCGCGACGGACAAGATGGCCGCGGTGGGGTCGGCCGTTCCGGTGCCCGCGATGTCGGGAGCCGAGCCGTGCACCGGCTCGAACATGCTCGGATTCGCCCGGGTCATGTCGAGGTTTGCGCTGGCGGCGAGGCCGATGCCGCCGGTGATCGCCGCACCGAGGTCGGTGAGGATGTCGCCGAACAGGTTGTCGGTGACCACCACGTCGAAGCGTCCCGGGTCGGTGACGAAGAACATGGTCGCCGCGTCTGCGTGCTGGTAGGCAAACGTGACGTCGGGATAGTCCTGGCTCAGTGCCGCTGCCGTCCGCGACCACAACGAGCCGGCATGGGTCAAGACGTTCGTCTTGTGGACCAGCGTGAGGTGTCTCCGTGGCCGCGCCTGCGCTCGCTCGAAGGCGTTCTGGATCACCCGGCGTACGCCGAACGCGGTGTTGACGCTGACTTCGGTGGCCACTTCGTTGGGCGTGCCGCCGCGTAGTACCCCGCCGTTGCCGGTGTACGGACCCTCGGTGCCTTCCCGCACCACGACCATGTCGATGGCCGGATTGCCGCGGAGCGGTCCGACGACTCCTGGCATCAACCGCACCGGACGCAGGTTCACATGATGGTCGAGGGCGAAACGCAACCGGAGCAGCAGTCCACGTTCCAGGATCCCGCTCGGCACGCTCGGATCTCCGATCGCCCCCAGCAGGATCGCGTCATGGCCCTTGATCTCATCGAGCTCGGAGTCGAGCAACAACTCCCCGGTCCGAGTCCAACGCGCCGCGCCCAGGTCGAAGGCAGTCGTCTCGAGTTCCGGCAGCACCGCCGCCAGAACCTTGAGTGCCTCCGCTGTGACCTCCGGCCCGATTCCATCTCCGCCGATGACCGCAATCCGCATGCTCAACACCCTAGGAGACAGGCAAACGGCCTCGAGCCAGCGCTCGGTTCGAGGGCCGTTCGCTGACTACGGGTTGCTGACTCAGTTCACCCCGGGAACAGCAACGGTCTGGGCTCGGCTCGCAGTTGTCGAGTTGTGCGAATGGATCAGCAGGATTCCCTTTGGTCCACCGACCGCCCGGTCAGCAGCCAGTGACACCAGGTTGCGCCTGACGTCGATCCGGGTACCCGGCCCGGATACGACCAGCTGAGCCACATCACCGCCGCTGGAGAAGGACAACCCCGGCCGCAGCGCGTCGAACGACATGCCCCCGGCAACATTCTCCCCGAACGGAGTCGTTCCGACCGTGTCGATGGTGCCGTATCCGAAGGAGGTGGCCTGCACTCCGAAGGTGAACCGCGGGTCGGCCCGGGTGAGCAGCGGCATCGATGAGATCGGGAACGGCATGATCACCGTGTCGTTGTTGAACTGGTTGGTGTCGACGTTCCCGGGCACGATGTTCAGGAACTCCGCAGCGAGATTGCCATCAGGGGTCTCCATGAGGAATCCAGCGTTCGGCCCGGTGAGATAGGCCCCCAGGACCAGGACGACGTCGATCCCGTCGGCGCCATTGCCCAGTCGCTGGCTGAATATCTCGTAGTCCGGGACGTTGTCGCCGTCCCCGTCGATGAACACCGAGTAGCCGATCACTGCATCCGGCGTGGTGAACTTCCCGTGCGCCGCGACCCCGAAGTACAGGTAGCTGTTGGCCAGCGGCTGCCGAGTCGTGCCGGTGAAAGGTACGTCCGTTGCGACACCGATCGCCTTGAGGTCCACTGATCGTTCCAGTGCGGACTTGTAGCAGTCGACGACGACCGTTCGTGAACACTTCGCCATCTGCGGGCTGGTCCCCAACTGCTCGAATGCGCTGGACAGCGACGCATAAGCATTCGGGGTTCCTGGGGTCCCGTTTCGCACACCGCGGCCGGACAACGTCAACCTCGCGTTGTTGCCGCTGAACGAAGACAGGGATTGGGTCAGCGTCGAGGACGGCTTGGCATTGGCGTGTACGGGAACCCGCAGTTGCGGCTGGGTCGAGCCAGGGGCGCTGGCCGTCAGGACGACCCGACCGCTGGCATCCGCGACGAACTGCCGCGGCAGTTCACCGAAGCCGACCAACGTGTCCACCTGGGTGTCGGTCATTGTCGGGTCCAACGTCTTTCGCAGCTGAGCCCGATTGACGGTGATCGTGAACACCACCGTCGTCGAGCCGCCCGGGCCAACAGTGACCGAACCCCTGTTCAGGGAGTACGACACGCCTGGTTGCTCGGTGATCGGGTCGTAGGCCGCCGCGAAGGTCTGCGCGGTCGTTCCCTTGTTGACCACCCGGATCGTGCGCGTCAAGGTCGTGACATCGTTGGTTGCCTCGATGACGCCGAAGGACGCGCTCACCACCCCCGGGGCGTCCTGGACGTAGGCCACCACATTGCTGTTCAGCGCGTCCAAGGCGTCGATGCGCCCGGCACCCACCCGGTTGGGGGCATAGATGTCGCCGGTTCGATCGAGTCCGGTGTAGACGTCCTCGTTGGCGGTGTTCATCACCGCAGCCTTGACCTCTTCGGTCGTCCAGGTCGGATGCGCTGATCGGATCAGGGCCACGACACCGGCCGTGGTCGGACTGGCCATCGAGGTTCCGGAGATGGTCACGCCCTGGTTTCCGGTGCCGGTGGCCGCCGAGTAAGTGGTCACGCCAGGAGCGGTCACATCCGGCTTCACACCGTTTGCCTGGCGCACACCTCGGGAGCTAAACGATGCAAGCAGATCCTCCTGCTCAGGAGCAAAGAACTTTGCCGCGTCCTTGAGGTTGTCCCCGAACTCGATCGTCAGGGTCTCCTCGTCTGCCCGCTCCTTGAGAACTGCTCCATCGGAAGCCGTCACCAGGATGCCTGGGATGACAGCGCTACCGGTGATGCCGGTCTCGAGGAGGTCGTCATCGGAGACGATCACGAATCCAGTCGCCCCGGCGGCGGCTGCGTTGCCGCTCTTGGTCACCGACCCGCAGGCGAACCCGTCCGCGTCGATGATGAGGAACTTTCCGGTGTAGTCACCATCGAGCTCGGTGCATGCGGAGGGGTCGTCGCCAGCGACCGGGAGCACCAGATCACCTTGGACACCGTTGGGCGTGGGGGTTGTGTAGGCGACCGAACGAAGACCCGGACGGATGTCTGGCTCGAAGAGGTTGGGCTTGTTGACGATCTGCCAGCCGTCGAAGACTCCGAATCCGTCATTGGACGCGGCAACCGTGATTGCGCGCGGCGCGTTACCAGGGGATCCGCCGATGTCGAAGGTGTCCCCGGCGTTGCCCGCGGACAGCACCATGGAGACACCCAGCTCAACAGCCCGGTTGACGATGACGGTGTCGCCGTCGTCAGCCAGACCGTAGTCCGAGCCGAGGGACAGGTTGACCACGTCGAGGTGGTCGTCGGTGACGCCGTCCTGGTCGGGGTCCATTGCCCACTCGATGGCCAGGGCCGTTGCGTTGGTGGAGCCGTCGCAGCCGAAGACGCGCAGCGCGTACAGCGACGCCTCCGGGGCCATGCCGGGACCGATGCGCATCGTGTTCAGTGGAATGTCCGCGCCGTAGCTGCCCCGATAGGTGCTGCCGTCGGCGTTCACCCCGTAACCGGCGGCACTGCCGGCCACGTGCGAGCCGTGCCCGTTGCAGTCCATCGGGTTCTGGTCGGGACGGCGTACCGGCGAGTAAGCCTCGCTGCTCGGGTCTGCGTTGTACGCATCGCCGACAAAATCGTAACCACCAACCACCTTGGTGGTCGGGTAGACCCGGGGGGACGCCTGCGCATCGGTCTGCTGACGATAGGCGGCAGGCGTGCCGGCGCCTCCGAAATCGGTGTGGATGTAGTCGATACCCGTGTCGACGATGCCGACGGACACGCCTTCACCGGTGTTGCCGAGCGCGGCCCACACCTGGGCGGCGCGAATCAGCTGGGCGGCGCCGGCGTTGTCGACCTGCTTGGCCGAGATCGGGTAGACGGCGCGTACGCCCGGAAGCGTGGTCAGGGCGCCGTAGTTGCTGACATCGGTCTCGATCGCCACTGCAGCCAAGGCAGCCTGAGTGCGGTAGAGCTCGGTGAACTGCGGAGCAGCCTGGGGCAGGGCCGCAAGTACGCGATCTCTCAAGGCAGCAATCGAACCGACCGCGGCGCGTGCCGCTGCGGCGGCAGCACCTTGCCCACGCGGCAGGTTCTCGGTGAACACCTGTCCGGTCGAGGAGGAGTCCAACTCCAGCAGGAAGGCCATCGGGCCACTGGGGGGCAGGCTCGAGGCCCGCGCTGCGACGGCATCTTGAAGCAGTTGCTGCTTCTGGGCGTCGGTCAACGTGGCGCTGGGTCCAGCCGGCCCGTCGGGGTTCACCGACTCGGCGGAGGAGGTACCAGCCACGCCGGAGAGGACCAATGCCGATGCTGCACCGACGATGGCGAGACGCACGCTCACTCGAGCACGCATACCCCTACGACCGACCCGATTCATGTCCACCCTTGCACGCGGGCTCTGGGTCCTGACCGGAGTGCTGACCAGTGCTCGGCACCGCTGCCGAGCGCGAAACCCGTCTCGCGCATCGCACAACGGTAGCGCCGTGCCGGGTACTGTCTACAACGGCAGCGGCGCCGAGCAAGCACGGGGGTCGATTCTTCAGTTACTAGACGCGGCCCGATGATCAACGCCGGCTCGGTCCCGTTCTCCGTTCTGGCCAATGACGTCGGCCAGGGCGGCCTTCCGGCCGACTTCAGCAGCGCGACGACGAACAACTGCCATATCGATCCGGCGTGGGCTGACCCGGCCGGGCGACAGGGTGAGAACGGGCTGCTCATCCAGGCCTCGGGGATTCAGCCCCAGTGGTTCAGCTGGCGGTCAGGTTGGCCAGTCGGGCGTCCCGGGCGCCGATCCGCTCGGCGATCGTGGCGAGCAGTTCCGGCGCGACCTCCGAATCGGTGGTGATCGCCATGAGCGCCTCTCCACCCGCGTCCGCGCGACTGACCTGCGCCGCGGCAATGTTGATCTCGGCATCGCCCAGTAGCGCCCCGAGGGTTCCCACCACCCCAGGTCGGTCGTCGTAACGGAAGAACAGCAGGTACCCCTCAGGTCGTAGGTCGACCTCGAAGCCGACCACCTCGGTCAGCTTCTCCACCAGCCGCGGACCGGTCACAGTGCCCGACACGGAGATCTCGCGGCCGTCGGCCATCACGCCGCGCAGCGTGGTGACATTGCGGTGCTGCTCGCTGATCGGGTCGGTCACGAGATCGACCTCCAAACCGCGATCCCTGGCCAGCAGCGGGGCGTTGACGAAGGTGACCTGCTCCTCGACGACATCGGTGAAGATGCCCTTGAGCGCAGCCAGCTGCAAGACGCTCACGTCGTGCTCGACGATGTCGCCGCGGACCTCGACCGACAGCCGCAGAGCGACGCCACCTGCGATCGCGGTGAAGATCCGGCCCAGCTTCTCGGCCAGGGACAATCCAGGTCGTACGTCTTCCGCGACCACCCCGCCGGCTTGCACGTTGACCGCGTCGGGGACGAAATCGCCTTGCAGGGCAAGGCGTACGGACCTGGCCACGGCCACACCCGCCTTGTCCTGAGCTTCGACCGTCGAGGCGCCGAGGTGTGGGGTCACCACGACGTTGGACAGGCCGAACAGCGGGCTGTCGGTGCACGGCTCGGTGTCGTAGACGTCGATCCCCGCGCCAGCCAGGTGGCCCGACCGTAGGGATTCCACCAGTGCCTGCTCGTCGACCAGCCCGCCGCGAGCGGCATTCACCAGGACGGTGCCTGGTTTGGTGACTGCCAGCTCCTTGGCGCCGATCAGTCCGACCGTCTCGGGTGTCTTGGGTAGATGGATCGAGATGAAGTCGCTCTCTCGCAGTAACTCGTCGAGCGGGACCAGATGCACGCCGAGCTGCGTGGCCCGACCCGGCTGGATGTAGGGGTCATAGGCGAGAACTCGCGCTTCGAATGCCTTCATCCGGGCCGCGACGAGCAGTCCGATCCGGCCCAGACCGATCACCCCGACGGTCTTGTCGGCGATCTCGATGCCGCTGAAGGAGGACCGCTTCCAGGTGCCGGCACGCAGCGAGGCATCCGCCGCCGGAATCTGGCGCGCTGTCGCCAGCAACAGCGCGACCGCATGCTCGGCAGCCGACCAGATGTTGGACAGCGGCGCGTTGACCACGAGTACGCCGCGGGCGGTGGCGGCAGCCACGTCGACGTTGTCGAGTCCGATTCCGGCGCGGGCGACCACTTTGAGCCGTGGCGCGGCCGCCAAGGCCTCCGCGTCGATGGTGGTGGCGCTGCGCACCAGCACGGCGGAGGCCTCGCGGAGAGCGGCCAACAGAGCCGGTCGATCGGTCCCGTCGACCTGACGTACGTCGAAGTCGTCGTCGAGCAACTCCACGACGCGCGGCGCGAGTTGTTCGGCGATCAGGACGATGAGGCGGTCGGAGGGCACGGCACCCAGCGTAGAAGAACCCCGATGGTGGCTGTCGGGAGGACGCGTAGCTGGCGCGAGCTGGAGGGCTGCGCCGCGCGCGAAGTGCTTGACCTCGCGCGCGCACTGCCCAACACTGCGCACCACACCTACCAGGGGAAGGTTTCGATGACCCAGTCAGGCTATCCAGACCCGAATGCGCAGCCGCAGTACGGCCAACCCAATCTGGGCGACGCTCCCGGTGGTTACGGCCAGCCGGCGCAGGCCGGATACAACCAGCCCGAGCAGCCCGGGTACGGCCAGCCGGCGCAGGCCGGATACAACCAGCCCGAGCAGCCCGGGTACGGCCAGCAAGGCGCCTATCCGTCAGCACCACCCCCCGGCTATGGCGCGCCGGCAACGCAGCGGACTCCGAGCCAGGTCACGACTGCTGCGGTTCTGGGCTTCGTCGGAGCGTTGTTCACCCTGCTAGCCACGTTCGGATTCTTCGTACTGTCCGGGATAAGCGGGGTGTTCGTGCTCTTCGCGATCCTCTATCTGGCGATCACGGTCGGTCTGATTGCCGGCGGCATCATGGCCCTGACCGGCAAGAACGGCCAGATCCTGCTGATCACCGCCGTGGTAGCCGCGGCACTTCAGGTGCTCGGAATCATCTTCGTCCTGGCCCAGGGCCAGTCCTTCCAAGTGACCTCGCTGATCGGCCTACTGCTGACCGGGGGGATCATCTTCCTGCTCTTGCAACCGCCGTCGAAGCAGTTCTTCGCCGCTCGCCGCTGAGGTGTCGTCCTACGGCAACTACCCGCAGCAGCCCGACTCTGGCCAGCAGGCGGGCGGTCAGCCGGCGTACGGCCAGGTACCGGCGTACGGCCAGGTACCGGCGTACGGGCAACAGCAGGTGGGGTACGGCCAGCAGCCGGGATATCCCCAGGCCTACGGCTACGGCGGGGGGCCACCGCCTTCCCGCCCGGCGGCGGTCACCACCGCCGCCGTCCTTGGGTTCATCCTCGGTGCCCTTGCCACGATCGGGGCCATCTTCCTGTTCGCCGGCGGGGGCGAACTGAGCGGGCTGGACGACGGTGGGATCGGTGTTGCCGGCGCCCTGTCAGGCATCTTGTTCGTCCTCGCCCTCATCGTCCTGGCACTTGCCGTGATCATGATCTGGGGATCTGTTCTGGCCATTAGTGGACGTAGCCGCGTGCTGCTGATCGTCGGAG
>JAABUS010006061.1_pt1 | contig 15076 bp, 18 predicted proteins | sample 5560161 | NCBI WGS metagenome assembly JAABUS01 (sample SAMN10711885, study PRJNA513376) | rock metagenome | isolation source: Antarctica rocks | place: Antarctica: Victoria Land, Trio Nunatak nord | collected 2016-01-04 | reverse complement strand
CTTCTGCGCGTGGGACAGCTCGCTGAGGTCAAGGTCGGCGCTCACCCTGACCTTGAATCAAGCCGCTCGCTGCGCGTCAAGCCCCAGCCCGGTGAGCGAAATAGAGGGCGGGTTGAGCAGTTACGCTCCATGTAAAAGTATTCGTCATGTATTTATGCTCTTCTTAATTTCTAATGCATGGAATGCCATTTGTTCTACCTGCTCTGCTAAATCAGGCGGCAACCAAACTTCAACCCGGCGCCAGCCGGTTGGTACACCCTGCGACGCGGCAGAAAAGCGTCGCAGGATACCGTTGATCCGTTGCCGGGTCATGCCGTAGCGGGTCGCTGCATCGGACTGGCGTATGCCGTCCACCAACACAGCCCGCGCGATCTCCATGGTGTCCAGGCTCACCCGCCCAAGACGCGGGCGTAGAGCGTCAAACTCCTCAGCCGTCAGTCTTTCCATGGTGTCGCTCCATCATCGCCAGAGGGTCGGGCCTCCGGTGCGAACCGGAGGCCCTGGGGTTGGTCTAGGCTGCGGCAGCCTCGTCGGCCTCGGCCTCGGGCAGCGTGCCCAAGCTCTCGTGCAGGAAGTTGACGGCGCGCTGCGCGGCAGATGCTGCGGTCACGATCGCCCGCTTGTCCTCGCGAAGCACCTTCAACCAGCTCGCCAGGTAGGAAGCGTGATCCTCGCGGGGCTCGTCGGAAATGCCGAGGTCAGCGCACAGGAAGGCGCTGCCAAGCTCGGCCACCAGCTCCTCGCGGGCGTAAGGCTCCGATGCCTTCGGTGCCTTCTCCAGCCTGTTCAGGCGGCGGCTGTGGCCCGTCCAGTGGATGTGCTCGTGGGCAAGAGTCGCGTAGTAGGAGCCGGGGCTCTCGAAGGCGGCAAAGGGCGGCAGGGTGATCGCGTCCACGGCGGGCGCGTAGAAGGCGCGGGCTCCACCGTGGCGCAGGTCCGCCCCGACCGTGGCAAAGAACGCATCGGCTGCCATGATCCGGTCCACGTCGGTCAGCCGGTCGGCCGTCTCAGGTGCGGGTGGCATCGGGCGCAGGCCGTCGATCTGCGCGACGTTGAACACGGTATAGGACTTGAGGAAGGGGATGCGGAGCTCGCTATCCTCGCCCGTGCTGGCGTCCGTCTCGGTCCTGGTGATGGCGTTCGCATACACCACCATGGAACCCTTCTCGCCCTTGCGGACGCAGGCGCCGACTGCCTGGGCCTGCTTGAAGGTCATCCAGGTAGGCGAGGCGTAGCCCTTCAAGGAAGCCTCGATCCAGAGCAGGACCACGTTGATTCCCTGGTAGAGGATGCCGTTCGCGCGGAGCGGGCGGCTGCTGGTGGCGTTGCCGCTCGTCCACGGGCGATGCCAGGGGCGCACGCCACGCTCAAGATCGGCGATGATCTTGTCAGTGATGGCCTGATAGATGTCGCGCTTTGCTTCGTAGGTCATGGTCAAGTGTTCCTGTGTCTCTTGTCCTACGGTCCTCGGTAGTTGGCTCTACCTTGTTCCGGCCAGCAACTCCCTGCTGACAAGAGAACAATACATAAGCCCTGCGAGGATGTAAACACATATCAACGCAGAAATGACAGTTATTTACATGCTTTGCACAGTGCAAACCTCTGCCCTGTCTGCCTTCTGGCTTTTCGCTTCCTCGCCGGTCTATCTTTGCTGCTCTACCCGAAGCGGTCCTGTGTAGCTGCTTCGGTGGCTCGGGGAGTTGGCTCTCCCCGAGCCTTCCAAAGCCGCCGATCTTTGCACTGTGCAAAGGTTACGGCTTGACTATGCGGGCCATTGGCCCTATGTTCTGAGGTGCCGGGCAATGGTGTCCAGCAAGCCGGATGCACCTCCATGAGCGACGCTCGCTACACGATCGACCTCGACCTGCACGAAAAACTGCTTAAGATTGTCAACTTGCAGGTTGATAGTCAGCTCAAGCTCTCACAGCGGGCATTCCTCCCCTGGCAGTTCATGCTGTCTGCCGTCACGGTCGCCTTCACGGCAGGCGCGGCTCTCACGGCGGCGGTGTTCACCCTGGCGCGCTGGAAGGTGGGGGGATGACCCCCGCCGATCCTTCCCCGCCCGCTGACCAGGCGCAGATGACACCGGGCGAGCTGAGGGCGGCCCGCCACGACATGAGCCTGAGCGCGGACCGTTTCGCCAAGCTGGTGCAGGTGGAAAGTGGGCGCACCGTCCGACGCTGGGAAGCCGCTGAGCGTGACATTCCTGGCCCGGTGCAGGTTCTCGTGCGCGCCATCATGTCGAGCCGTTCGGTGCGCCACTATTTCGGGATTGCTCTTTGCTCAGAGAGTGACGCCCGGCGCAATCGGCTGGCGGACTGACACAAGACTTCGCCTCGACCTCCGCACAGTGCGGAGATGCAACCTGTCCTTCTCCCTCCTGCCCATCTTCCTTCCTCAAAGCATCTAAATATCTTGTTCTGATGGTGTTGCTCCTGTGGAGTTGTGGGCAGAGGCGGATGCCTGTGGACAAAGGCGAAGCCGCTGCGCGCCCGCTTGGCGCGCATTGTCCATAGGCATCCGCCGGTCGCCGCTTGGCGACTGTCCACAAATCCACAGGGGTAGGCTCGGCCTGGGCGTGTGAAATGAAGCATGAGGGATCGTTACCCGAAGGGTGGAGACACGCGGCTTCGCGTGGCTCCGTTCCGCCGCTTGGCGGAATAGAGCCCGGCCCCTCTTGGGAACATGCCCAACCTTGCTTTCTTCTGTCAGCGCGCGACGTACTGCCCGGCCTGAAGTGCAGCCGTGATTTTTACCAGCCTTTCAGCTTCTCGTTGCGAGTCACGCTTCGTCCGAATCGCTGCCAAGCTGGTACGTGCTTTTTGGGCTTCGGCGCTAACTGACTGACAAGAGAAAGAAAACTCTAGCGTTTGATCTACCGTCTGCGGCGTGAACTCTGTGTCAGCGGCAGGCGGATTGAAGCGGTATGCGTTCGTCGCTTGTAGGCTGGCGGTGCCGCCCTGGTGCCAGGACACGCGCAGGCGACGCTTGATCCTCCCCAACAGGCCGCAGCTCGCGAGCTTGGCGATCCCCTTGGCGATCGTGGCGCGGGCCATGCCGGTGATGCGCTGCAAGGCGCTGTAGCTCACGACGACGGCGCCCGTGCTCGGGCTGCGGCACTGGAATAGCATCGCATCAAGCAGGCGGTGATCGTAGGGGGTCAACACGTTCTGTCTACCCAGCTTGCGCGCCCGCTTCATCAGGGCACCGACCTGGGCAGGTGTGAGCTTCTGCGAGGGTGGCGGCGGGAGCTGGATGGCTCTGGTGATAGGCGAGGGCCGTCGCCTTCCTGGCGACGCTTGGGCGATCTGCATGTCTCTCGTCCTGGGTTGGGACGGAACCCTTCGGAGAAGGCAGACAGGTGGCATCGAAGGTCTTGACGGCTGAAAGTGCCATCCTTACCTTCGTGACCAGAGCCGCGACAGCTCACTATCTGATTTCTCGGATCAGCCGCCCTGCCAGGGGCGGCTTTTCCGTTTCTAGGCCCGTGGTTTCAGCGGTCTAGGATGGTCCTCTCTCGATTCAGTCAAACAGTCTGACCCGGAACGGTCGGCGCGTCCATGCACGCGCTATCCGCACCGATTCGCGCCTCATCCTTTGCAGTTAACTTCAAGCTGTCAACCTGAGCCCCGGATAGAAGCTCAGGAAACTTCAATCATACGCCTTCGGATACCATCGCAACAAACTAAGAACGTCTCAAAAACGTTGCCATCATAACCGAGCGTTGACCAAAAAATTCGAGTAATTCCGGTGCATTTTTCCCCTTGCGGTAAGATAACGCCGCATGACACAACCGTTATCAGAACAGTGGCTCTGGAAGTGATTTTAAAAATCCCTTTCCAGAAATTCAAGCCTGACAACTAAGGTTTACGGAATCAATCCGTTGCCCTTGCCGTCTGGCTTTGCGGCTTCCTCACAAGCGAGCGCGATTGTATGTCGTATGGCGATGTCGGCTTCTTGGAAGGGGACACGCCAAAATGCGTACGAGCTGCGCTGTGCCGATGCGAAACCTGCGGTTGCAAGTTCCTGAACGGTTACGTTCTTGCTACTAGGCTCTGCGAGCAGAGTTCGAGGATAGCGTGGCGTCGGCATTGCAAGAGGGTGAAATCCGGGCTGCTCTCCGTAACGGAGGCAGCATTCGGGGCGTGTTCCTCGTCGCACGACGCGAAAGCTATGGCTACGAGTTCCAGGCTTACCTTCGCCCTAGCTGGACCCGCTTATACCTTCCGCTTCGGACATTCGGCGGCAAAGCCGACCGTCCATACAGAGACGTGGGCAGGCTCGTGCAACTCATTTGTGAAGAATTCGGCTTCGTCGGACCAATCTGCATTCACGCTGCTAAAGCACCGGAGCTGGCACGCTTTAGAGGGTTATTGCCTCACGACGCACCCCCTCAAGTTGAAGGTGCAGTCGCCGACACGGAACCCGAGCAAGAGTAAAGCTTTTCTCTGCGAGAACTCTGCTCGCCTTGCCCTTGCCTTTGCTGCTCTGACCTCCCTGGTGGTGCCAGCTCAAGCATCCTCCGTTCCCCTAGCCACCTTCGCTCAGCTCGCGGCGAGCTGCGCGCCGCACGTCGCAGTCGAGACCCTGGCCGCCGTGGCGCGCACGGAAAGCGGCTTCGATGCCCTGGCGCTGCACGACAACACCACGGGCCGCACCTATCACCCCGCGACCCGCGAGGATGCCATTGCCTCCGGCGTCGAGCTGGCGACGGTCGGCCGTCACTCCGTCGATGTCGGCCTCATGCAGATCAACAGCGCCAACCTGGTGCGGATGGGCCTGACGCTCGTGGACGCCTTCGATCCCTGCCGCAACCTGGCGGCGGCCGATCGCGTACTCGTGGACGGCTACACCGCGCCTGTGCCCGGCCAGGACCCGCAGCCCGCCGTGCAACAGGCGCTCTCGCGCTACAATACGGGCGATGCGTCGCGCGGCGTCTCGAACGGCTACGTCGCCAAGGTCCAAGCCTCGGCCGAGCTGGTCGTGCCGGCCTTGCGCCTGCGCGGCGAGGCTGCGGCCGACCAGCCTGGCCCGCTCGGCGGCGGCGTTCCGGTCACGGCGCAGCCGCTACCGCCCCCGCCTGCGAGCTGGGACGTGTACGGCCAGGCCAGGGCCAGCCGTGGACAGGGCACGGTCGTGTTCGGCGCCTCACCCCGGCCCGCGCCCGTTCCGGCCGCCGTAGCCCGTCCTGCGCCCGTCCAGGCCCCTGCCGCGCCGCTCCCTGGCGAGCCGGTGCCGCTGCGGCGCCTTCCGAATGTCGAGGCGATGAACAATGCGCGGTGATCGCGCTGCCGCCTCCACCCGATCGGCGGGGGAGGGCAGGCCGCCCCCGCTGCTGCGTGCCGTCGAGCCTCCGCACTGTGCGGAGGCTGTCGGCCCGTTCCTCCGGCCCTTCGCTGCACACCCACGGAGCCCACACCACATGAACGTCGTCACCAAGAGCGAGGCGGTTGCCGCCTCCACCACCCTCGGCCTCGCCCTGACGGGCGCCCGCCTGCGCACGGCCGGCAACCGCCTCGCGGCGCTGTCCACCCGCCTCAAGGACCAGGCTGCAACCTCGCCCGTCCTCGTCCCCGGTGCCGTGGCTGCGGCGCTGCTCGTGCTCTCGATGCACCCGGCCGCCGCGCAGACTGCGGGCGGCGCGGGCTCGCTCAACTCGTTCCTGACCAACATCGCCAACCTGGTCACGGGCACCACGGGCCAGGTCATCGCGGTCATCGCCGTGGCCCTGACCGGCATCGGCGCCATGTTCGGCGCCTTCTCCGTCCGCGCCTTCGGCGGCGTGGTGCTCGGTTGCGCGATCGTGTTCTCGGCCGCCTGGATCGTTGGCCAGATTACGGGCGGCGCTGCCTAATGTCGCAACGCGGGATCACAGTGGACACGCTGTTTCTCGCCTGCACACGCCCTGCCATGTGGCAGGGCGTACCTGTAGAGGCGGCCTGCATCAACTCAATGGGCACGGTGATCTTCTTCATTATCATGAAGAACCCTTGCTACATGCTGATTGGCGTCGTCCTGCATTATGTGATCCGCGCTTTCATCAGCAAGGATTACAACATCTTCGGCATTCTGCGCGCGTGGATGGACACCAAGGGCCGGGCGCGCAACGTCGCGAGCTGGGGCGGTTCGTCGGTCAGTCCCCTCCCCCTCGGCCCTGCCCGCAACGCCAGGGAAGTTCGCATCCATGTTTAGCTTCAGCGCGGCAAGCCGCGAGCGCGAGCCGGATACCTACGTCCCCTACATCGGCCATGACGGGCCGGGCACGCTGCTGCTCGATGACGGCTCTCGCCTGGTGATGATCCGCCTGGGCGGCGTGGCCTGGGAGACGGCGGACACCGAGGTCGTCAACGCGCGGCACGCGCAGCGCAACATCCTGCTGCGCAACATCGCGAGCCCGCGCCTGGTGCTGGCGACGCATGTGGTGCGCTCCATGGCGGACCAAGCCGAGTATCCGGCTGGCGAGTGCCGCAGCGCCTTCGCCCGCGAGCTGGACGCGGCCTATCGTGCCCGGCTGCTGGACGGGCGGCTGTATCGCAACGACCTGTTCCTGTCCGTGCTGCTGCGGCCCTCGCAGGCAGGCGGCAAGCGCGTCTCCGGCCTGCTGAACCGCAGGCGGCGTGGCGACACCGGCCGCGTCTCGTCGGTGTCGGACACCGAACGCCTGGAAACCGCCGTCGCCACCCTGCTCGCCGGCCTGGGAGAGTATCGCCCGGTGCGGCTCGGCCTGCGGCGCAATGCGCGCGGCGTGGTGTTCTCCGAAATCGCGGAGGCGCTGCGCCTCGTGCTGACACTCGACCGGCTCGCCGTGCCTCTGGTGAACGGCCACCTGGGCGGGGCGATCTACACCGACCGGGTGATTGTCGGCCGCGAGGCGATCGAGATACGCGCCCCTGGCGGCTCTACCTACGCGGCCGGCTTCGGCCTGCGCGAATACCCCGCGACCACCTGGCCGGGCATGTTCGATGCCGTCCTGTCCGCGCCCTACTGCTGCGTCCTGACCCAGACCTTCGCGCCGCTCGACAAGCAGAACGCGCAGGACAAGATGACGCGCAAGCAGAACCAGATGGTCAACGCCTTCGTCATGGGCGATCACCACCTGACGCTCGTGGCGTTTGCCGACACCCTGCCGGCGCTGTCCGAGGTCGTCGCCGTGGCGCGGCGCGACCTGGCGGAGAGCGGCGCGGTCATCGCCCGCGAGGATCTGGCCTTGGAGGCGGTATACTGGGCGCAGCTCCCCGGAAACATGGCGCTGCGCACCCGGCCGGGGGCAATCACCAGCCGCAACTTCGCGGCCATGGCGAGCCTGCACAACTATCCGCTCGGTCCCAAGATCGGCCATTGGGGCGAGCCTCTGACGGTGTTCCGCACCACGGGCGGCACGCCCTACCGCTTCCACCTGCACGCCTCCACGGCCACGGTGACGGACCTGGGCAACGTGTTCGTGGCCGGCCCCTCCGGCTCGGGCAAGACGGTGTGGGTGCTGTTCGTCTTGGCCCTGGCCGAAAAATACGGCGCGACCGTCGTGTATTTCGACAAGGACCGGGGCGGCGAAATCCTTGCCCGCGCCCTCGACGGCACCTACCTCGTGCTGCCCTCCGGCAAGCCCTCCGGCCTGGCGCCGCTCAAGGCCCTGGACGCCAGCCCCGGCAATCTCGTGTTCCTCAAGCAGCTCGTCGCCAGCCTGATCGCCTCGGACGGCGCGGAGCTGCCGCCCGACATGGAACGCAGGCTCGACCAGGGCTTGCGCCAAGTCATGTCGCTGCCGCCGGAGTATCGTTCGCTTGGCGAGCTGCGCGCCTTCCTGGGGCAGTCCGACGCGGCCGGGCCGGGCGCGCGCCTCGACAAATGGTGCAAAGGCGGTTCGCTCGGCTGGGTGCTGGACAACGACACCGACGACGTGGAGCTGACGGCGCCGTTCATCGGCTTCGACATGACGGCGGTGCTGGACGATCCGACCACGCGCGGCCCGGTCATGGCCTACCTGTTCCACCGGGTGGAAGGGTTGATCGACGGCCGGCGCCTGGTCGTCGCCATTGATGAATTCTGGAAGGCGCTCACGGATGAGGCATTCCGCGACTTGGTCAACGACAAGCTCAAAACCATCCGCAAGCTGAACGGCGCGGTGATCCTGGCGACGCAAAGCCCGCGCGACGCGCTGCGGAGCCCGATCGCGCACAGCATCATCGAGCAGTGCCCGACTCAGGTGTTCATGCCGAACGACAAGGGCGATGCCGTCGATTACGTCGAGGGCTTCAAGCTCACGGATAGCGAGTTCACGGCTGTCACCGAGGACCTGGTGCAGCCTGGGGCGGATGGCGGGCGGCGCTTCCTGCTCAAGCAGGGCGACGCCTCCGTGGCCTGCGAGCTGAACCTGTCGGGCCTGGACGATCTGCGCGCGGTGCTCTCGGGCAACAACAACACGGTGCCGCTCATGGAGCGGCTGATCCGCGAGCTGGGGCCGGAGCCGGAAGCTTGGTTGCCGGCGTTCCGGCGCCAGTGGCGGCAGGCGGGCAAGCGCCAGGTGGCGGCATGAAGGCGGGCAAGAGGGAGGAAGGGGCCTTCCCCTGGCGGGAGGCTCTTGCGCCCTCGGACGTTCCCCTGGCGCCAGTGACACCGGGCTTCGTGGTGGACGGTGCTTTGGAAGCCGCGATGCACGGGCCGCGGGGGCGGATCAACCACGCCACCGCGTATGCCATCCTCGCGCACCACCACCAGACCGGCCGATGCAGCCGGGTGCCTGGGCACATACAGGTGTTGCATCACTTCACCGACCGGCAGGGCTCTCGCGGCTGGGAGTGGCAAACCATCCCGCTCACGCTCGGCGCCCTGCGCGACTGGCTCGGCCACTGAGCCGGCCATGCGTCACCCCATCAGCAAAGGAAGCGACATGAACAAGCGGATGACACTCCTGGCGACCGTGAGCGCGGCGGCGCTGCTCGGCGCCGGCTCGGCGCGGGCGCAGCTCGCCGTGATCGACGGCGCCAACCTGGCGAACACGGCGCAGCAGGTGACGCAGCTCACGGCGCAGCTCAAGAACATGGAACAGCAGCTCGCCACGGCGCAGCAGACGTTCGCCACCCTGTCGCACGGCGTCTCCGACCCGCTCCAGGCGGCCTCATCGCAGCTCGACGTCCCGGCGCTGCGCAACGTGCTGCCCACGGGCAGCGGCGCCCTGGGCTCGATCGTCACCGGAACCGGGCTCGGCAACACCGGCAGTCTCGGAACGCAGAATTTCAACGCGAACCACGTCTACACGCCGACCGGAACCGACTTCAACGCGACGCGGATGGCGACGAACGCCAACAGCATCGCGGGCGTCCAGGCGGCGTCGCAAGAGCTGTATCAATCCGCGACGTCGCACATGGTGTACATGAACGACCTCGAAAGCCAGCTCGACAGCTCGCCCGATCAGAAGACCACCGCCGACTTGCAGGCCCGCATCGCGCAGGAACAGACCTACCTGCAAGCTCAACAGGTCCAGGCGTCCACCCTGCAAACCTTGCAGGCGGCGCAGGTGCGCAACGTCGAGCAGCAGGGCGAGGAGAAGGACCGCCAGAACGTCGATGATGTGCTGGCGCAGGACGCTACCACAACGCCTGGGAGCTGACGCCATGACCATCAAACTCCGCACAGTGCGGAGCCTCACGCTCGCCCTGTCCGTCTCCCTCCTGCCCTGCGGGCTGGCGAGTGCGGCACACGCGCAGGGTGCCTATCCTTCCGAAGGGCAGCGCAACGTCGAGTACTATGTCCAGCACCCGGATGTGCGGAACAACGTCAACCGCGCGTGCCTTAACGATCCGGGTCACTACCGCAACAATCCGGATTGCTGGAACGCCGAACAGGCCAACACCGAAGCCGCCGCACGGCAGACGCATAAGATGGTCGGCGACACCAGCGATCCTCGCACCCCGTCATATTGGGATAAGCGACCGAATGAGCGGCAGTTCAAAATCAACCTATGCAGGCAAATGACCCCTGAACACGTGCGTGCTTCTTCAACTTGCGGTCCTGCGGCTCAATCTTTGATAGCTGAGCGGAACACTGGCGCAAACAGATAGTTAAGCGGGTTTATTATGAACGGTTCGGCAGTATTCGACTACATCTTCACAGAGATCGAAGGCCCCTTGTTGGACGCTTTGGGGAACCTATTGGCTGCGCTCGTCGCATACGCCGCCGCTCCCGTTCAGACTGCCCTAGTCATCTACATCGCCCTGACCGGCATCCTCATGCTGCGCGGCCATGCCAGTGAGGCGATTGGTAGCTTGGTCGGCCGCTTCATTAAAATGGGTGTCGTCGTGTGGTTCGCCACGAACGGTGCCCTCTACACCACCTGGATCAGCGCCTTCTTCCTGAAGACGCTGCCCACGGAAATCAGCCACGCCGTCTCGTCCTCCATGGGGGGTGGCACCGCGATTGCGGCCAATTCTTTCGATACGGTCCTGCTCAAAGCATTTGATGCAGGCTTGCAGGTTTGGAAGCTCCTCAAATGGTATAACATAGGGGAGAAAACCTTTGTCATTATCTTCTGGGCCGTCGCCATTCTCGCCTGCCTGTTGATGTTCGCCATCTGGTTCCTCTCGCACGTCTCTTTGGCCGTGTTCGTCGCCCTTGGTCCATTGATGCTGCCGCTTGTGCTGTTCCCCGTCACCAAGCCGATTTTTGAGCGGTGGATCGGCGCAATGATTTCTGCGGTGATCGTGCAGGTTGTCGCCGTGATCCTATTGACGCTGACTTTGCAGGTTGAAGGTGAACTTGTCGCGCAGCTCGCTGGCTACGCCGGGACCAATCCAATCGAGCAGATGCGGACCTTGATCGCGGCCATTGCCTTCTTCGGCTTCGCGACGCTCCTTGCACAGCAAGTTCCCGGTTTTGGCACTGCCCTGGCAGGCGGCCTGCACTTCCATACCGGAGCCCTTGCCCGCGCCACCCTTGGCGTCGCCAGCGGGGGCATCTCCAACCTGGCGCAGAAGGCCGACGCGATCAGCAATAAGGCCGACGCGGCGGCCCTCTCCGGTGCCCGCCAGCTCTACCAGCGCATCCGTCCGACTGTCGGCGGCTCCCTCTCCAAAGGCACGCCACCCTCGGCCTGAGCCCGGGTTCTCTGCCTCCTCATAGCTAGGAATCCGCCTGGATTCCGGCCAAAACAAGGAACATTCCGTGATTCTTCGCCGTCTCGCCCTGGCCCTCCTGCTGCCCCTGGTGGTCGCCGCGTGCGACGGCCGCCCCCTGCCCGTCGCCTCCGGCCCCGTGCGTCAGCTCAACGTCGGCCGCTGGATGCCGGGCGCCAATGATCTGACGACACCGCCCGCCACCTCGAACACCTCGGCACCGGCTGTCGCGAGGGCCGGCGCATGAACGCGATCAGCAAGTCGCCCATGGCGGCGCCAAGCCTCGCCGCGCAGCCGATCCCGAACGATCCCGAGCTGCTGGCCGCCTACTTCCGCCAGGTCGCCAGCTACCAGTCCAACGAGGTCAAGCGGGCAAGGCGCAGCGCCCGTGTCGCCTGGTCGGTCGCCGTGGCGGCCGGCGTCCTCGCCGGCACCGCCTGCCTGGGCGTCGCGGGCCTCGCTCCGCTCAAGTCGGTCCAGCCGATCGTGTTCCGGGTCAACGACACGACTGGCATGGTCGATCGCGTCTTCGACGTGCGCGGCGGCGAGATGGCCGCGAGCGAAGCCGAACGCCGCTACTTCCTGTGGCAGTACATCCTCTACCGGCAGGGCTACGAGTTCACCGATGCGGTGCGCAATTTCGACGTGGTGAACCTGATGAGCACGGCGGACGTGCAGCAGCAGTACACCGCCTGGTTCAAGGGCTCGAACCCGCAAAGCCCGCAAGTGCTGCTCGGCCGTGGCGGCAGCTCGACGGTCAACTGGATCAGCACCTCGTTCCTCGGCGCGAAGCAGGCGCAGGTGCGTTTCACCCAGCAGGACCGCAAGGGCGATGTCCTCCTGCCGCTGCGCCACATGGTCGCGACCATCACCTTCGACTTCGCACGCGGCGACACCACGGGCAGCGCCATCAACGTCAACCCCGATGGCTTCCTCGTCACCTCGTTCCACGTCGATCAGGAGAACGCACAGTGAGCCGCGCAACAGCTCGTGCCCTCGGCCTGGCGCTGCTCGCGAGCTGCGCCCTGGCCGATCCCGCCATTGCGGTGCAGAACCCGCACGCGGGCCGCTTCGATGCCCGCGTGCGGACCGTGATCTACAACCCGGCCAACGTCGTGCGCGTGATCGGCGGCACCTTCGCCAGCACGGAAATCATCTTCGCGACCGGCGAGACGATCGCGCAGGTTGCCATCGGGGACGCGGACGGCTGGCTGGCGCAGCCGGCCGGCAACCTTCTGTTCCTCAAACCCGTCGAGGTCCGCGCGCCGACGAACGCGCAGGTCGTCACGCGGCGGCAGGATGGCTCCTTCCGCTCCTATCAGTTCGAGCTGGTGGCGCACGCCGGCACGGAGACGCAGCCGGCCGAAGGCGCGCAGTTCGCCGTCAGCTTCGTCTATCCCGACGACGCTCGGCAGGCCGCGCTCATGGAGCGGGCCAAGGTGGCGGCCGGCGCCGACGAACGGCTCGCGCAGTCCCGTCTCGCCGTCGATCTGTTCTACGGGCCGCGCAACTGGCGCTACACCGCACAGGGTGCCAGCGCGATCCAGCCTCTCGAAGTCAGCGACAACGGCCGGCTGACCGCTTTCCGCTTCCCCGGCGGTCAGACCCTGCCGACGATCTACACCGTGGCGCCTGACGGGCAGGAAACCATCGTCGCGTACACCATGCGCGACGACCTGGCCGTGGTGTCCACCACGGCCAGGGAGTTCCGCCTGCGCTACGGCGGCGACGTGCTGCGGGTGTTCAACCTCGGCTTCGATCCGATCGGCCAGAACCCCGGCACCGGCACCACCACCCCCGAAGTCCAGCGCAGCGTCAGGGAGGCCCGCCAGTGAGCCAGGACCCATCTCCGACGCCGCGTGAGCCCATGGTGCCCGGCACCATCACCGGCCCTGACGGGACGCTCTACCAGGCTATCCCTGGCTCGCAGGACACGCCTGCGGGCGCGCAGGGCGTGGCGGGCGAGCGCCACGTCTCGGCCGTGGCCGGTTCCGGCCGCAGCTTCTCGAAGACGCAGGCTCTCGGCGTCATCGTGCTCGCAACCGGATTGGGCGTGGCGTTCATCGTGTTGCGGCCGCACCGCACACCATTCGATCCGCACGAAGCGTCCCTGGCCGACAAGCTCAAGGTCGGCCTCACGACGCGCTATGAGCCTCCGCCCATTCCGGCGCAGGTCACGCCCGCGAGCTTCAACATCGCGGGCTTGAAGCAGGCGCCGCCGCCGCCGACCCAGGCCAGCAACGTGCCCTCGTTCATGCCGGTTGTCGGCAACAAGCCGCCGCCCGACCCGATGCTCAAGGCCCGGCACGCGGGCCTGTTCGCCTATGCAGGCAACAGCGCCCCGGGTGGTGCGCAGGCAGGCGGGCAGGAGGGAGGAAGGGAGCCGGTCACACCGGGCGCCACCGGGGCGAACGAGCTGGCGGCGAAGCTCCAGGCCACGCCGATCAGCAGCGTCACCGCCAACGTGCTGCGTCACCAGCCCTACCTTTTGACGGAAGGCACGGTGATCGGCTGCGTGTTGCAGACCGCCATGGATTCCACCCTGCCCGGCTTCGTCACCTGCATCATCCCGCAGGACGTGATCGGCAAGACTGGCATCACCCTGCTCGATCGCGGGACAAAGGTGGTGGGCGAGTTCCACGGCGGGATGCAGCAGGGGCAGAACCGCCTGTTCGTGCTGTGGACCCGCGCCGAAACGCCCACGGGCGTCATCATCAACCTTGATAGCCCGGCCGCCGATCCGCTCGGCCGTTCCGGTTTCGACGGCGAGGTCGATACCCACTTCTGGGCGCGCTTCGGCGGCGCCCTCCTGCTCTCCCTCGTGCAAGGCGGCATCCAGGCCGGCACCGCTGCCGTCTCGCCCTCCGGGTCCAGCTACATCCAGACCGGCAACGTCCAGAGTGTCACCAGTGCCGCGCTGAACAGCAGCGTCAACATCCGCCCGACCCTGCGCAAGAACCAGGGCGAGCTGGTGTCGATCTTCGTTGCCCGCGATCTGGACTTCTCCACCGTCTATCGCGTCAACACCGCCCCGGCCGAGCTGGCGCGAGGCGTTCGGTGATCCGCCCTGGCGAGCGCACCCTGCGCCTGATGCTGGCGCCGATCGCCGCCGACCTGGCGGACGACACCACCACGGAAATTGTCATTCAGCGGCCGGGCGAGGTCGGGGTCGAGCGCCGCTCCGGCTGGACCTGGCGCGACGTGCCGGAGCTGACGTTCGATCGCCTCGACGGCATCGCCGTGCTCTGCGCGGCCATGTCGCAACAGGACGTGGGGCCGGATCGCCCGCTCTGCGGCTCCGTGCTGCCGGATGGGCAGCGGGTGCAGATATGCCGCCCGCCCGCCGTGCCGGCCGGCACCATCAGCCTCACGATCCGCCGCCCCAACTCCTTTTCGCCGTCCCTCTCCATGCTGGCGCAAGGCGGCCTGTTCGCGGGCACCGATGCCGCGCAGCTTCGCGCCCATCCCGACGACGCCGAGCTGGTCGAGCTGCACCGTGCGAAGGACTGGCCGCGCTTCCTGGCGCTCGCGGTGCGGGCGCACAAAACCATCCTGGCGAGCGGGGACACCGGCAGTGGCAAGACGACTGTGGCGAAGGCGCTCATTCAGGAAATCCCCGAGCACGAGCGCCTGGTCACGATCGAGGACACCGCCGAGTTCAACCTGAGCCGGCGCAACGTCGCCTCGCTGTTCTACTCCAAGGGCGACCAGGGCCTCGCCCGCGTGCGCTCCGAGGATCTGATCGAGGCGGCGCTGCGGATGCGGCCCGATCGCGTGCTGATGCAGGAGCTGCGCGACGGCGCCGCCTTTTCCTGTCAATCGGCGTTCAATATTGACCCCCATCGGCGTTCAATATTGACCCCCATCGGCGCCCAAGGTTGACCCCGTGATTCGAGGTCTCTGGCGTGGCTGACGATCAGTTCCGGTGCTTCATCCGCCAGCTGTCGTTGCCGGTCTCGATGATGTCG
>JAABUS010006058.1_pt1 | contig 15081 bp, 18 predicted proteins | sample 5560161 | NCBI WGS metagenome assembly JAABUS01 (sample SAMN10711885, study PRJNA513376) | rock metagenome | isolation source: Antarctica rocks | place: Antarctica: Victoria Land, Trio Nunatak nord | collected 2016-01-04 | reverse complement strand
ATCCCCGCTCCCCGAACAACCGGAGCGCCGCCTCCAGAATACGCTCCCGCGTCCGCATCGCCTTCGGAGTCAACCCCCGCCCCGTACCCGCCGAAACCTCGGTCATGGGATCCACCCTTTCAAATGAACATGTTCATTTAGGAGATGGTAGGGTATTGAATCCGTAGTGTCAAGGCCGAGGGCCATGCATAAAATTCGGTGGGTTCTCTGGGTAGAGGGTGGCTCTATCGCCAGCTACCGTTCGGTGGGCAATGGGCCATCGACGTTCGGGCATCGGTACAAAGAAAACCTGACGAGCTTCAGGCTTCGCGTTCCTCCATGCGGCGGGCTTCGAGCAGCTTGGCTGAGAGGTAGAAGCTGAGGCCGAAGTAGTAGGCGAGGTAGGCGAGGGAGAAGCCGAGGAGCGCGGGGTCGGAGGGGCCTGGGTTGGGCGCATCCAGGAGGATGGCGGCGTAGCTCGCGAGCCAGAGCGTGGTGAGGGTGAGGGAGAGCTTGCGGAAGGCTACGGTGCGGGTGGGGTAGACGTAGCGGATGGGGACGAAGACCAGCAGGGAGCATACGATGAGCACTGTGGCCACGGACCCCTGGCTGAGGTGGAAGACGATCACGTAGAAGGCGACCACGTTGAAGTAGCTCGGAAAGCCAAGGAAATAGTGGTCGTCGGTCTTGGCATCCACCCGGCAGAACTGGTAGCTGGAGGCCAGAAGCGGAAGGGCCGCAACCATAACGCCCCAGTACCCATCAGGCAGGTAGCCTCCGCTCCACAGGAGGACCACCGGGGCAAGCACATAGGTCATGTAGTCGACTATGTTGTCCAGGAGCGCCCCATCGAAAAACGGCAACGCTTCGCTTACCCGCAGGCGGCGGGCCAGGAGGCCGTCGGTGCTGTCTATGAGAAGTGTGATCAGCATGAGCCACAACGCCTCTATGGATTCTCCCCGGAAGGCGGCGGACAGGATCAGGAGCGTCAGCACGGCCCCGCTCGCCGTGTACAGGTGAACGAACACTGCCCTCAACCTGAACCAGGGCGGGTTGATACCTTCCTGGTGCTGTTCTTCTGTGCTAGTGGGATCTTCGGTCAAGATTCTTGCTCCGTCTCCTGAGGGCGCCACAATTACCCATGATAACAGCGCCGAACGACAAAGGCTCCCGTTTCGGTGCTTCGTAACATACTCGTCCCGACGTTCCCCGGATCACTCCCCGGGGTCACGCCGAACCGCGAGAATAGACGGGCAACAGAAAAGTCGCCGCGTAATCCATGCCCGGTGCTTCTGCTTGTATCTCGAGCTCCCAGTATGTGGGTGGCCTTTCTCCGAGCTTCGTCGGGTGGCCGTCTTCAGGCAGTGGAAAAGAGAAACGCACGCCCAGGGCGCCACGGCTTGCGGTGCTGGCGTCGGAGTAGAGTTCGTATGGGATCACGGTAGTCGTGGATTTCGAGTCGTCTGAATCGAATTTCTCGAAACGTTCCTCCACGCAACGCAGCTTCGCCTTCAATTCCTGGAGGCCCGTCATGCGGGAATTGGGCAGGAAGTACACGTCAAGCGTCTCGCCGAGGAGAAAAGGAAAGTGGGAGTAGCGAACGGCGCCTACTCCGTACCTGAGATAGTGGAGCAGCGATTTCACGAAGCGGTAGAAGACGTAGGCTACCATCAGGTCGACTATTACCGTGCCGAATCCGAAAGCCAGCATTCCAAACCAGGGAAGCTGTCCCGACACGAAGACAAGCCAGTTGAAGGGAAGCATGAACATGGCGAACAACAAAGCCCGGTAGCCCCAAAGCGTTATCCTCCGCCTGGTGTCGTCCTGGATGCCAGTTTCGTCCCACCGATGATCCCAGCGCCAGGGTTCCTCAGGATGCCTCACACGCTCCCTGCGAAGCACCGACATCCGCCGCAACCCTGCGGCGCCGTGCGTCACGAGGGCAAGACCGCCGACGACGAAGGTGCTGCAAGCTACTAGCGTCAGGTATACGGTCGTGGCGTTCACCGAGCTGTCCGCGAGGACGAGCATGGAAGTTCCCACGCCGGCGGCCACTAGCAGCACGCCGAACCCCACCGAAGGCCAGCCGTGAACCGTGGTGCCGCTCACGGTCTCGTGGTCGCTCAACCTCTGCCCGCGGGCAGGATTCGGAGTCTCCAACGGTAATGTCTCCTCGTTTTTCGGACTATACATCTTGATTATGCACGCTTTCCGGTGTCTGTATCCATAGACCGGATACGATTGATGGCGGCTGCCACCTCATGCGCCCGCGGCAGGCTCAACTCGCCAGGATGCCCCCTGAAGTTGCCCAACGAATCAAGCCTGTCATTTTCGATGGCGGCGAGCGCCGAAGCCGCCACCTCCCGCACGCCACGTTTTCCCTTCCCCGCCGCGAACCCCCCGATGATGCGGGCGACGGCCTCCGTCTGACCGGACTCGGCTAGCTGCTCCAGGTACGAGAGATCCACCCGCTCTCGTCCGATCTCGATGGTATGGAGACCCTTACCCCGCGCCGTCTCCCGCTTGCCGCGCCGCAGGTCTATAGAGGCGGGATCGACATGCCGGGCTCCAGGAAGATGCACCTCCTTTTCCCCAGCCAGCGGGGCGCGCGGCGGGAACTTCTCGCGTACTTCGCGGGCTTCGCTCGTGGCGTCGCGCGGCTCGTAGTCTTCCAGCAGGATCACGCGGTCAGCCACGTCCAGGTAGTCCCCGACGCCGCCAACGACAACGATCGTGGAGACGCCGAGCAAACGGTGCAGCGGACAAACGAGGTCTATGAACGGGGAGATGGGCTCTCGCTGGACTAGCTCGCGCATACGCTCGTCCCGGATCATGAAGTTCGTCGCGCTCGTATCCTCGTCCACCAGCAGTAGCGACGTACCGACTTCCAGGGCCTCAGCTATGTTCGTCGCTTGCGAGGTCGAGCCCGAGGCGTTCGATGTGGAGAAAGTTTCAGTGGATCTTCCGCCTGGCAACTCCCCGATCATGGCCGATATATCCACCCCCGCGACGCTACGTCCATCCTCGGCCCGGATCTTGACGGCATCAGAACGCGTGACTACCAGCTCCCGACCGTCGCCAGGAACGTGGTCATAAACACCCCACGAAAGCGCCGAAAGCAGGGTGCTCTTGCCATGAAATCCACCACCCGCGATCAGCGTCACGCCCTCAGGCACGCCCATCCCCGAAGCCCCGCCCCGGTTCGGCAACTCCACCGAGACACGAAACTCATCCGGGCTGCGGAACGGCGTCGCCCCTTCCCGCAACGGAAGGTCGCTGGCCCCGCTCTCTCGCGGCAGCACCGCGCCGTCAGCCACGAAAGCCACAAGCCCCAGCGGAGGAAGGAGTCCCCGCAGATGGTCTGCGTCTTCCACAACCTCGACGTGTCCGCGGGCTGCGGTTTTATCTACGCCTTCAGGCGAGAGCGCGCGGCGCACGATCTCAGGCAGTTCATCCAGCAACATCTCGCGGGCGGCGCGGGCATCCACAGACCGGCCCCGCGCCGGGAGCCCGGCGGCCATTCGAGTCTCGATGTATCCACTCTCCACCACCATCGAGGTGCGGGGGATGACTACCTGCGAGGGACGTTGGATCTCGATCTTCCCGCTTCCCCCTGATCCCCGGTTGCCGCGAACGACAGTGTGGGCGGCCCGTCCAACCATCCGCGTCAGGAAGTCCTCGAAGGCTATCCGGCGCACGGGATTCTCGAAGAGTGTTGGGTCGAGATGGTTCTCCTTCGTACGAATCCGGATCAAGGACGGCGGGGCGAACGGGTCCCGCTGCACCCGGTCCACGAAAAGGGTGAACGTACCGAGATCGTATGAACCCTGGAGATCTTTGTACGCACCGTAGCCCTTGCGGTCTATGCGGTCGAGCGTGGACTTGAGGCGTTGCAAGTCGGCGATGCTCCTATCCCGGAGGGTCTACTTTTTGCCGCTGTTTGTCGAGGGAGGCCGGGACCATCCCGCTCAGGAGGGTGGTGGCTGCATAGAGCCGCCACTGCTCGGGGTCCTCCGGCTGCAAGCCCCGCGCCCGCTGGCCCAGGAGAAGTTGCGTGGCGAGCAGCTTGTTGTGTGGGATGTCCTCCATAATCTCCTCGATGTCGTACCAGGTTGTTCGCATCGACCCGGCGACGCGCTCCGCGAGTTCCGCTACCGAAGCCCCGGAAAGCTCGTCAGCCGAATTCACGAACTCCGTAATTCGGCACTCCGCTTCCTCGGGATCGAAGTCTTCTCCGTCTTCCTGCGTTGGATGTTGCGCGATGAGACGTTCGTACTCCTCGATGTCCAGGATCACACCGACGCGTTCGCCGTTCTCGTCCACGACGTAGCGGGGCGCCATCATCCTTCCTTGAGCCGGTAGAGCGGTTTGTCCGGGCGGCCTTCGTCCCGAACAACCTCTATCGTTCCTTCGGCTTCGAGGTCGCCGAGGGTGTGCCGGATCTCGCGTTTGTCGTCGCCCAGGATGCGGCCCCAATCCGAGGTGGAGTAACGCACGCCAGCCGGGATGGTAGTGAGGACCTTGAGGATCTTCTGTCTCGTCTCCATCGTGTTTCCCTCAGTCGAGGCCGAGCCTGGCCCTGGCGTCGTGCAGTGTTAGCTGGGCCGCCTCGCGGGCTTTGTCCGCGCCGAGATCCAGGAGCGAGTCCAGCTCCGCAGGGTCGTCGAGAAGTTCGTATGCCCTGTCGCGCACGGGGGCCATCCCTTCCACCACTACCTCCGCGAGATCCTTCTTCAGGTCGCCGTATCCTTTGCCCTCGTAGTCCGCTTCGATCTCCGAGACCTTTCGGCCGGACATGGCGGCGTAGATGTCGAGGAGGTTGGTGATGGCTGGCTTGTCTGGGGAGGCTGTGATCTCCGATCCCGAATCGGTTTTGGCGCGACGTATCTTCTTCCGGATCGTATCCGGCTCATCCAGTATGGAGACGAAGCTGGCCGGGCGCGGAGACGATTTGCTCATCTTCTCCTCCGGGGCGTCGAGCGCCATTACGCGGGCGCCGGTGTCTAGGATTATGGCCTCAGGCACGACAAACGTCTCGCCGTACAGATTGTTGAAGCGCCGCGCGAGCACCCGTGACAACTCCAGATGCTGGCGCTGGTCCTCGCCGACCGGGACGAGGTGCGCGTTGTAGAGTAGGATGTCGGCGGCCATGAGAACCGGGTAGTCGAAGAGGCCAGCGCTCGCCACGTCGGCCCCGCCCTTCTGGGCTTTGTCCTTGAACTGCGTCATGCGCTGGAGTTCGCCGAACCGGGCTACGCAGTTCAGAAGCCAGCAAAGTTCCGCGTGCTCCGAGACCTTGCTCTGGCGGAAGATCACGCACCGCTCGGGGTCGAGGCCGGACGCAAGGTAGATCGCCGCCACCTCCCGGATCTTCTGCCGCAGAACCTTCGGGTCTTGCGGAACCGTGATCGCGTGCAGGTCCACTATACAGAAGTAGTTTTCGTACTCGTTCTGCATGGCTACCCAGTTCTTGAGCGCGCCGACATAGTTGCCGAGGTGCAGGTTTCCGCTGGGCTGGATGCCGGAAAAGACCCGCCGTTTGTGATCTTGCATGGTTCCCCGCTTCTTCTATGAGACCGTGACTACAACGAACCGGAGCCCCAAAAGACCCCGCAACCCGGAAACTTGAATGAGTTGTCCGCCGCTAGCGCGGCCACCGGCGGAACCGACAGAAGATGATCTCCCTCATAACCATTTCAGTATAGCCCCGGAACCCATTCACTTCACCATCCCGTGGCGATAAGCCGGGAACGGCGCGGGTCCGGCGTGTAACATGCCCTTGTACGCGGGGTTGGCGAACGGGTGACGGGAGGATGGGAGATGGGCGATTCCACGGAGAGGGAGCAGCGTCTGAACCGGGTGTACGCTGCCCAGGGCACCGACGATATCGAGCAGATATACGACGAGTGGGCCGACGACTACGAAGAAGACGTATTCACCCTCGGATACACCGTCCCCGGCGTGGCCGCGGGGTTCATAGGACGGCACGTCCCGCCCGGCGGTAAGGCGCTGGACGCCGCGGTGGGTACAGGCGCCCTTGGCGACATCCTGCGCGTGCTCGACTACTCTGATCTCACGGGCATAGATCTCTCTGAGGGCATGATGCGGCGTGCCCGCGCCAAGGGCGCCTACAGCGATCTGCGACGCATGATGCTCGGCGAACCGCTGGATTTCCCTGACGACGCCTTCGACGCCTGCTTCTCCGTCGGCGTCTTCACCGAGGGCCACGCCCCACCCGAGTCATTCGACGAGCTGGTGCGCGTTGTCAGGCCGGGAGGCTGGATGGTCTTCAGCGTCAGGGCCGACGTGTACGAGAACGGCGGCTTCCGTGAGAAGCAGCAGGCGCTCGAAGACGAAGGAAAATGGTGGCTCGTCAGGATGAGCGATGCATTCACCATGTTCCCAGCCATGGAAACGTCACACGATGGACGAATTTTCGTCTACCAGATCTCCTAGAAACCAGGCTACGGGCCAAGGGAGGCTTCGATCTCCCGCGCCGCCGCGACCACAGGCCCAGCCAGCCACTCGCCCGGATGGTTCCCGAGGCGTGAGATCGGGCCGCTCGCCGACACCGCCGCCCTCAACCTGCCGTCAGGCCCGAATACCGGCGCGCTCACGCTTGCCACGCCAGCCTCTCGCTCGGCCACGCTCTCTGCCCAGCCCCGCTCCCTGACGAGCGCGAGCCTGGCATCGGCGTCAGGCCCGGAGAATGCGAGCAGAACCGTACCCGCGGAACCGAGATCCAGGGGCATCACCGCGCCGACCGCGACCGTCGCCTTGAGCCCAGTTCCCCGCTCCGCGATCGCCACGCACACTCGCTGCCTGCCCTCCCTGACGTAGAGTTGGGTACTCTCGTCGGTCTCGTCCCTGAGCTTCGCGAGGACAGGACGCGCCGCCTCTATGAGATCCGGGCTCACCCCAGCCCTGTTCCCCCAACCAAGTAACCGCGAACCCAGCGCATAACGTCCATCATGCCGTGCCACGAGATGGTGCATCTCCAGCGCGGAGAGCAAACGGTGCGCCGTCGGCCGCGGCAGCCTGGTCCCTCCAACCACCTCGGCCAGGCTCGCAGGGCCATCCTCTGAGAGAAAAGCAAGGATGCCCACAGCCTTATCCAGCACCCCGACCCCACTCGCCGTGATACCTTCAGTATCCTTGCTTCGAGCCGGGATCTCGTCTAGACTGTCCATATGTTGGTCAGCATATCTCACTATATGAGACAAAGCAAAGAGGATATCGGGTCGTGAGCGTCGAGGCGGTGTTCGACGAGGCGGCTCGGGGCTATGATCGGGCGCGCAGGATGCTCGTGCCTGGGCTCGACGATTTTTATGGGGCGGTGCTTGAGAACATACCGTTCGGGCGGGAGAAGCCTATAAGGGTCCTGGATCTCGGTTCCGGAACTGGTTTGTTGAGCGCCATGATCGCTGAGAGGTTTCCGCTTTCGCGGGTGACGCTCGTTGACATTTCCGTGGAGATGCTGCGGGTGGCGCGGCGGCGCTTCGCTGAGAAGTTTTCACCTGGCCTCAACCGCCTCGAAGTCCGCGTCATGGACTTTGCCAGGAAACCGCTGCCCGGAGATTCCGCGGGATACGATCTGGTGGTGTCCGCGCTCGCCATCCACCACCTCACGCATCACGGCAAAAGGGAGCAGTTCGAGAAGATCCACAACGCCCTCGCCAACGGGGGATATTTCATGAACGCTGACCAGGCGCTTGGCAAGTCGCTCGAAGAGGAGCAGGAATACCAGGAGGATTGGCTGCGTCGGGTGCGCGAGGCTGGGGTGACGGACCAGGACATCGAAGCCGAGTTGGTGCGGATGAAGGCGGATAAGAACGCGACGCTCGAAGAGCAGACGTTGTGGCTGGAGGAGGCCGGTTTCGACGGGGTAGATAGCTACTATCAGGATCGCAGGTTCGTAGTCTATGGCGGCCGCAAGGGCGAGAAAAAGGAAGTGGAGCATGGATAGGCCGAAGACGTTGGTAGAGAAGATCTGGGACCGTCACGTGGTGCGGCGGGCCGAGGGTGAGCCGGATCTCCTGTACGTGGACCTGCACATGGTCCACGAGGTGACGAGCCCGCAGGCATTCGAGGGGCTGCGGATGGCTGGCCGCAAGGTACGCCGCCCCGACCTCACGCTGGCGACGATGGACCACAACGTCCCGACCACGGAGTTCGGGGTGCCTGTCAAGGACAAGGTCTCCGCGAAGCAGATGGAGGCCATGCAGAAGAACGCGGACGAGTTCGGCATCGAGCTTCACGGCTGGGGCTCCATCGGTCAGGGCATCGTCCACGTCATCGGGCCTGAGATGGGCCTGACCCAGCCAGGCATGGTCATCGTGTGCGGGGATAGCCACACGGCGACCCACGGCGCGTTCGGGGCGCTGGCTTTCGGCATCGGGACGAGCGAGGTCGAGCACGTGCTCGCCACCCAGACACTGCTGCAGAGCCGCCCGAAGACCATGGCCGTGACCGTCGAGGGAGAACTTCCGGCGGACGTGACGGCCAAGGATCTGATGCTCGGCATCCTGCACCGCATCGGGACAGGCGGCGGGGCTGGGCACGTCATCGAATACAGGGGCGAGGCCGTGCGGCAACTCTCTATGGAGGGCCGCATGACCGTGTGCAACATGTCTATCGAGGGAGGGGCGCGGGCAGGGCTCGTAGCGCCGGACGAGACTACCTTCGAGTACGTTCGGGGCAGGGACCACGCCCCGAAGGACGCGGACTGGGAGATCGCTGTCGAAGAGTGGAAGTCGCTCCACACCGACGAAGGCGCGGAGTTCGACAAGGAGGTCGTCATAAAGGCCGGAGACCTCGTCCCCTACGTCTCGTGGGGCACGACCCCGGCCCAGACCGTCGGCCTCGATGATGCCGTACCAGAGCCCGAGAACGACCACCACGAGCGGGCGCTCAAGTACATGGACCTGAAGCCGGGAACGGCGATCCGGGACATCGAGGTGGACACCGTGTTCCTCGGCTCCTGCACCAACGCCCGCATCGAGGACCTTCGCGCCGCAGCCAGCGTCCTCGAAGGCCACAAGGTCAAGGAAGGCATTCGGGCGATGGTCGTTCCAGGCTCGATGCGCGTCAAGAAGCAGGCCGAGGAGGAGGGGCTGGACACGATCTTCACCGAAGCCGGCTTCGACTGGCGCAACGCGGGGTGTTCGATGTGCCTGGGCATGAACCCGGACATCCTCGCCCCCGGCGAGCGGTGCGCTTCGACGAGCAACCGCAACTTCGAGGGACGGCAGGGCAAGGGCGGCCGGACTCACCTCGTCAGCCCGGCCGTGGCGGCGGCGACGGCGGTCATGGGACGGTTCGCCTCGCCCTCGGAACTCGGCGTACCAGTGGAGGTGGGCTAATGGAACCTGTCGAGCGTATTTCCGGGACGGCGCTTCCGCTCGGTTACTCTGACGTGGACACGGACCAGATCGTCCCGAGCGACGCCCTCAAGCGCATCGAGCGCACAGGCTTCGGGGAGTTCCTGTTCTCGAGCTGGCGCGATGACGAGGACTTCATAATGCACAGGGCCGAGCACAAAGATGCCGTGATCCTTATCGCGGGCGAGAACTTCGGCTCCGGTTCCAGCCGCGAGCACGCGGTCTGGGCGATAAAGGATCACGGCTTCGGAGCGGTGATCGCACCTTCCTTCGCGGACATCTTCAAGAACAACTCGACCAAGAACGGCCTCCTCGCCATCGACCTGCCGGAAGAGACCGTCGAGAACCTCCTGCAAGCTGTCAGGGAAGACCCGGAGACCGTCATCACCATCGAACTCGACGAGCTCACCGTCACCGCACCCAACGTCCACGAGACCTTCGAGATGGATGACTTCACGAAACGTCGCATCATGGAGGGCCTCGACGACATAAGCCTCACGCTAACGCACGAGGATGATCTCGAAACCTTCGAGCGGTCACGTCCGAGTTACCTGCCGAGCGTGCTGTAGGTTCTAATAGAAATAGATTGCCTGAGCAGAGTATTTCAGAAAAGATGCATAGACTCAGACTTCATCGAAGTAGTCTGAGTCTATGCGTTTGATCTCATACGAACTTGCCAGAGACACGCCTACGTTGTGATCTATCATCAGTCCAGCTAGTTCAATGCCGTCCACCAGCACGAGGCTGCTCTCAATGTCTCTCGCATACTCTCTTGCTCCTCGTAAGAAACCCGAAGTCGTTATAAAGACACCTTTCCTCGCTTTCTGCCCTTGTAACGCCCCGGCGAACTGCTGGATTTGAGGTTTTTGGACCTTATTCTCCCATCGTTTGGCCTGAACGTAGATCACATCCAGACCAAGTCTGTCTTCCTTTATAGTGCCATCTATTCCGCCATCGCCACTTTTCCCAATAACTTCTCCCGCTGTGTCAGGACGAGTGCCTCCATAGCCCATCGCTATCAGCACATCCACGACTAGCTTCTCAAAGAACCCCGACGAACAGGACTTGACCTGAGACAACAATTCGTCAGCCAAGCTGTCGCGGATTGTCTTGTAGGTCTCATCCATTATCTCCGAAGGAGTTTGTGACTCTACATCTGTTGTGATGTTTGCGGCAGACTTTAAATCATCTTTCTTGTTACCTTTCCTGAACTCGATGTGCTCAGGATAACTGTCTAGCAATTTCAGGTCTATCGAATCAACATTCTCTTTGAGAAGCGTCAAGCCTCGCTCTGTGATCTTGAGATAACCGTGTTTTGGGCGCTCTATCAAGCCCGCTTTCGAGAGGTGAGTCGTAGCCCATCCTACACGATTATTGATCCTTAACGGGCCGCTAGGTAATGTCTCCGCTCGATCTTCTTGGTTTAACTTAAAGTGATCCGACATGGAGCCTATGACATCCCTAAATCTGTACTCTCTCCCATCCGAAACAAGTTTCAAAAGCGGTAGCATTATCGCCTGGAAATCTGGGACAGTCATATTGGCTCAGTATTCTATAGAACGATTCTCAGCATGCACGATGTTAATCTCTATGCTGAGTTGGCTTTGCACCTAAAGTCGGGGTGCGGCACTACAAATGGCAGTTCGACTCTGAACAAACCACAATATTATGTAGTCGCTTGTAATTTATGTGCAAGGCCTGCTGAGCCTAAAAAGCGTCCCGGCAACCGGGACAGGCGCGGTGGTCGTTCTCTGGGGGATAGGGGCAGCGGTTGAGGACGTTCAACGCTTCGTCGAGAAGCTCCCGGTCGAGTGAACAGTAGCCGGTCTGGCCGCGCTTCTCCTGCACGATGACGCCAGCCTGCCGCAAGGCTTTGGCGTGGTGCGAGTATAAGGAAAGGCTGATCCCTAACGCCTCAGCCGCGTCCTTGCCGCAAATTTCGTCGTGGTCTATGAGCAACTCCACTATCCGGAGACGGTTCGGGTCAGAGAGCGCGGCAAATACCCGCGCCCGACGTTCCAACCCCTCCTGATCCTGAACGTTTTCCGTCAGCGTCTCCATTGTGGGGAGATTCTACCGCCCAAACGAACGTTAAACAAATAGTCAAATGATTGTTTGACTATTCGACTATCCAGGATTATCCTATGGGTGTTGGAAGACGAAGATTCTGGAGAGGAGACGGTATGTCCGAGGTAAAGACGGCCACCGTTGGGAACTGGGAGAGTGAAGTGCTCGGGGCAGAGCGTCCTGTGCTCGTGGACTTCTGGGCGGATTGGTGCGGGCCGTGCCACAGGATCGCGCCCGTCATCGAAGAGATAGCAGACGAGAGGGCAGGAGAGCTGGATGTCTACAAGCTCGACGTGGACGCGGAGACGGACGTGGTGCTGCGTCACGGCGTGAGTGCGATGCCGACCCTGGTCATGTTCTCCGGTGGGGAGGAGATCGGACGCATCGTCGGCGCGCTCCCGAAGGGCCGTATAGTCTCTGCCCTCGACGAGGCATTGTCCTCAGCCAGCGCAGCCTGAAGGATTCCGAGATCATGGGGTCCGAAACTTTTGTGAGTGGGTAAGCCTTCCAGTACAATCACCGTGATGATGCTGGAGCAGCGTTCGATGAGGTTGCCAACCGTATAAAGAGGATATGCGGCGGCAACCGTTTGGGATGCTCACATGTGAGTAGTGGCTGAGTATGAGGGGTGGGGTGAGGACATGACGGTAAGCTCCGTGAGCTATGAGCACCCCAGCGTCACGCGTCCACTGTACAGCTTTGCGGAAGCGGATCGGATAGCTGGTGTTACGACCAATACATCCCGTCGTTGGCTGAAAGGTTACAGTTTCTGGTACGAAGGACAGCATCATACGATGCCACCCGTTACGCAGACCGCAGAAACAAGAGATGCGGTTACCTTCGTTGATCTGATGGAGGTTGCCATGATTGGCAAGCTCAGGAAGAAAGGATTCAGCTTCAAGCGAATCCGTAAGATCAACGCCACGGCGCACTTTTACCTCCGAACAGATCGTCCACTGGTCACGGAAAGGTTCAAGGTCAAGGGGCGCGACATATTCATTAATGACGGTTTTGGTATCCTCGTTGACGTTGGGTACAGTGCGGGTATGCAGGCCTGGGATGAAGTTCTCGATCCATTCCTGGATACAGTTGAGTATGAGCGGGAGATCGTGCGCCGCTGGTGGCCGCTTGGCAAGCAACGTATGGTAGTAGTGGATCCAGATTATGGGTTCGGTCTTCCAGTGGTCGAAGGAACCGGTGTGCGAACAGAGATCATTGCGGAGCGACACAGGGCAGGCGATAGCGCTGAAGAGATCGCCTATGATTTCGACGTTACTCATAGGCAGATTGAAGACGCGCTATGGTGGGAGAAGTCTAAGAAGGTCGCGTGATCTTCATTGACGCTTCGATTCCTCGAACAGTAGCTGATGAGCTCAAGAAGGTGCGCGAAGATATCATCTTCAAGCACGACATTTTTCTCCCTGGCACCGACGATTCCATCTGGCTAAGGCGGGTTGGTATAGAAGCTTGGCTTGCCATTACTCATGACAAGCACATAAGAACTCGTCAGGGCGAGCGCAATGCCATAATGACTCATGACGTAGGGTGTTTCATTCTCACTTACAAACAAGATTTGAAGAAACCGGAGATCGTGCGGATAGTGTTCGATAACCTTGCAGAGATGGAGCAGAAATTTGAGACTACTCCACGACCATTCATCTATACGGTGAGCAAGAATGGACACTTCAGGGAATACGCCCAACGAAGACTGGGTTCTTCGCCTTCTTAACAGCGTACATTAAATTTGGCAAGCAAGATTCGTTAGGAGGTTCGGGTGCTGGAAGTCGCGATCATGATCGAGGGGCAAGAGGATCTGGGCTGGGACCGCTGGCGGCGGCTGGCGCGGACGGTGGAGGACTGCGGATACGCTGGGCTCTTCCGCTCGGACCATTTCCCGAACATGCGGACGGGTCCGTACCGGGACGGTCTGGAGCTATGGTCCTCGTTGACCTGGCTGGCTGAGAACACTGAGAGGATCGAGTTCGGGCCGCTCGTCTCGCCGATCTCGTTCCGGCATCCCGTCATCACCGCGTGGCAGGCTTCCTCCGTGGACAACCTGGCCGGTGGAAGGCTGCGTCTCGGCGTGGGTGCGGGATGGCACGATCGGGAGCACGACACATTTGGCTTCGAACTGCTAGATACTGACAGTCGCTTCCGTCGCTTCGAGGAGGGACTGGAGGTCGTGACGCGGCTGCTGCGCCACGAGGAGCCCGTCTCCTTCGACGGCGAGTTCTACAGCCTGCGCGACGCGATGTTGAAGCCCCGCTCGCCGCGTCCGGGGGGCGTGCCCGTCGTGATCGGGGGCAACGGCCCGAAACGGACGCTCCCGCTGGCGGCCCGCTACGCCGACGAGTGGAACGCGGTCCTCTTGACGCCAGATGTATTCGCCGAACGCAACGTCAGACTGGACGAGTTGCTCCAGGAGGCCGGACGACCGCCGGAGGAGGTGCGCCGCACCCTGATGACCCGGGCCATCTTCGGGCGCACGGAGGTGGACGTAGACCGCAAGCTCGAAGGTGAATCGAGCGAGGATCTCGACCCAGGCGTCATCGCCGGTACGGCGGACGAGTTCGTCGGGCGGCTAGGGAAACTGTCCGAGGCTGGCGTCGAGCGGGTAATGCTGCAGTGGCTGGAGACGGATGACCTGGATGGCCTGGAAGCCCTGGCAAGCGAGGTCCTTCCGCAGCTTTGAGTATGACCCCAGGCGCCCGCTACTGTACGACCACGCGTACCGGAGCGGTGCCGGGTTCGATGAGCCCTATCTTACGGGCGGCGGCCAGCGAGAGGTCGAGGTCATAGCCAGGCGCATACGGGCCGCGGTCGTTGACGGTGACCCGGACGGACTTGCCACCGTAGCTCACCCGGAGTTCCGTGCCCAGGGGCAGGCTGTTGTGGGCGGCTGTGTATTCTTGCGGGTCGAAGGGTTCGCCGCTGGCCGTCCGGTTTCCCTGGAGGCCGGGACCATAATACGAGGCGATCATCTTCCGTGAGGTGGGAGGAGCTACTATTTGTTCCGGGTGCCGGACCTCGGCGACACTTCGCATAGCCTCACCGGAGCCGTTCTGGAACAGGATTGCGATAACGGCTGTCGCGATTAGCACCACGACCAGCATAGTTTTGAGGTTGGCTGAGATCTGGCTTCCCTCTCGCGGAAGTTCGTTTGGAGCAGGGAAAGAATGTAACACGTTCTACGGGAACCGCAACTTCCTGTCTCGTGGCGGCGGGCGTCGAACGTGAGGATAATGCGGGCATGGCGGAGCAGGAGAAGCGGGCGCGGCTGGTCGGGTTCAACCACGTCGCGCTGGAGGTCGGGGATCTGGAGGCGGCGCTGGAGTTCTACGGGCGCATCTTCGAGGTGGGGCTACGGGGACGCGCCCCCGGCATGGCGTTCGTGGACGCCGGAGATCAGTTCCTCGCCCTCTCCGAAGGCAGGACGCAGACCCCGGATCATCACAGGCACATCGGGATGGTAGTGGACGACAGGGAGGCCGTCCGGCTGGCGTTGCTGGAACTCGACGCGGAGATACTGCCAGGGAGAAGCCTGGATTTCCTCGACCCGTGGGGCAACCACTGGCAGGTTGTCGAGTACGCTGATATCCAGTTCACCAAAGCGTCGGAAGTTCTGGAAGGGATGGGCCTGGGGGATCTGGCGAAA
>JAABUS010006057.1_pt1 | contig 15081 bp, 14 predicted proteins | sample 5560161 | NCBI WGS metagenome assembly JAABUS01 (sample SAMN10711885, study PRJNA513376) | rock metagenome | isolation source: Antarctica rocks | place: Antarctica: Victoria Land, Trio Nunatak nord | collected 2016-01-04 | reverse complement strand
GAATAATCAGCAAAAAATCAGCCTGAATCCACTGTATTCACACCCTGTTGATAAATATTCAATCACCTCTTTTGCTTGAAATCCGCTCCCAATAAGAGCTACATTATTTCCAGACAGACACTAATTATTGCAGGTCTGAAAATTGCATCGGTCTAATTATTTTATCACTCATTAAATCAATCAGCATGAAGTTTACATTACTATTTTCTGCATTTATTTTATTCGCTTGCATCGGCTGTAAAAAGGATGATCCGATAAAAGTACAACAGATGACATACCCGTTGCCGGGAGATCAGTTTTTTCCCGAAGGGATAGCATACAACGCTAAAACAGGTATTTTTTATACCGGCAGTACCACTAACGGTGACATTGTTCAGGTTAATGTAGAAACAGGGGCAACTGCATTGTTTTCAGCCGGTGCCAAACAAGGCCGCAGTTTTTGTACAGGAATGAAACTAGATGCGAAAGGCAGATTATGGGTTTGCGGCGGCCCAACAGGCATTATACAGATATTGGATGCAGCAGGCAATCTTATTAAAAGCTGGGATACCAAGGCATTGTTTAATTCCGGATTTATAAATGATTGTATAATAAGCGGCGGCTATATTTATTTTACAGATTCACAGGTAAAAAAAGTATACTGGGCTAATGTGAATAATGAACAGCCTGGTAATCTGGAAGAATGGTTAACTTTCACAGACCAGCAGATACCTTATCTTACAGGAACAAATGCCAACGGCATTGAAGCAACTCCTGATGGCAAATTTCTAATCGTTGTGATTTCATCTTCCGGGAAATTATACCGGATAAATATTTCTTCTAAAGGTATCATTGAGATTCAACTGAATACACCTGTAACCAGCGGAGACGGATTGTTGTTAGAAGGAAACACTTTATACGTTTCACGTAATGCAACCGGTAAGATATTCCCGGTTGTATTATCTAATGATTATACCCAGGGAACAGTTGGTAACGGCTTTGGCGAAAACCTGTTATTTAATACAACTATGGCTAAAGTGGGAAAATATATCTTAGTGGTAAATGGTCAATTAAATAAAAGGGGTATGGTGCCAGTGCTTCCGTTTACGGTATCAAGAGTGACTATACCATAGCAGGTGTGAGGTATAGTTTATAACCAAGAGGAACCCTAAAAGGGTGATATTTTTGATAGTCTGTGTGGCTCTATGTTACCCTTTTAAGGTTCTTTTTAACTTGGTAATTGTTTTCTATAATCATGTCAGCCCTTCGGGCTTTTAATACCTCAAACCACATACCTCAAGCCACATACCTCAAACCACATACCTCAAACGTTATACCTCAAACTTATTCCTTACTTTAGCATGGCATCAAATCACCCCTTATGTCTCAGGATCTTTTCCAGTCACCGGATTATTATTTTTTGGATGAACTATTAACTGAAGAACAAAAATTGATTCGCGACACCGTTAGATCTTATGTAAAAAAAGAAATTTCTCCCATTATAGAAGACTATGCCCAGCGAGCCGAGTTCCCGCATCATATTGTAAAACAACTGGGAGACCTTGGCTGTTTTGGACCAACTATTCCTGTTGAATATGGCGGGGGAGGGTTGGATTATATTTCTTATGGACTTATGATGCAGGAACTGGAAAGGGGTGACAGCGGTGTCAGAAGCACTGCATCAGTACAGGGTTCACTGGTGATGTTTCCTATATATGAATATGGGTCAGAAGAGCAAAAGAGAAAGTACCTTCCTAAACTGGCAAGTGGAGAATGGCTTGGTTGTTTTGGCCTTACTGAACCCGATCATGGAAGCAATCCTTTGGGCATGCTATCAAACATAAAAGATGAAGGAGGTCATTATATTTTAAACGGCAGTAAAATGTGGATCAGCAATGCTCCTTATGCTCAAGTGGCTGTAGTGTGGGCGAAAGATGAACAAGGGGATATCCGTGGATTGATTCTTGAAAAAGGTATGGCAGGTTTTAGCACACCAACAACTCATGGTAAATGGAGCTTACGTGCATCAGCAACAGGTGAGTTGGTTTTTGATAATGTAAGAGTTCCTAAAGAGAATATTTTTCCTGCCGTGAAGGGATTGAAAGGCCCCTTAAGCTGTTTAAGTAAAGCACGCTATGGAATTGCCTGGGGATCGGTAGGAGCAGCAATGGATTGTTACGATACTGCTTTACGTTACAGCAAAGAAAGAATACAGTTCGACAGGCCGATTGGTGGTTTCCAGCTTCAGCAAAAAAAACTTGCAGAGATGATTACAGAAATTACAAAGGCTCAGTTATTGAACTGGCGGCTTGGCTTGCTTATGAATGATAAAAAAGCAACGCCGGGGCAGATAAGCATGGCTAAAAGAAATGGCTGTGAAATAGCTCAGAGTATTTGCAGGGATGCCAGGCAAATACTGGGTGGAATGGGTATCACCGGCGAATATTCAGTGATGCGGCACATGATGAATATTGAAAGCGTCATCACTTACGAAGGCACCCAGGACATACACTTGCTGATTACAGGTATGGATATTACCGGGTTAAATGCTTTTAAATAATTGTGAAAGAGGAATTCAGGTTCACAGGCGGCGACATTGTTAAATAGGGCAATGGCATTAAAAGAACTAACGCTTAAAGACTGGTGGTATGTGATGCGAAGGGAAATATTTTCAGGCTTTATGCTTGGCGCCATTTTAGGAGTCATTGGTTTTGTTAGGATTGCTATTTGGCAAAAAACAGGTTTATACGATTATGGACAATATTGGGTTCCGGTGGGTTTATCCGTTGCGTTTTCCTTAGTGTTTATTGTATTGTGGGGGAACATTGTCCGGTTCTATGATTTCCTTTGTTTTAAAAAAGCTGAAACTTGACCCTGCCACTTCGTCCGCACCGTTTGTAGCTACGTTGGTAGACGTAACAGGCTTGATTATTTATTTTTCCATAGCTGCCTTATTTTTGAAAGGTAAATTATTATAGCAGAATGAAAGTAACTGTTTATCTGTTTGTTTCACTTTTGGTACTGAACAGTTGTGCCTCAATACAAAATAGTTCAAAATATGAGTTGGCAGATGGTAAGTATAAGGTGAAAAAGGAAGGAAAGAAGTTTGATTGCTATGTGCAAAACATGCCGGACAGCATTATAATATATAAGCTTCCGGGCAAAACAACTACAAGCCTTACCCCGCAAATGGAAGTGTATTTACCGACAAAACAACACTTCATAAAATCATCTTTTGACGTTGATATTATAACGGCTTTACTCAAAATAAGGCCGCCTGCTAAAAAGGCATTGCCAACCCAACTGAATGCAAACTTCAATGGAAATGTTTATGTAGGATTGCGAAACGATATTTATCAAATTCATTATAACCGGAATCCTTTAGACGTGTACCAACGGCAAGTAAACCATTTTGGCTTTAGCGGTGGCGTTTTTATAGGTATGGCAAATACAGCAATAAACCCTTCAACAACAGCTAACGCAATTTCAACAGAGTATGATGGACTTGTATTACAAAAGGGAGTTGCCGGAATAGTAGCCGTAAATAAGCTAACCATTGGGGTAAGCATTGGCTTTGATAATTTACTGGATAAAAACCAGAAGGACTGGCTTTATAAAAACAAACCCTGGTTTGGACTGATGCTTGGTCTTAACCTGAATTGAACAGCACTCGTACATGCCAGCTGCTAACAATGCATTAAAAATTATGGCGGGACTAAGCATAAGCAGTGTTTGAACTGTAGATCATCATTGAACATTAGTTCCTGCAGACGGAACAATAGTGATCATTTAAAATATTTTTGAACATAAAATCATGATTAAGCATTTGTCATATGCGGCGGACGAATATAAATTGCGCCAACTTTCCATATGAGTTCACGATGTTAACAACAATATTTCAAACTTTTCTGATAATTTGCAGTTATGAAAATCTTCCTCATTGGTTTCATGGGTTCAGGTAAAACGCACTGGGGACCGCAACTTTCCGCTAAGGTAGGACTGACTTTTTTTGATCTTGACAAAGTAATCACAGAAAAAGAAAATAAAACGATTTCTGAAATTTTTGCTGAGAATGGTGAGGAATATTTTCGATACCTTGAAAAAGAAGTGTTAGAAGAGCTTGTGGAAGAGAATAATGAATTCATTATCTCCTGTGGCGGGGGCACCCCATGTTTTTTTAATAATATAAAGTTCATGAAAAGAAAAGGAACTGTAATTTGGCTTAATACACAGATCGATATTCTGGTGAACAGGTTGTTAAAAGATAAGTATAGTCGTCCGGTTTTAAAAGATATTGCTGACGATGAATTGAAACCTTATATCCTTAAAAAAATCTTAAGTCGTAAATTATATTACGAGCAGGCTGATATAATTGTTAATGAAGAAAGCCTTTCGGTAGATACCTTTGCTGAAATAATCATCAATGCATAGATTTTTTTTAATTACCGGTAGCCTGCTGGGAGCTTTGTCTGTGGCATTAGGAGCTTTTGGAGCGCACAGTTTAAAAAAGATTGTTTCACCGGAAGCAGTAGCTACCTTCGAAACTGGAGTCAGATACCAGTTTTATCATACTTTTGCTTTATTGCTGATAGCGGTGCTTTATGAAAAGTTTACTAACAAATGGCTGGTTTGGGCAGGTAATAGTTTCCTTGCCGGAATAATATTATTCAGCGGCTCGTTATACCTGCTTGCTTTATTAAATGCAAGTAGCAACGTGGGGTTGAGAAAGATTGGTATTATTACACCATTTGGTGGTTTGTTCTTCATTGCAGGCTGGCTGTTTTTAATGTGGGGAGTTACCCGGCGCATTATTTAGAAACTGCTCTTCGATTTTTTTTAACCATGGAGTCCTTATTGAATTTGCAATTCAAACATCAGGTTAAGATAACTGATTAAGTTGCACTGCATATTAGTTATTTTTGAACATAGGAGACACCAAGGCACGAAGAGGCACAAAGATCTTGTTCATTTGTTTTACTTTTCAAAAAACTCTTCATGCTTCTTTGTGCCTCCGTGTCTCCGTGGTTCAAAAACTCTTTGCGAACCTGAAGGTTAATTTGTTTTCGAATGTAGTTATATAGGGGTAAAAGCCATAGAAGAGGAAGAGGTTACACATATACTTTCTCTGTGTAACCTCTTGTTCCCCTCCAGAATTTTCTTTGCGGTTAAAAAACTCTTATAAATTCAGTTCTAACGTTGTTTCAGCACCGCCACCAGTGTTATTTTCTATTTTATAACTGCCATCAATACCTTCAATCCGTTTTTTGATATTACTTAACCCGCTACCAAATCGCCTCAGGTTGTTATGGTCTATCCCCACGCCGTTATCAGTAATAGAAATTATTAGATTTGTATCAATCCTAAAAGAAATGATCACCCTATCTGCTTTCGAATGTTTAAGAACATTGTTTAAAGACTCTTTAACGCTTAAAAAAAGATTCCTTCTTTTTACACCGCTTAGCTCAATGTTCGGAAATGATGAAGGTATCTCCACTACGCAATTTATCGCTGTATTTTCAAAAAATTCCAGTGAGTAAATTCTTATATAGGTGATCAGGCTTTCCACTGAATCATTCTCACTTTTCATCGTCCATATCAGGGTATTCATTTTAATGATCAGCTCATTGGCAGAATGGGAAATCTTATCTATTTCCGGAAACACCTTGTCTTTCATTTTTGCTTTTACAATCTCACTCATCAAACGGATGTGAGTAACACCACTGCCCAGCTCATCATGCATGTCAGCAGAAATGCGGTTGCGTTCATCTTGTTGGGCTGACAATACTGCCAGTTGTTTTTCAAAATCCTGCATTTCAGTTTTTAATCTTAAGCGTTCTCCTTCTTTCGTTCTTAGTACAATATCTGTTTTATTTTTTAAGGCAAGTGCCGTAAGAAAGAACATGAGTTCAATCACCAGCCCTATTTCATAATAGGTTAAAGCATTACTAAGTGGCCCCGGATAACGATCCCGGAAAGTGATACTGCCTGGAGAGCTGATCAGGTACATTGATACCAATCCCCCAACTATAAGAAAACTATGTCCGACAGCCAAATAATTAAGTATTTCATTTTTTTTGTTAACAGTATAAATTACAAATATTATGGCACCGGCAATCCATAGAACCTTGCTAGTAATTTCTACATAGTTTTGCCATATATACTTATCTGTATTAAAATATAAATAACTGAATAATCCAATGCTTGCAATTATAATACGTTGTTCTGCAAGCATCAACTTATGTAGCAAAGGAAAATTCTTTTTTGTATCTATAAACTTTCTTAAAAAAGCCAGGTAAATAAATGTGCCTGCTGATTGTAATACAAAATCAAGGTATGCTTCAAAGAAGTTATTAAATGAGGATGGAGTTCTGAAAATATATGATTTTAAAAATAACATCAGGCCTAAACAAAAGGCATAACCTGCGTAATAGATAAATTCAGCATTGCGGTTTAATAAATAAACCGCTATAGAATAAAAAATCATCATTAGAAGAATACCTGAAAAGACAAATGTTATTATATTGCCGCTTCTATCAGAATTTTGATAGGTAATAATATAAGAATTTTTATAATAATCCCTGACCAGAACCGGTGTAAATGTGTTGGTGGTTGTTCTTATAAATTTTAGTTTTACAAAATAGGTTGCTGCTTGGTGAGAACCCAACTCCATTTTTTTAAATCCGTTGATTTCGTCAGGATAACGATTTAATGCTGCAACACCTTTTCCTGATTGATCCAGTTGATATAATTTAATCTCCTCAAAATAGATACCGGGAGAGAAATAAAAATCAATGATGGTATCTGCCTGGTTTGTAACAGCAAATTTCAGAAAGAAATCTTTTTGAACAAGTTTAGGTGTAATTTTTAACTGAAAAGGTATGGTATCTATGAAATGTATACCGGCAAGTTGTTCCGGTTTTATAGTATGAGTGTCATCCTGATAATAAAAGCCAGTCCTATTAAGTTTTACATATAATTTAGTTGTATCAATTCTGATTGTATCTAATCCATTAATATCCTTTGCCTGAATTATTGTGTTTACTATACTGACGAGCAGCAAAATCAATAGGCAGCTTTTCAATTTCATAACTCGGTAAACTTTTTCATTATTTTTTATGGGATGGGATTATGTATCATGTTAGCAGCAAGATCCCCTATCAATAGTTATCCGCAGCCAGCTAGTGTTAAGTTAACCCTAGTGACACGTTCTGCTATCAGCTATCAGCAGATCAATATGTATTAAGTTTCCTCCTGATAGCTTACGGTTGATAGCAAGTACGTCAATTTACACTTAACATAACACTAGTTATAGTGAAAAATAATACGCTGTATTGGAACGTTAAGGTATGGATGTGATTGGAACAGCAATTCAGCGGATGAAATTACGATTTCTTTTTTTACATCTACAAACAACCAGTTATTAAACCGGCTTCTAATTCTGTGTGTGGGTTTTCTTATATTCTTATCTTTGCGAACATGGCAAATAAATTGAAAACAAAGAAGAGCCAGCCGGCCGATCCGGACAAATTAAAACCCGACAAGGACGAGCAGGTAAAAATGAAAGAGTTGGTGAAAGATGAACGTACCTATAAAATACTGGGAACAATTTTTATTCTGGTAGCTGTATTTTTATTAATAGCTTTTACATCTTACTTATTTACCTGGCAGCAGGATCAGGATAAAGCTTCCAATGTATCTATTTTATTAAATTCTTCAAAAGTAAAGGTTGAAAACTTATTAGGTAATTTTGGTGCTTATGTCTCACACCTGTTTTTCTTTAATGGTTTTGGTATAGCCTCTTATCTTTTCTGTACGTTCTTTTTTATTATAGGGGTCAATTTATTATTTGGTAAGAAATTATTTTCACTTGCAAGAAACCTAAGGTATATTATTATAGGATTACCTGTACTGAGCATCACCTTTGCTTTTCTTACAAAAGGAAATAGTTTTCCCTGGGGTGGTGCTGTTGGTGAAATAAGCAGCGATTGGCTTACGCAGTTGTTAGGATGGATAGGCACGGCTATCCTGCTATTTGTAGCTGCCCTGTCTTTCGTTATCTGGCGTTTTAACCCGGTATTTACTGTTCCCAAACTAACAAAACAAAAATCTAATACGCTATCACCGCTCGATGCAAATAATACAGGTGATTACAAGAATGATGAAAGCGGCCAGGAAGTTAAACTCTATATTGAAGAGCCATCATTAAAAGGAAAAGAGAAAAAGAATGTATTAAGGTCGGAAGGAGGAGTGGTGGTAATATCGCCAATGGAAGAGGAAGAAAAAAATCCTTATAATGATTTCAAACTTGTGGAGAAAGATGAGGTGGAACTGGAATTAATAAAACCTGATGAGGATCAATTAACGCAAGAGGAAATCATTTTGCCTCATAAGCCAGTGAAAATTGAAAATGAGTCCAGGCCTGCTTCAAAACCAAGAACAGATGATGCTGATTTGCAATTGGAAATAAAAAAGCATTCAATAACTACTAAAGAAGAGGATCTGGTAGAAGATGTGCCTGTTTTTACCCGGACAACCATACAAGATCCTTATGAACCTACCCTTGATCTAAGTAATTATAAATATCCATCCCTGGATTTGTTAGAGACTCATGGCAGTGAAAAAATAATTCAGGATCCTGCCGAACTTGAAACAAATAAAAATCAGATCATCAACACGCTTAAAAATTATGATATTGCCATTCAAAAGATATCTGCAACTGTAGGCCCGACTGTAACCTTGTATGAAATTGTGCCTGCCGCCGGTGTACGTATTTCCCGCATTAAAAACCTGGAAGATGATATCGCGTTAAGCCTTGCAGCGCTTGGTATCCGTATCATAGCTCCCATACCTGGTAAGGGAACAATAGGTATTGAGGTTCCAAACGTTAAGAAAACGGTGGTGAGTATGAAATCGTTACTGGCATCAGAAAAATTCCAGAGTAATAATTTTGCGCTTCCTATTGCTATTGGCAAAAAAATAGATAATGAAAATTTTATAGTTGATCTTGCTGCTATGCCTCATTTGCTGATGGCAGGTGCAACAGGTCAGGGCAAATCGGTCGGACTAAATGCAATACTGGTTTCGTTGCTTTATAAGAAGCATCCATCACAATTAAAATTTGTATTGGTAGATCCCAAAAAGGTGGAGCTGAGTATTTACAAAACAATTGAATTGCATTTTCTTGCCAAATTGCCCGGCGAAGAGGATTCTATTATTACTGATACTAAGAAGGTGATCCATACTTTAAATGCGCTTTGCATTGAAATGGACAACCGCTACGATCTGTTAAAAGAAGCTGGTACGCGCAATATTAAGGAATACAACGAAAAATTTATTAAACGTAAATTAAATCCGCAGAAAGGGCATCAGTTCTTACCCTTTATAGTATTGGTGATTGATGAATTTGCCGATCTTATAATGACCGCCGGAAAAGAAGTTGAAATGCCTATAGCGCGGCTTGCGCAACTAGCAAGGGCTGTAGGTATTCATTTGATCATTGCAACCCAGCGTCCTTCTGTAAATATTATTACCGGAACTATAAAAGCAAACTTTCCTGCACGTATTGCCTTTAAAGTGTCATCTAAAATAGATTCCCGTACGATCCTTGATACGGGCGGTGCAGAACAGCTGATTGGAAAAGGCGATATGCTGATTTCCTACAACGGTGAACTAACGCGCCTGCAATGTGCTTTCGTAGATACACCGGAAGTAGAATATGTAACAGGATTTATCGGGGATCAAAGAGGTTATCCCCAGCCATTCTTGTTACCGGAATACATTGATGAAAAGGAAATGGAAGGGAAGATTTTCGATTTGAATGAAAAGGATCCATTATTTGAAGATGCTGCCCGCTTAATAGTTCAAAACCAGATAGGGTCTACTTCTTTACTGCAACGAAGAATGAAGCTGGGTTATAACAGGGCAGGCAGACTAATGGATCAATTGGAAGCTACTGGTATTGTAGGGCCAAACCAGGGAAGTAAGGTAAGGGAGGTGCTTATAAAAACAGAATCTGATCTTAACGAACATCTAAATGATATGATTTAAGTTAGTAACATGTTAAGAATACTGTAGAAATATAATCAGGGCAACCAAAGGATTTTACTTCCCATCTTTACAATATCTTTATAAATCATGAATTATAATAAAACCATATGAAGACAGTCTTAATTTTATTTTTTACATTTTTAGGTGTTAGTATATCAGCAACTGCTCAAAATAATAATGCAGGCAATAGCGATGCGGCAGCTAAAGGTATACTTGACAAAGTGAGTGCTAAATTTAAAACGTTTAAAGGGGTTCAATCTAACTTTAATCTTGTAGTGGAAGATGGTAACGGAAAAGTTCAAGGTAACAAAAAAGGAACTGTGTTTATGAAAGGCTCAAAGTACCGGGTAAATGTAACCGGACAGGAAATATTTTGTGATGGTAAGAATATTTGGACATATGATAAAGCTTCAAATGAAGTAACTATTTCTAAATTTGATGCTGCCGCAAATACAATGTCTCCGCAAAAACTATTTACAAATTTTTATGATAAGGATTTTTTATATAAATTAAATGGAGAAAAGAAACAAGGTGCAAAAACAATCCAGGAAATCGAGATGACCCCTACTGATAAAAGTAAAACCTTTCATAAAGTATTTGTATATGTTGATAAAGGAGCCCAAACCATATATAGTACAAAAGTGATGGAGAAAAATGGCAATAAATATACCTATACTGTTTCTTCTCTCAATAGTAATGATAATATTAATGACAACCAGTTTGTGTTTGATAAAAGTAAGTATCCTGGCGTAGAAGAAGTAGATCTTCGTTGAGAAAAAGCTGTCAGCAGCCAGCTATCAGCTGTCAGCCGTCAGCTTTGTTCAAAAGGCTGATGTGATAAATTCATTGTGTATTACGTTTTATTTTGGTTGTTTGATTAATTTCAGCATCAACCTAATAGCTGGCTGCCGACAGCTAATTTAATTTCCCCATCTGAAAGAATTTACATTAAGTCCGGCAAGATCTAATACCCGGTCTGTAACAGTTGCAGCCACTGCTTCTATTGAGGAAGGCTTGCTATAAAAAGAGGGTGTTGCAGGACAAATAATTCCACCTGCAAGCGTTACCGTCTCCATATTGCGGATATGAACCAGGTTATAAGGCGTATCTCGTATTACACAGATCAGCTTTCTTCTCTCTTTAAGAATTACATCAGCAGCACGTGTAATCAAATCGTTAGATAGTCCTGTGGCAATCCTTCCCAATGTTCCCATTGAACATGGAATGATTATCATAATATTGAACTGGCCTGATCCTGACGCAAAGGGTGCAAAAAAATCCTGTTGATTGTAAAATGTAACAGGGTAATTCTTATACTCTTCATTTTCCAGTTCAGTTTTCCACACTTCATGCGCATTTGTAGTCATTATCACACTCAGGTTATTCCATTGATCTTTCAAAGAAATTAACTTATCCAGAATTACTTTCGCATAAATAGAACCACTTGCACCGGTTATGGCTACAATAATTTTGTGCATTACACTTACGTTTGATTTTGATGTATCTCGAATTTTTTACACAATCATTAAATGATCATTGCCAAGGTTAAACAAAAGTACAATGCATATAGTTAAAGTAATAAGTGTTATTTCCCTGATATTGTATTTTTTAGTGGATACCGTTTATGCACATAGCAAAGAAAAATTATCATGGCTCAGTTTGCAGGAAGCTGAGAGTGCTTTAAAAAGAAAGAAAACCTATTTTAATTGATCTGTATACAAACTGGTGCAGATGGTGTAAAGTAATGGATAAAAAAACATATTCTAATAAGAATGTAACCAATTACCTGCATGAAAAATTTTATACGGTAAAATTATATGCTGAAACAAAAGAAAAGATTTTATTATCAGGAAAGATTTTTAATTTAAATCATTTAAACCAAACAAATGATGTAGCCATGTATCTCACACAAGGTAGATTGTCTTACCCTACTACGGTTATAATACCAGTTGATGGTTCAGAACCGCAGGCAATACCTGGCTATCTGACTCCAAAAGAAATAGAAATCCTGTTGAAATATTTTGGTGAGAACACGTTTGGTCAGATTAATTTTGAAGAATATAGCAAAACTTCAGGACAAGTTGGTAAGAGGTCAGGTACGCTGTATAATATCTTTAAACAATTTTAATAAGGAAGTGCAACCATTCATTTTATTTCAATGTCTGGTTGTTAGGTTTTTCATAGGATATTGGAATAAACGGGGCTGGATTTTCATCCTGGCCCCTTTACTGAAATAAATATTTTAATGATTTGTATCTAAGGTGTAACCCTTACTTATAAGTTGATTTTAATCAACATTAATATGTATTGTCTAAAAATTATTGTAGATGCAACCATGGATTCAAATTGAATATATACCTTTGATTTTTCATAGGATAAGGTTTAATGGTTAATGGTATTTGATTAGTGCATCCCGCTTCACGGCGGGATCTTTTTTTGTAGGAGTTACCTAGATCCTCATTGTATTAAGCTTCTGCCATATCCGGTATTTCAGCAGCCTGGTATTCACCTGCATCCAGTTTCTTTTTTGTAGCTGAAAATGCCCGTAACGTTAATTCAATATCTTCATCAGTATGAGAAGCGGTAGGTATAAGGCGATAAATTATTTGTCCTCTTGGAATTACTGGAAACACCACTATTGAGCAAAAAACATGGTAATTTTCACGGAGATCAAGAATCATTGCAGTTGCTTCAGGAATATCTCCTTTCATAAACACAGGAGTTACCGGACTATTTGTTTTACCAATATCAAAGCCTCTTTCTTTTAAGCCATTTTGCAGTTTGTTCACATTATGCCAAAGCTTTTCTCTTAACTCAGGCATTGTTTTCAGCATTTTCATACGTGTAATCATGCCTTCTACTATAATCATTGGAAGGCTTTTGGCATATATCTGTGAACGTGTATTGTAACGCAGGTAGGAGAGAACGTTTTTAGGTCCTGAAATAAATGCTCCGATGCTTCCCATTGATTTCACAAAGGTTGAAAAATAAAGATCAATGCCTTCCTGGCAATCCTGCTCTTCATCGGCGCCTGCACCGGTTGGCCCCATACTACCAAAACCATGTGCATCGTCAATCAATATTCGAAAAGAAAATTTCTCTTTTAATGCTACTATTTCTTTAAGCTTACCCTGATCTCCTGCCATACCAAATACACCTTCCGTAATGAGTAAAATGCCACCACCAGATTTTTCGATCATCTTTTGAGCGCGTAATAATTGCTTTTCACAATCTTCTATGTCATTGTGTTTGTATGCATAACTATAACCCATATGCAAGCGTATGCCATCAACAATACAGGCATGGCTTTCCGCATCATAAACAATTACATCACGGCGATTGACCAGTGCATCTATACAGCTCATGATTCCCTGGTATCCAAAATTCAATAACATTACATCTTCCCTGTTAATAAACTCTGCTATTACAGTTTCCAGTTGATCATGCAAAGAAGTGTTCCCGCTCATCATACGTGCACCCATCGGATAACCCATGCCCCATTTAACAGCAGCCTCTGCATCGGTCCTCCTTGCTTCCGGGTGATTAGCCATGCCGAGATAATTATTTAAACTCCAGACAATTTTTTCGTGGCCACGAAAAAACATCCTGTTACCTAACTCACCTTCCAGTTTTGGAAATGCAAAATAACCATGAGCCCTTTTCATATAAGAGCCAAGCGGACCACCATTCTTCACTAGTTTGTCAAATACATCTGCCATATTGCTTATCTTCTTTATTTTATAATTGCGGCTAAGGTAGTGCTTTTAATAAAATATCAATCTTTTGGATAGTAAAGGCTTAGGGAAGAATGATACTTATAATAATTGTCCAGTACAAGTTGTTATGATTTTCTGAACCACGGAGTCCTTGATGAATTAAAATTCAAACATCGTGGTAAGATAACTGGATAAGTTGCAATGATCATTGGTTGTTTTTGAACCAAGGAAACACCAAGGCACGAAGAGGCACAAAGATTTTTTTTCGAACAAACACAAAAAAATATTAAAACTTTGTGCTCCTTCGTACCTTGGTGTCTTCGTAGTTCAAAACTCTTTGCTTTGGGGGGGCTAACTGATTTCCAATCTAATTATATAGGAGAAAGGGTTGCAAAGAGAAGCACGGAGATGTTGTTCTTCCATGCCACTGTGGTTCAGAAACTTTTTGTGTTTATTTTGGTGCTCTTGTCTTTTTAGCGAAACAACTCCGTGCCTCGTTGTACCACCCTCTCAGTGTTCAAAAATCCTTTGAGCGATTCTCCTGTTTAGAAAAACAACAAAAAAAGTCCGGCAAAAATGCCGGACTGGAACTAATGATTTATTCATTATAAAACTAGTAGTCGTTTCTTCTGTTAAAACCACCACCACTGCTGCTTCTTCCGCCACCACTACCGCCGCTTCCGCCGCCGTAACCACCACCACCGCCACGACTTCCACCGCCGCCGCCACCACCATAACCGCCACGGCTTCCACCACCGCCGCCGCCGCCAAAGCTTTTCTTCTTGAATCCGCCACCTGCACCACCTTGTTTAGGCTGAGATTCATTAACAACGATGCTACGGCCAGAGATTTCTGAACCGTTCAGGCCATCAATAGCAGCTTGACCTTCGCTGTCAGTAGTCATTTCAACAAAACCAAAGCCTTTGCTACGGTTATTGTTGAATTTGTCGGTAACAATTTTTGCAGAAGTTACTTCGCCGTAAGGAGCGAATAAATCTTGTAAGTCTTGCTCAGTCATTGTCCAACTGAGATTTCCAACGTAAATGTTCATCTTAATTTTTTTTAAATAATTGAATAAACCATAATGAACACAGCACCAATGAAACAGAGAAACATTTACTTTGAAACGCTCAGAGAACAATTGCAAACTGTAAAGATCATTAAAGGCTTAACGAAGATAGATAAATCTACTTATAAGTGTTATTTATTTTTCAGGGCAAACGCATTATAATTTAAATATAGGAAGAAAAGAAGAAGCTTTGCAAAAAGCAATGAAATGCAAAGTCCGATCGATTTTTTCAGTTCTTTGACCGATCCACGAATGGATCGCTGTAAGCTT
>JAABUS010006056.1_pt1 | contig 15083 bp, 20 predicted proteins | sample 5560161 | NCBI WGS metagenome assembly JAABUS01 (sample SAMN10711885, study PRJNA513376) | rock metagenome | isolation source: Antarctica rocks | place: Antarctica: Victoria Land, Trio Nunatak nord | collected 2016-01-04 | reverse complement strand
TGTCGGTGTCCTCGAAGGCGGTGACGAAGAACAGCCGGCCTTTCTTGTCCTTCAGCAGCAGGTTCTTGGTGAACGTGCCGGGCAGGTCTCCGCGTAGCCGTTTGCCCGCCTCGATCGACGAGTGCGCAGGGTAGGGAACGACCGGCGCGTCGATGCCAATGCCAGCGAGGTGGGCGATCAGCCGGACTCGCTCGCTCCGCTCGAATCCGCTGAATCCGCTTTCGATGCTCACCGTTCGGCCCCGTCGACGATGCCCCGGCGGGCGCGCTCCTCGGGAGCCCCGCCTCGCGTCGCCCTGTCCTCGGTTGTCACGGTAATCACTCCTTTCGTTCGGATACAGTGGGGTCTTCGCTATGGTCCGGTCGGCTCACGTCCGGCTTCTCTCCCTGGCCCCCGCCCTGGTCCCCCATGCGGCGAAAATACCTATGTCTGCGACCTCGCCCGAGGTCGTAGAATGGATGCATCACTGCATGCCGAGCGACTCGTAGCCGGGATTCTCGAGCCCTGCCTCGCGGAAGAAGCCGTCGACCTGCTCCTGGGTAAACCCAAGCCACACGTCGGCATGCTCCTCGCGCATCCAGGCGTAGGGGTGCTCGACCTCGTCCGTAACGGCCACCACCCCGCCTGGTCTCACGACGCGGGCCATCTCGGCGAGCATCGCGGCGGGGTCTTGGGCGTGGTGGAGGACCATGTTGGCGAAGGCGGCGTCCACCGAGGCATCCTCCAGGGGCAGCGCTGCTACATCGCCCTCCAGTAGCTCGACGTTCGAGACCCCGAGCTCGGCGAGGTTCTTCCTCGCCATCTCCAGCATGGCGGGCGAGTTGTCCACGGCGAGCACCCGCGCGACCCTCGGGGCGATGCCCGCGGCGACGAAGCCCGTGCCGGTGCCGACGTCGGCCACGGTCATCCCTGAGTCCGCGTCGGAGACCTCCGCCATCCTCTCGATCACGCGCTCGTCGTAGTAGGAGAGGCGCATCTGGTCCCAGTCGGTAGCCACGCGCTCGAAGAACTCCTGTACATCCCTTGCCACCTGTACATCCCTTGCCATCATAATTCGTTAGTCACCCCTTTCTCTTTTCGACACCGTTTTGCGCTCCCTCGCGCATAACGACCGCTACGACCGCCCCGGAGAGGAGGGTCAGCGCGCCTATGGAGCCTATGGCCCAGGAGATCCCTAAAGTGTCGGCAATGATTCCGGCTGATAGTGCCCCGATAGCGTAGCCGAGGTCTCGCCAGAAGCGGTAGACGCTCAGGGAGCGCGCCCTCCAGGCCGGGTGCGAGGCATCCGAGACCGCGGCGATCAGGGACGGGTAGACCATCGCGGTGCCGAGGCCCAGGAGGACGCTGCCAAGCATCCACCACCCGAAGCTTTGGGTGCCGACGGTTACGAAGATACCGGCGGCCTGGACCCACATGCCGGTGACGATCAGACCCTTGCGGCCCCAGCGGTCGCTCAAGGGGCCGGTAGCGACCTGGAGGATTCCCCAGACCGCCGGGTAGACGGCCTTCAAGATCCCAATGCGCCCCACGCCGAGGCCGAAGTTCGAGAAGAACAGGGGAAAGACCCCCCAGCTCATGCCGTCGTTGAGGTTGTTGACGAGGCCGGCCTGGGAGGCGGCGAAGAGGTTCCGGTCTCCATAGGAAGTCTTGGCGAAGACTTCCTTGAAGCTCAAGGGGTTTGGTTCCGGCGGGTGCGCTTCCAGCTCCAGCCTGACGTGCTCTTTCGTGTCGCGGATGAGGAAGACGGAGACGAGGAGCCCGAGCACCGCGTAGCCAACCCCGAGGTAGAAGGGCTCGGGTCTCAGGCCGTAGACGGAGGCGATGTAGCCTGTGGCGAGCGCTGTGAGGCCCACGGCCAGGTAGCCGGCGAACTCGTTGAGGCCGACGGCCAGGCCTCGTCCGCGCGGCCCCACGAGGTCTATCTTCATGATGACGGTCATGGACCACGCGAGGCCCTGGTTAACACCGAGCAGCACGTTGGCGGCGACGATCCACCCCCAGGAGGGGGCGAGCATGATCATGAGTGGCACCGGAACGCCTACGAGCCAGCCCGCCACGAGGACCTTCTTCCTACCGAAGCGGTCGGCAAGCCCTCCGGCGAAGAGGTTAGAGAAGGCCTTGACGAGCCCGAAGGTAACGATGAACGAGAAGATAGCGGTCCTGAGAACCAGTCCGAACTCCTGAGAACCGATAAGCGGCACCACGGTGCGTTCGAGGCCGACCATCCCGCCCACGAAGGCGTTGACCAGAATTAGCAGCGAGAACTGACCCAGGTTCTCCTTCAGGCCTAGCCTGACGGCTGGCTCTCTGGTCTCTTCTAACATGCAGATCCCCTGCTCTGGCGCTAGCCTGCGGCACAGCGGTTGGCGCCGACCTCGAGCTCCGTCGGGTCGCCTTCTGGCCGTTCTCCAGAGCGGTTGAGCTTCACGATACGCTGGTAGTTCTCCGGCGTCGGTGCAGCCCGGCCCGCGACCTTCTCCACAAAGCGGTTCTCGTTCTCTAGAAGAGGCCCGACCTCCTCGCGCACCTCGGAAAGCGGCGCGGAGATGGGCTTGCCGTCGAAGGGAGCTGGCTCAGCGGTGTGGCCCGGGAGCACGATCGTCTCCGGATCCAGATCGAGCAGGTGGCGTACGGAACCGAAGAGGGCGCGCGCCTTCTCCCTCGCCCCCTCCGGCGTCGCCTCCAGGTCGGGACGGCCGACCGTCGTGAGGAAGAGCGTGTCGCCCGTGAACAACGCTCCACCGTTCGGCGCATCGCCGTCCAGCAGGTAACTCGTGCTCTCGGCGGTATGTCCTGGCGTACGGATCGCCGTTAGCTGTGAGGAGCCGATCTCCACCGTGTCGCCGTCTGCAATGGGCGAGTGCGGGTAGTAGACCAGCGCGCCTTCGGGTACGCGCAGCTCGGCCCCAGCCGCCTCGGCGAGCCGCCTCGAACGCGAGATATGGTCGGCGTGGACGTGGGTGTCCAGCACGCGGGCTATCTTCCAGCCACGCGCCTTGGCGAGGTTTACATAGACTTCTGGATCGACCGAGGCGTCTATCACCGCTGCTTCGCCGCCCGAGCCGACGAGGTACGAGAGGCAGCCCTTGCCCGTGCGCCTTATCTGAACGACCTGCGTACCGCTTACCCTGGTGGGAACGTCTGCGATGTTCCATGCGTGGCTCCAGGCTTTCAGCCCGCCTTCCAAGGAGGACGCCGCGTAACCTTGCCGCCGTAGCTGATCAGCGGCGATCAGACTGGTCTTCCCGGCTCCGCAGACTGTGACCATGGGTATGTCGCCTGAAAGGTCGAGACCCTCCATGACATGCGCGTCTCCGGCGTTCAGGGCATCGTAGGCATCGAAGTGGACGCTGCCGGGGATCGCCCACTCCACGCGATCCTCCGCCTTCCGGACGTCAATGACCGTCACCGGATCTCCCCGCTCCAGCATCTCCCTCAAGGTCATCGCGCCGATGGCATCGCCCCGTGGGGATCCACCGTTCTCGGTAGTCTGGGAAGGCACCTCCTGGGCAGGTGTCTCTTGAGTCGACGTCGCATCCGAGCCTTCAGCATCCATGCTCTTATGGGCCCGGAAGTTTATTCCCAGGGTGCCGAAACTCGCCGCGCTGCCCGCCTGGGGCGCGCCGCTGAATACGTCCTTGCGCCAGGTGATCTCGAACCCCTCGAAACCGGCGGCCACGACCATGGCCTCTAGCTCTGCCTCCAGCAGAGCCCCGGCAATTCACCCGGTCCAGAGGTCTATCTTGCGTTTGGCTCCCTCGGGCACGGCTTTCTGCACCAGGATGTCCGCGATCTGCAGGCGGCCGCCCGGCCTGAGAGCGCGGAACATCTCCTCCAGCACGGAGGGCTTGTCCGGCATCAGGTTTAGTACGCCGTTCGAAATCACCACGTCGGCCCAGCCGTCTGGCACGGGCAACTCCTCGGCGTAGCTCTGGTGGAACTCCACGTTCTCAAGCCCGGCTTCTTCGGCCGCGGACCGCGCCTTCTCAAGCATGACCGGGGTCATGTCCACCCCGATTACATTCCCCTCGGGACCGACCATCTTCGCGGCGATCAGACTGTCTATGCCGGCCCCGGAGCCTATGTCCACCACCCTCTCACTGGGGTACAACTCGCCCATGCTGAAGGGGTTTCCCGTACCGGCGAACGACTCTATCGAGGACTCCGGGATGCCCTCCAACCACTCGTCGCGGTACTCCAGTATTTGCGCCAGCGGATGACCCGTGTGGAAATGGAAGCCCTTCGTCGGGTGGTTCGCGACCTCGGCGTACTCCTCCTGGATCGCTTCCCGCAGGATACCTATGTCGAGCTCTTGCTCAAGCTCTTGCCGTTCGCGTAGATGTTCGCTCATTGCAACTCCTTTTAGTAGATCCTTGACGTTCGCTAGTAGCCGGTCTCTACCGGCATGCCCGCCGCCCGCCAGTCCGGCAGGCCCTCGGCCAGCCTCCTCGCCTGGTAACCGCGCGATCTGAGTAGCGCCACCGCCTCGTCGGAGAACACGCAGTACGGTCCACGGCAGTATGCGACAATCTCCCGCTCCTTCGGGATCTCCTCCAGGTACGCCTCAAGCCTCTCCAGGGGAACGGAGCGCGCGCCGGGGATGTGACCCGCCCGGTACTCCTGTTCCGGACGCACGTCCAGCACGACCACATCTCCCTCCCGTGTCTTCGCGAGCAACTCTTCCGCGCAGACGGCCTCCAGCGATTCCCGATCCGTGAGGTAGGTCCCCACCAGCCGGTCTATCTCCGCGAGACGGGCCTCTCCAAGATCCCGCATCGCCCGCCACACCTCGAACACATCATCATCGGCAAGCCGGTAGTAGCCGTACAGACCCTCCCTCCTCACCTCCACGAGCCTCGCGGCCCTGAGCTCCTGCAAGTGACGGGAGGTGTTCGCCACCGACATGCCAGCTTCACGCGCCAGATCCTCGACCGCCCGCTCCCCCTGCGCCAGCAAGTCCAGAAGCTCCAGACGGTGCGGGTTCGCCAGTGCCTTTCCGATCCTGGCGAACTGCCCGAACAACTGATCCTTGAACGTCCTGTGCTTATTCATACATTCAATATAGTTGTTGAATACACTGGTGTCAAGGATCGGAGCACGGTACGATTTGTGGAGAATCTGTATGCTACAGCTACAAGTGGGTTGCAAAGGAATTGAAATTCGGAGTCCGCGCAGTCAGCTTCTCAGCCATCGGCTTTTTATTCTTGCGGGCCGCCCCTCGGTCCTATCGCGCCGCGTACCGGAGCGCCGCTCGCTTTAGCTCGTCGTTCCGCAGACCAACCCGCGAGGCAACTCCCAGTGCTTCTTCCACGCTCTTCCCGTCGTCCAGTATCAGATAAGGGATCACGAGCGCCCCCACCCTGTTGGCGCTCGTGCAGTGTACGAGCACCGGATGTAGCTCAGGGTCGGCCATGATCTCCCGGAACCGCTCGAACGTCTCGTCGTCTATGTCCTCGTGACCTACGGGGACGTTCACGTACTCCATCCCCGCTCGCCGGACCGTCTCCGGCTCGTCGATCCCGCGGTCCTCTCCGGGCTCGCGCAGGTCGATCACGGTTTTATAGCCAGCCTCAGACAGGCGCTCGAAATGCTCCTGTTCGGGCTGTCCCGCAGTCGCTATGCCCTCCAGGAGCTGGTTCGCGTTCTCAAGTCCGGGTGCGATGTCGTTGATGCTTTTTTGCATCTCTGGTTCCTCCTACTTCGGGGATGTCATGATGGTGGAGACTGTTTTCTCTGGCTCAAAGGAGTCCGCTCCCGTTCTCGTAGAGGATGAAGAGGGCCATCACGATCAGGAAGACGGCGAATCCCCTCTTGAGCGCGTGCTGAGGGACGAACCTCACGAGATACGCTCCGGCGAAGCTTCCCGCCACCGCCAGCGCGGCGAAGAGCGACATGAGGCCCCATGGGATCTCCGCCTTGCCGAGGTACCCAGCGAACCCGGCGAAGGAGTTCATCGAGATGACGAGCAGCGAGGTCCCGACCGCCGCCTCCATCGGAACCCCGCCCAGGAGCGCCAGGGCGGGTACGATCAGGAACCCTCCTCCCACGCCCACCAGTCCCGTCAGAACCCCGACCCCCATCCCCGGTACTGCGAACCGGAGGAGCAGCCGCCACACGGAACCGTCGGAAGACGACTCTTTGTCGTCCCCGACCAGCCCATCGTTGCGGAACATGAAGAAGGCGGCGATCAGCATCACCACGCCAAACAATGAGAGCTGGACCGCGCCGCTCAAGAAACCGGCCAGATGCGCTCCCAGGTACGCGCCCACCGCAGCTATGGGACCGAAGACGAGCGCTACGCGGAGCTTCACGCGGCGTTTTCGCCAGTGCTCGGCGGCCCCGAAGAGGCTCGTCAGTCCGACCACGGCGAGGCTCGCGGCAACGGCCTCCTTTGCACCGAAGCCCAGAGCGTAGACCAGGATCGGCACCGCGAGTATAGATCCACCACCGCCCAGAAGGCCGAGCGCGAGGCCCATGAAAACCGCCAGAAGCAGGCCGAGTAACGTCATCGGGGAATCCTTATAACCTGGCCTCGAGGCCTCAGTCTCCTTCGACCAGTTTGACACCTTGTTTCACGAGCATCGGGACGCCGCCGTCCGCGACGTGCTCCACGTTATTCACGCCGGACCTCTTCAGGAGAGAAGCAGCCAAAGCGCTGCGGACTCCGCTCCCGCAGACGACGGCCAGCGGACGGCCATCGTTGTTGCGGATCTCTTGGGGTACCTCGTCGCGCAGCCTCTGATAAGGGACATGGATCGAACCCTCCACGTGTCCCACCTTCCATTCGGCAGCACTCCTGACGTCGAGAGCGACGACCTCGTCGTTCTTCAGCTTCTCGGCGAGGCCCGATATGTCGAGAGCGGAGATCGTCTGTGTCTCCAGCCCGGCCGCGCGCCAGGCGTTCAGGCCGCCCGCGAGGAAACCCCGTATGTGGCGAAACCTACCGCCTCTAGCATGCGGGCCATGCGCCAAGCTTTCTCCTCACCATCGGCAGCCACGATCACCTCGCTCTCGGGGTCAACTATCCACGCAGCGCGCGTGCCCACGCCAGACTGGTTCATGGTGACGTTGATAGAGCCGGGGACGTGGGCCGCATCGAACTCCCTCTGGTCGCGCCCGTCTATGAGGACCGCGTCCGCCCTGACGAGCTCCTGGACACGCTGAGGCAGTAGAGGCGTGAGCGGGGTAGTCTCGGTCAAGAGCGGACCCCGATTGAGTTCCACAATCCGCTCGAAGTTCGGCGGTTGGGGCGTCTGCTCGGCGGTCAGGGTCTTGACGAACTCGTCCTCGTCCTCGAAGCGCAGGTAGTGATTGAAGCACCGCTCGAAGCCGATCGTGGAGTTGGGCTTGCGGCTCATGTGCGCGCCGCCGCACAGAGAGCCGCCGATGTGTCCCGGACGAACTTCCACGAAGTCCTTGAACTCCTTGAGCTTGCACAAGGAACGGAACAGGCCGCGCGCGCCCTCCTCAGCCTCGACGGCCAAGTCCGGGCGGGCCAGATCACCGACGAAGAGTGAATCCCCGGTGAAGAGGACCCAGGGTTCTTCGCCCCTGCTGGCATCCTCTATGGCGAACGAGAGGTGTTCGGGACGATGGCCCGGCGTGGCTATGGTCCTGATCCGCACCTCTCCAACCTCTATAATGGCACCGTCTTCGAGGGGATTGTGCTCGTACTCGACGCCGGCATCTTTGGAGACGTGGATCTTCGCGCCGGTCGCCTCCACCAGTCGGCCCTTGCCGGAGAGGTGATCGGCGTGGTTGTGCGTCTCCAGGACATGCGAGACTCGAAAACCGTTCTCCTCGGCGATTTTCAGGTACTCCTCTATCTCCCACTTCGGGTCTACAACCGCCGCCTCGCCGCCGTCTGCGATGACGTAGGACGCACAGCCCAGATCCTCGTTCAGAACTTCTCGGAAGAACACGGCGCTAACTACCGGCCAGCTCGTCGACCACGCGAGTGAGGTCCTCCCGGACCCGCTCCGCGATGGGGCCGAGCTCCTCGTTGCCGACCACGGAGAGCATCGTCCCTGGCTCCACCGCCGCCACGCGTGTGCGTCCTTCTCTTTCATAGACGACCACGTTGCACGGCAGGAGAGCCCCCAGATCCGGCTCCGCGTCGAGGCCCTGCTTCGCCAGCGGAGGGTTGCAGGCGCCCAGGATCACATATGGTTCCCGCTCTATGCCGAGCTTCTCCTCCAGCTTCGCCTTCACGTCTATCTCGCTGAGTATCCCGTATCCGGCTTCCTGCAACAGCCCGCGAGCCTTCTCGACCGCCTCTGCAAACGGCAACTCAGTGTCCCTCGCGATCACGTAATTCTTCGTCTCCATCATTTCCTCCTCAGTTACTTAAACTTCCGAAACCTAGTGGCGCTGTATCTGCCTGACAACCCAGACGACAAGGGCGACGATCAGGGCAAGAACCACAACCCAGAACACGAGCGCGACCAGCATCCCGAACACGCCGCCGCCCATCATTCCACCGCCCATCATCGAATCCATGCCGCCCATCATTCCGCCGCCGGAGAAGGCGCCGACTAGCAGCAATACGATCAGTGCGCCAACGAGCGCCCCTACAAGAACCTTGATGCCGTCACCCATTCCACGCACCTCCAATGAGTATTTACTACTATATCGTTATACAACGATAATAGAAGCTGTCAAGCAGCGAGGAGGGAAACATCACCGCGATGAGCTTTAGGAGGGACCCTAGTTCCGGGCTGCGAACTTTTCGAGTTCGGTGGCGAGACGGTCATGGATCGAGCCGCACACCAGGTCGCAGAGTTCGAAGATCGACTCGTCAGATATCCGATAGTAGGCGCTTGTACCCTGCTTGCGGCGCGCCAGGACCCCGGCGTCCAGAAGCACCCCGAGATGCTTGGAGACGTTCGCCTGAAGCCCCACGGTCTCCCTAACCAACTCCGAGACCGTCTTCTCCCCATCCATGAGCGCATAGAGGAGCCTGAGCCTCATCGGCTCCGAGAGCGCCTTGAACCGCTCGGAAACTTTTTCCAGAGCTGCCCCGGACAGCTTGCGCTTCGTATATCCTGGCATCTTTAAGACCTCTCTAACTTTAATTATCTTGTAGCATTATAGTATCGCTATTTAGCAGTAAAGTAGTTTAAGAGGAAATGGTGGCACTACCGGGTGACCCATGGAATCTTGTACTGTAGGGCTGCTGGCCGACCCGATCCAAAAACGCGGAGCCAGAACCTCCCGGCACTTTTACCGGAGGTTCCCTCGTTCCGGCTGCGCCGGTCGACGCCGGGCTTGCCAGGGATTGGCCGGTACCGCCCGATCTTCTGCGCGGGAGCATACGGAAGGTTGGTGATTTGATCCGGACATGAGAAGGTGAGCTTTCAACTTACCAGATTCTCTGTACAATCTGGCGCGTCTTATGGCCTCCGCCCAGAACACACCAGAAGCGGCCCCGTCCGGCCGGCAGCGTAAAGCCTCTGGTCCTCTCTTGCCCTGGCGCGACTGGGTATATTTGTTGAGCCTTCTGGTACCGCTGATCGATTACGATCTTTTTCTCAAGCTCATGCTCATCTCCGGGCGGCCGGGAACTCCCGGTATGCTGCAGACGCTCGGGTTGATGCGCTCCGATCTTCTGTTCAATCTGGGGTACGCGGCGCTGTGCATCGGTCTCTTTGCGGTGGCGCACCGTGGTCCGCTCCGGTGACCAGTACCGCTGCCCCGATGATCACCCAGAGGACAGGCTTGTTCTCCCGCATCCATCCCCACACCAGATAGCCGCCCCCGATCTCACACAACCCCGCCAGCACGAACAGACCTCCCACAATCGCCAGCCTCTCCATCACTTCACTCCTTCCGTAATAGGCTCTCCTGAGCGCACATCGAAGGTATCATGCGAGGCAAACCGCTGAGATTATGACGGTCGGCGTTGTGCAAATTGCGCTTATCCATACGAAACATTAGATGTTAATATCAGGAGATGGCACGCAATTTCGAGATTTTGTACCGTGAGGACTGTCCTTCCTACCGGGAAGCCGAGGAGGCCCTTCAACAGGCGCTAGTCGAGGAGGGCATCGAGGCCGAGGTGACGCTTGTACTAGTCGGCACGGACGAGGAAGCTCGCAAGCTCGGGTTTCCTGGCAGCAGACCGACTCAATAATTCCGTTGGCTATGCGTGCATCTCCGATGAGCGGAAGTCGTCGCTGAATTGCGCCAGTAAGAGTGGCCGGAAACTCGTACACATGGCATCCTTCTAACCTTCAAAGGTGTCGTCGCGGCGCTTGCTCGGGAGCTTCGCTGGAGTGGGAGGACGAACGGCGTCGCCTTGAAGTGAGGGGGGGAACATGGTCAGGAGACGTCGGGTAAGGGTTGAGCCCACCGAGGAGTGGGGCCAACTCGAACTCTTGCTGAGGTGGCACGAGCAGCGCGAATACGAGCTAATTAGTCCGATCGTAGTCTTTGGTGGCTCCGTCGCCGAGCGCGCCCGCGATACCGGAGCGGCTTCCGAGAGCACACTCCGCCGCAATGCGGACCATTTCGACGAATTCGGCATGCCAAGCCTCTTCAACTCGGAACCGGCCAAATACCAGAGGCTGCCGCTGGCGATGAGAAGGCTCATCGTGGACCGCAAGGCGGAGTACCCGGCCTTTAGCCTGGGCGAGCTCGCAAGGATCTGCTACGTCGCCTTCGGTAGGAGACCATCCAAGCACACGGTGAAGCGAGTGCTGCGGGAGGGTCCGACTCCCTTGTTGCCAGTGAGACGCTATCCTCGCTACCACGAGATGCCCCGAGGCAGAAAGCGCCGGGAGGCCATCATTGAGCTGCACGCCGACGGCTGGTCAGTCAAGAGCATCGCCGGGTATCTGAAGACGAGCGAGATCACCGTCTACCGGACTTTGAAGAGGTGGGCCGAGGAAGGCGTCGAGGGCCTGGAGGATAAGCCCCGCGGACGACCGAAAGGCAGCGGCAAAGTGAACTTCCCCATCATGAACACCGTTCGGCTCATACAGGAGAACCCAAAGCTCGGCGCGTTCCGCGTCCACGCCGCCTTGAAGCAAATAGGCATACACCTCAGCCGCGCAACTTGCGGGAGAATCATGGCCGAAAACCGCAAAGTCTACGGGCTCGAAAAGCCCCGCAGTGGCGCACAAGCCGCCCCGCAACAGATGCCTTTCGCTTCCGAGCGGCTACACGAGTATTGGAGCGCGGACATACGCTACATAGACACCCCACGGCTCTCTCCCGGCGGCCAGATCTATGTGATCTCCATTTTGGAGAACCATTCAAGAGCAATACTCGCCAGCGGCGTCTTCCGAACCCAGAACCTCTCCTCGTTCCTCTCTGTCTTCTACCGGGCTGTCGAGAAGTACCGTTCGCCCGATGCACTCGTCACCGACTCCGGCTCCGTCTTCAGAGCTACCCGCGCGAAGGCTGTATACGAGGCTCTTGGCATAGAGAAAGAGGAGATCGAGCGGGGCCAGCCCTGGCAGAATTTCTCGGAAACCACCTTCGCTATTCAGGAGAGAATGGCCGACCATTTCTTCGAAAAAGCCGAGAGCTGGTCTGAGCTCGTCGAGGCGCACGACAGGTGGGTGAACGACTACAACTGGCAGATCCACTCGGCGCACATTGGCAGGAACGACGGCAAGCACTCGCCCATAGAGGTGCTGGGGTGGCTCTCGGAGGTGCGCTACCGACCGGAGGACCTCCACCGCGCGTTCTTCTCAAGCCGCTTCACCCGCGTCCTGGACGACCTCGGTTACGCGCGCTTTCGCCACTGGCGCGTCTATGGCGAGGAGGGACTACCGAGAGAAGAAGCCACGCTGTGGCTGGAGGCCGAGAGCCTCACGTTAGAGTACCGTGGACAGCCACTCTCCCGTTACGACGTGCGGTTTGCGGTAGGGAGCGAGGAGCTACGGACCATCACGCGCCCGAGGCTATTCGAGACCTCCCACGTGCTCCCGCAGCTAAGGCTCTTCGGGCTGGACTCCTTGGGTGAGGCTGGTTGGCTGAAGGCGATGAGGTTGGAAGGGTACGTGCCCAGGGCTACTCGACGTTCGCAAGCCCTACAGGAGGCGCTGTTCGCTTGCACGGAGGCCCTTTAGCTGCCGACGCATCTCACTCTAGGCCCGCGGTTATGCTCCTCTTGGATCTCTAGACTTCTTGTTGGCTTCATGCCCGCCGGTCTCAGTTTCGCTAACGGCGCGGACGTTGCGGCGAGCTGTCGCTGGAGCGGACCAGCTCTTCGATCGGCGACGCCAGCCGGGAGGCCAGCCCGGCGTCGATGTGGCGCGCCTCTTTGAGAAGTAGGCGTGCCGTGCTCGCGAAGGTCCGATGGAGATCGGTCGGCTCCAGAGAAACGACCAGCGCGTCGGCGAGAAGATCGGTCTCTTCGGGGGGTAGGTCGTCGACCCCGCAGCCTTGGTGGGCGGGCAGTCCGAAGCGGAGGCAAGCCAAGGCGACAACCTGTTCACGGAGACTGTCGAGCATGTGGACCGCTTGCCATCGACGGCCACGCGCGAGGCTCGACCTGACGTGCAGCGCATATAGCCAGCCCATGCCGGCCAGTGCTTCGGTCGACGGTGGAGGCGACATCGGGGCATCGTTTGTCTCCCCGAACAGGAGGCGAAACGTCGGACCAGATGCGGCGAAGGCCCGCGACGGCCAGAACGAGAGGTCGACCTGGAGGGTGTTCGACAGGAGAAAGACCCTGTAGAGTGCCGGTCCTGCCCATACGTCGAGGTGGTGGACAGCGTCGTGATCGGCGTACATGCGCTCCGTCCAGTACTGCGCAACCGGCTCGGGTTCGAGGTCGGGACGGATCCGCAGGGCAAGGTCGATGTCCGACCACCGGTCCTCTCGATTGATAGCCGCAGAACCGACGAAGGCGGCGGCTGTGATGCGTTCGTCTTCGTTTGCCGCCTGAACGAGGCTGTCGCGAATCCGTCCGCGCTGGGCCACAGTGAACATCGACCGAGTGTCGCACGACGCGTGATGCCACACAACCGCGATCGTCGGCGAGCGATCGGTCCACCCTGCCAAGAAGACAGGGCGGCCGGTGGGACGGGGCGGGCAGGAGGACCGGTTTTATCCGACAGCGTTGGTCCTCCTATGAGTCCCAACCTTTACGCGAGGTTTGTTCGTGGAGTTCATGCCGCCAAGTATGGTCGCGGTATGCGTTACGCACTTTCAACGTGTAGTTTTGCGGAGGAAGCTGGTTCTTCGGTCATCGGAGATGCACGCATAGCCAACTGATTTATTGAGTCGGTCTGTCCAGGTAGATGTATGCAAGTGTACGGCCGTAGGCATCTTCGGAGTCTCCGATGCGTGGTATCTCCAACTTCGCGAGGCGGCCTTCTCGCACCGTCTTGCCTTCGTCGTCAGTTTGGCGTTCGTAGAGGATTTGCTTTGTGTAGTCCGATGCCTGGGGTCCGTAGCAACCGATGGGCTGCTCGGGATCCACCGTCTCGGGGGTGTCCACTCCGATCAGACGCACCGGTGTGCTACGGCCCGATGTAAATTGAACGTGCCGCGAGCCGCTGGTTGCGGCGGCTACCTCGTCGACCCGTCGGGCTTGAGGTGGCGGTAGAGCGTCGAGCGCGACACCCCCACCGCCTCGCACACCTCTCCCACGGGTATCTCCCTGTTCTTGAGCATTTTCGAGGCCAGCGCGAGCTTCTTCGCATCCATAACCGGCTTGCGCCCTCCCTTCCTGCCCCGGGCCCTGGCCGCTTCGAGACCGGCCATCGTCCTCTCGCGGATTATGTCCCGCTCGAACTCGGCCACCGCCCCGAAGACGTGGAACACCAGCTTGCCCCCCGGTGTGGTGGTGTCCAGGCTCTCCCGCAGGCTCACGAACTCTATCCCGCGTTCGCGGACGCCGTTCACGAGCTCTATGAGCTCCTTCAGGGAACGGCCGAAGCGGTCGAGCTTCCACACCACGAGCTCGTCGCCTTCCCGGCAGTAGTCGAGGGCGGCGCGCAACTCCGGACGTTCCGCCTTGCGAGAGGAGATTTGCTCCTCGAAGATCTTCTCGCAGCCGAATTCCTCGAGCTCGCGGCGCTGCAGGTCGGGGTTCTGGTCTTTCTTGGAGGTCCTGATGTAGCCGACCCTCATCCTTCTCGCGGCTCCCTCACGAAGCCTTCCTGCTCGAAGTGTCTATCGAACGCGAACGCCGTCGCGATTCCGCGCTCACGCATTACGATGAACGAGACGCAGTCGGTCAGAGAGTAGCGTTTGTCCGGCCGCTCCCGCAGCAGGTCGAGGCCTCGCACGAGTAGATCCTCCGAGACGTGGATCATCCTCACCGAGGGACTGGAAAGCAGCGTCCGGCCCATCTCGACGGCCTTGGCGTGTTGGCCGCGCACGTTGAAGAAGGTCACCACCTCGTCCACCACGTAGGAGGTGCTCGTTAGTGGAGGCATCCGCGTCAGGCCCTCCCGGTGCCTTATCGCGGACGGGTGGTTGCCGTCGTCGGCGTCCTCCAGGGCGATCAGGTAGCCGGTGTCCACGAAGACCCCCGCACCCGACGAAGCCGAGTCAACCACCCGCGCCGTAGAGGTAGCGGTCGTGCCCCGTCGAGCCGTCCCGGACGCCGGTGCGCACGGGGTTCTTACCCAGCCCGAGTATCGGGTCTTCGTCCGGTTCCGCCCGCGGTCCCGAACGCCCCTCGGTATTCTCCGACGAGGAGGTTCCCGAGGCTTCGCCGGCGACGATCAACAGCCGCCCCGGCTCCTCGAAGACCTCGACCTCCTCCGAGCCGAGGCGTTCGGCCACCTCCCTGGGTATCAAGAGTCCCTCTTTCGTTACCTTAACCTTCATCGTCGGACCTCGCCTACCTTTTTGGGATCTCGTCTCCAGTCCATTGTCGCACAACTCAATCGACTGCGGTGGTTTTGGAGTATAGATTTTAGGATGGGAAAAGACGAATCGAGAGCGATGGTGCAGGGGTGTTTTGCGCGTGCCGTGCGGGTGTGCCGCAGACGAGCGTTTCTGAACCGGGCGTGACAACCGCAAGGGCGGTGACGGGCGACCCTGGTCGAGATCGCGCGCCTTAACCCAACGGTCGAAGATGGCACCATCTGGTGTTCGGAAGCCACACCGATCAGGCT
>JAABUS010006055.1_pt1 | contig 15086 bp, 21 predicted proteins | sample 5560161 | NCBI WGS metagenome assembly JAABUS01 (sample SAMN10711885, study PRJNA513376) | rock metagenome | isolation source: Antarctica rocks | place: Antarctica: Victoria Land, Trio Nunatak nord | collected 2016-01-04 | reverse complement strand
TGACGATCACGCCCGCGAGGACCATCCAGACGAGGCCCATGACCCCGTTGGTGATCCGCTTCTGGGCCCGGTGCTCGGCGTCGGTGTTGGCGCCGGCGAGGGTCTTCTCGATCCCGCCCCACACGATCACCGCGCCGCAGATCGCGATGCCCAGACCGATCGCGATCGCCACCAGCGTGGCGATCATCTTGGTGACCGGGGCGAGGGCCTCCCGTGCGCCCGAAGGCACCGAATCTGCGGCGGCGACCGGGCCGACCCAGGTGACGAGCAGGAGCGTCGCAGCGAAGCCCGCGACAAGCGGCAGGTAAGCGGGAGCAAAGCGCCGGGTGAGCGAACGCATCGACGCTTCCTTTAGCCGACGGCCGATCCGGCCGCGCTGCCGGGTGCCTCGCGGAACCGATGCACGAAGTCGGCGATCTCGCCCTCGTCGGCGGTGGCGAGCTCGAGCCCGGCGGTGCGGAACCAGGCGACGACGCGGGACAGGCGGCGGAGGCGGTAGTACTCGTCCGGGGTGATCAGGACGCCGACGAACTTGCCGCTCGAGTAGATCGCCGAAGGGCGGCCTGCGCCGACCTCTTCGAGGATCGAGGCCAGGCGACGCTGGATCTCGGTGATCCCGATCGTTCGCGGGATGTCGAGGATCTGACGAGGCTCGCGGGCGAGACGCCGGACCGCGGTTGCGTTGGCACGCTCGCGACCGGCCACGACCGAGCTGAGGGTCGCGGTGTCCTCGACCAGCTCCGGGTAGATCTCGAGCCCGTGCAGCGCCGACATGGAGCGCTCGATCGCGATCCAGCTTTCGGCCTCGTCGTTGGCGATCAGGACGGCCGAGGGGTTGCCGTGCTGGAAGACCATCACCGGCGTCCCCGCCGCCGCGTACGCCACCGCCAGGCGAGCCTTCTCGCGGAGCTCGTGCATGGCCATCGTCCGCAGCTCGCCCGCGATCACGACTCGTCCCCCCGCCGCCAGCCTGCCGGAACGGGCGCCAACACGGCCAGCGCGTCGCTGTACCAGGTGATGAGCACGGGCTCCCGGCGTGCCCGGGCCAGGACACGTCGGAGATCGCGCCAGACCGCCGTCGTCGTCAGCGACTCGTACGCCTCGCCCTCGGCGCGCGGCCGGAGGACCGCGACCGGTCGGCCGTAGAGGAGGATCACGAACGTCTCGCCGCGCGCCGCTCGGGTGATGCACTCCCCGGCCTGGTGGCGGAACTTCGCACTGCTGATCAGTTGCTCCATGTGCATCACGCTAGCAGCCGCTGCAGGCGAGTTCAACCACTATGTTGTGCAAGATGTTGTGTAGTGTCGCGCCGGGACTAGCCGAGAGAGCGAGGGCACAAACTCGCCCTTGGGCAGCCCGGTGAGCTCGCTGACCTCGGCCTCCATCACCGCCTGCGCGAGCACGCGGGCGCCCTCGCGCAGGAAGTCGACGTCGCCCTCGGAGATCGCCTTGCGCACCGTCTCGAGCACGGCCATCCTGTCTTCGGCCATCGTGGTGTTCCTCCGGGTCGTCGGTTCTCAGTCCAACGACGCGAGGATGACGCGGTGGCCGCTTCGTTTCTCGACCTGCCCGCTGTTACACCAAATGTGGGGACTCAACCGGTCAGGGCGACAGCGTCAGGCTCCTAGGCAAGCGCCAGGAGGTGCTGACCGGCGAGAAGGAGCGCTGACGTGCTCAGGTGTCGGCCGGCGATTTCTGGTCACGTTTGGACCGGCGTTGACAGACGGGCAAGCCCCAAGAGGTTTAGCTCAAGGTGAGTTCGTGCATAAGCCGGTCTGGCCAAGCCTCGGCGGCGCTTGGCCTCCGGGAAGCGAAACTGCCATCGCCGTGGCCGCTGCCCCACCGGCCCGGTCGATCACTGATGACACGAATGACATAGCCGCTGGAACTGTCATTTCGGGCCAGTACCGACCAACCCGGGTGGCTTGGAAAGCAACCTACAGCGCCAACGGCGCTCCAGAGTCATGGCGCTCGCCCAGGCAACCCAGGCAGGAAACGCCTTACGAAGAGTCATCCATCCCCGAGCAGATCGTCGAGGCGCGGTCGGGGCCGGAGCGGCCGCCGAAGCCACGGCACCGCATACCTCTCGATTGCGTCCACGACCTCGTTGGCGAGTGGCTCGGTAGGTCCCGTCGCGCGAAGGTCCCACCAGACGTCGTCTCGCTCGGCATCAGTGACCCGACGCGGGCAACCTCGACCACCTCTGGCGGAGCGACGTACTCCCCGACGTTTCCGGTCGGTCGTGGGCCGATCCACGGGTGCGTCGGAAGCGCAGCGCGCCATGCCGCCTTGTCGGCGAGGGTGAGATTGATGGTGAACTTCACCCGCTGAGGGTTGCTGGACACGCTCCGCTGGAAGCCGAGCAGGCGCCACGCAGCATGGTCGGGCAGGCGGTAGACGGATCCGCTTCCCCTGAAGCCGAGCGCGCGCAGACGGGGCGCGATCTGCTCACGCACCATTGCCTGGTAGGTCTCCTGGGCGGTCGTCATGTGGCTGAGGGTACGTGGCAGTCGCTTCAGTCAGGGTGCGCCAATGTCATCCGAGGGTCAGGGGCGCGGGAGCACCGTGTATACAAATCCAAGTATGTCGTCGAACGTACGGTGCCGGTGGTAGGAACGAGCGCTTGTCACCGTGAAGACGAGTTTGGCCGCCTCAGCGATGTCGGCGTCCGAGACATTCCAGGTGTAAGAGTTGCCTTCGAAACTCTCGCTCCGCCCCCCTTCAATCGTTACATTCCACGACAGCGGGCCACCCTCTGGGTCCCACCCATAGCAGTCGAACGCGACCACGTCGCCCGGCCTTACGGTCAACCGCTTGGTCGCGTCCTCATGGGCCGATCCGGTGCCGTAGCGGGTGTTCCCGAACGAATCGCGCACGTACTCAATCCGGGCGAAATTTGGGGGGCGGTGCCTACCATGCTGTCGGGTGTTCGACTTCGACGATCGACATCCGGGTGGCGGGGACGAGGGCCCCGTCCCGATCGCTTTCGACGCCGAGGCTCGCACGCACCTCGCCGCATTGAAGCATGCGTTCGAAGGCGTGGGCGCGCCCTTGGACTCCATGAATGCCGTTCTAGCGGTCGATGGGTCGGTAGCCTCGGACAGCGGCTTCATTTTCGATCGGTGCGTCACGTACTGGTATCACCCTGGCTGGACCGCCCTCCCTGACGACATCTCGGGCGACTCCGTCTCGAGGGGCATCAACGCCGACTGGTACAAGACGGACGGTTGCCCTTAGCGTAGGCAGAATCGTTGCCGGGTGACGTTCGCGAACGCTTGCGAGGGGGTGGCCCAGTATCTTCAGTCGGTGTCCGCGCGGAGGTGGCTTGCGGTCGCCGTGATCGTCGTCTCGGCAACGGCATGCGAGTCGGGCGGTCCGACCGCGACTGGAGGCAACCTGACGGACGACTACCCCTGTCCGGTCGAGGTCGGCGAGGAGTGGGCATGGGAAGCCGCCTTCATCACGGTGAGGATCGCGCCGCCACTCCCACCCGCAGCGGAGGCCGCGGTCCGGGCGTCGCTAGAACGTTGGTGGCAGGTCGGATCTGGTCCCGGGTACGGTGGCGGCCACATCCACCACCGGTTCCCACCGTCGTTCGAGAACAGCCCCGACGGCACGACTCTTCGGGTCGTCGTCGACTTCGGGTCGGCCGATGAATCCGCGTTCGATCAACTGATCCAGGCGATCAACACGGAAGCCACTCGGCATGGTGCGTCCATCCGCAGCGTTCTTCTCAACGTCGAAGACGCCGAGCTATTCAACCCGAACGAGTGACCCTGATCCTCGATCGCTGGTGACGTTGCGGCACGCTGGCTGACCCCGACTGACCACACGGGCGCGTATCCTCGGTCCGAAGATCGCCTGGCCAGAACGCGTCAGCCGTCCCCGCCGGAGACATTGAGTGCTCGCGGGGCTTCGTGCTGGGGCGACGACGACAGCACGCCGAGGGGCCGTGGAGCCAGGCAGACTCCGTGACGAGTTCGGTTCTCCATCGCTCGTCCGGGCCGGCCGGCCCAAACGGCGATGGTGGCTGATCCTTCTCGGAGCGCTGTTCGTTGGCGCTGTCCTCGCGGTCTGGAGTTGCGAGGAGCCAGCTAATGAGCGCCCGGACCTCGAGGCCGCCCTGGCGGATGCCGCTCGGTCGGAGGGAGACGGGGGCACAATCGACCTCTCTGGCGTCGCCGACTTCGGGTGGGATCGCGCCTATCTGTTCGGACCCTATACGGCTCCCGACCAGATCAGCGAGGGCCTCGGCTTCGAGTGGACGCCCTTGTCGCGGTTCGGGGGCGCCGTCTTCGGCGACCTGTTGATGCCGAGCGAGGGTTTCGCGCTCCTTGTGTTCGTCCAAGGCGAGCGAGCGTGACCGGCTGGACGCTGTTCAACCCGTACGACGCGCCGCCGACGGTACTCATGACAATCCCAGACCGCGGGCCCAACTTCGTCGTGATGCCGCGGGACGAAGCCGTTCTCGCGGTGCGGGCGTCGGATGCGGACGGCGCCCGCAGCTGGATGCTCGAACCGACGACTGGGCGCTGACCAGTGGCGGCGAGGCGAGTGCTTGAGCGGCACGGCGAGCACGGATACTCGGCTCTTGCTCTATCGCCGGCCTTACCGCGCGCTCAGTTCGCGAACGCTGCCGTTATCACCACTTCATGCCGACTTCATCGACGAGCTCGCCCCCCGAACAGTCGTCAGTCAGGAGGCGGGAACGATGCCGTCGCCTGCGCGAAGCACCGTGCCATCGAGGCCGAGAAAGCGCCAGTGGATATCGTCAGGCGCCATGTCGAGATCCGGTAGGACGATCAGCCACGCTCCGTCGACGACCTGGCCTCCGACCCCGCCCGAAGAGGACAGCTCAACCCGTGCAACGCCAGGCGGAGCATTGCCGTAGACGAACGTGTTCCACGGTTCGCCGGTAGCACCGCCGTAGGAGAGAAGGTTTACGGTCCCGCCCGGGGCGGCGGCGCTTGAGGTAATCACCGAAGCACTGCCGCCGCCTCCCTCGCGTTTGGCCGGCACCGCGACGACGACACTGACACGTCCGTCACGCAGCTGTGCCGCGGCAGCTTCGGATCCCAATTCCACAACCGCGGCGTCTGGCACCGGAAGCGACGGCCGTGTACTGACCGGCTGACAGCCGGCGAGTAGTAGGGCCGCCGCGAACGCGGCGGCCCTCGACTTACCGTTCAATGGCTGAACGAGGCGAATGCGGCGGCCGACCATTGGTTGCTGTCGTTGGGGGAGATCGTGATCCCTGCGTTGTAGAAGGTCAACGAGTAAGAATTCGACCCCTTGGTGTGAAAGTACTTATGGACGGCGTTGTCGGTCGTGTACTTCCACGACGACTCCCGAATGTATGCCGTTCCGTCACCCCAGTTCATCGACTTTGTGCAGCACTGGCTGAAGTCGGTCCATTCGTGGAAGGACCAGCCGACCCCTTCGCCCGCGGTCACGTCGGAGCGATAGATGTCGAGCTTCTTGGGCGTCGTTCCGTAGCTATTGTACTCGCCGGCGTAACTGTCGCTGTTAAGCCAGAGGTTGCCGCCCCAGGACGTGCCGATCATGTCCTCTGCGCCGTTCGCCCAGTCCATGCCGGTGCCCCCCTTCCAGTCAGCCCAGTTGTCGATCCCCCACTGATAGCAGCCGGAGCAGGTCATCCGCACCACGGCGATCGAGATGTAGAGGTCGTACCGCCCCCCTGTGCCAGTCGTGGCGGCCGTCGCAAGCGTGGGAACATGGAAGTTGGGCGCGTCATCGGTATCAGGCCCGCCGACCTCAACCGGGGCGTACCCACCCTTTCCGTCAGGCTCGAGGACGAAGTAGGCCCGCGCATAACTGACTGGGAGCACCGACGGATCACTCCACTGGGCTTCGCGACGCGCCCGTTCTCCCGCGCTCATCCCCATGAGCGCCTTCTCCTGTTGGGCCTCTGTCAGGACCATCTCGTTCGGCATCACGGCAGGTCGGCCGGATGCGAAAGCCGGCCCCATCGCCGCCAGTGCCAAACTAAGCACTCCACAGGCAGCCACGGCGGCTCGAACGTGTCTTGGCGTTTGGTAATTCATGAACCCCTTCCCTTCGAGGACGACGCGATCATTAACGCGCGTGTGACGGCGTGAGGTCGAACGGGCGCCTCCGGTAGCGACTTCGCCGTGACGTTGCCCCAGCGTCGCGCGTGCCGAAGGCGTCGACAAGTGGGGAGAACCCTGCGGCTGCAACCAGCGAGCTGGGACTCCTTCCGTGGCGGAGGGAGATGCGCGCGATCGTAGCCTTTGCCGAGGCGCCGACCGTCTGTGGCGAGCGGCGGGGCCGGCCGCCGCATCGGCCACGCGATCGTTATCCCTCGAGCAGTGTCGACGCCGCCCGAATACTGACGTTCAGCGGCCGGATCGCCGCGCTCCTGGCGGTCGACCCGACCGTCCGTGCGACGGTCATTCACCTTCGCGGCGCCGTTGACACCGGCTTGGTCCCGTGACCCGGTGGTGATGACGCCTGCGCCCGACGCGTCATAGGTCGCGAGGTTGTCCCGACCAAGGCCGATGAGCAGCCTGCCCGCATTAGGCTGCGTGAACCCGATGACATCGAGGGCCGCGATAAGTGGCTCGCCGCCGACGGCCCGCATAGGCTGATTCCCGGAATGCTGGATCAGGCCGGCTCCAGAGCCGGTCCCACGAGCCACCCCGCGGCTCGTCCCGCATAGATAAGCTGCTCTGTGGTGACTCAGACCGCCCGCCAGGTCGACGTTCTCTGCGCCCCCGCGCTCAACCCGTCGCCGCTGGCCATGCCGTTCAAGACAGCGGCGGTCCGGTCACGCGACCGAGGTCTAGACTCAGTTCGTGACGCACCATCGAGGCACACGCGCGGACGCGGACGTGTGAGGTGGTGTTGAGCGATTCAGAACCTGTCCGTCGCCACGTGGCCCGCATCCTGCTGTTCGATGCGAACGACCGGCTCCTGCTCTTCTTTGCCCGAGATGGCGTAGAGCCAACCAACCCTCCCTACTGGTATCTGCCGGGCGGAGGCATGCACGACGGGGAATCGCCGGAGCAGGCGGCGAGGCGCGAGCTCGTGGAAGAGGCCGGCGTCGTGACGGCTGAGATCGGAGCCGTCGTGGCACGGTTTCGAGGGATCCGGTTCCAGTTCGAGGGACACGACTTTGAGCAGGATGAGTGGCTCGTGACGGGCCGGTTGCTGGACGGCCGACTGGGGCAGGGCCGAGTGGATGACGGTGAGTCCGCGGCGGTTGCCGCCCACCGATGGTGGTCGATGGACGAACTGAACGAGGTCGACGCGGTGATGTACCCGACGAGGCTCCCGGAGATGGTCACGCGGCTCCTGCGGGATGGCGCGCCGTCGGAACCCTGGGTGTTCGAGTCAAACTGACCCACGACATCGCTCCGATCGTGTGCCTCGAGGGGCCAAGCGCGGTGGGGAAGACGACGCTGGCCACGGCGCTTGCGCGCGAAACGGGGGCAGCCGTCATTCCGGAGCTCGACGCCACCGACGCACCGCCCATCGCCGAGTCCGCGGAGTGGTTCGTCGACGCACATGCCGCACAGTGGCGGCGCGCTCGGGACCTCGCATCACGGGCGCCACTGGTGGTCATCGACGGGGACCCGTTCAAGGGCCTCTGGTTCAACTGGGTGTTCGCCGACCAGGGCTGGCCCGACGTGCAGAGGCAACGTCACGACGAGCACCTAGCCGCGGGCACGCTCGCGTTCCCCGACCTCTACGTCGTGCTGCTGGCCACGGAGGAACAGCTGCGGGCTCGCCGCGCAGACGACCCTACCCGGACCCGGCGGAATCACGACATGCACCTTCGACTGATCGAGCCGCAGCGCCGCTACTTCGAGGAGTTGCGGGCCGTCGATCCGGCGCGAGTGCTGCTCATCGACACGACGGCGCGTCGTGCGTTGATCCCTGCAATCGTCGGCGCCGTGCGCGCCCTGCCGCGAGATGCGCCCGACTCGATGCGCCTGTTCGGCCACATGTTCCGCTGGGTCACCACGCACGATCCCGACTGACCTTGGCAGTCGGCTTGCCGCGCGTGGGGTGGCTGTTCCTGCAGGCCGTGCTCGCGCTATGGAGTGGAGGTGACCGCTGCCGACGCAACACTGGATCAGGCGCCATCGACCATGTTGGCGATGTCCGCCCTCAATCGGTATCCGGATAGCTATGGCATCCGCGCGCTCGACTCCAGCCAAGTGTCGACGATCTGGTCGCTGACCGGCCCCGGGGCAGATTGCCCGGCGAAGAGGCCCGGCAGCGGGAGCGAGTACCCAGCCGGCCAGGTTCGCCTGGCCGAAGAGAGTGAGTTCCGGTCTCGACTCCGTGGCGCAACCTGTCACGATTGGCTGGCACGTTGGGCCGCCGCCTTGGTCCAGCCCGATTCCGTGTGCCCGGGTCGTCAGGCGGCGCCGTCAGGAAGCCGCCGAGACGAAGGGAGGCCGAGTGAGCGACAAGAGCGCAGTCGAGTGGACTGACGCAACGTGGAACCCCGTCATGGGCTGCTCGAAAGTCAGCCCGGGTTGTGCCCACTGCTATGCCGAGCGCTTGTCGCTCCGGTTTGGGCGGTCGCTCCTGCCGTGGACGTCGTCGGCGGGGGTCGCATCGGTCGTGCCCGCCCGGTGAAAGTCAACTACGAGATCCACGGCAACACCATCCCGCCCTCCACCTCCACCTCTTTCCACGCTTCCCCGTTCGCTCGGCTGACGAGATTGAAGCGCTGCGGCGCGCGATCGCCAGCAGCGATGCGTGAGCGACCCCCGCGCCGCGCTTCCTTTCCGCCTGGGTCGGTCGTTCTGATCAGCGGGATCATGGGTGCCGGCAAGTCTGCCGTCGCCCAAGCGCTGGCCGAGCGGCTCCCGCGGGCGGTCCACGTTCGCGGCGACCTATTCCGCCGCATGATCGTGACCGGGCGCGCCGAGATGGTGCCCGACCCCGATGCGACTGCCATCGACCAGCTTCAGCTCCGCTATCGCCTCGCAGGGCTCGTCGCCGATGGCTACGCCGATGCAGGGTTCACCGTGGTCTACCAGGACATCATCCTCGCGTCCGACCTCGAGCGCGTCCTCGGCCGGATCCAGACGCGGCCCCTGTTCCTCGTCGTCCTCGCGCCGCGTCTCGAGGTGGTGCGGTGTCGCGCGGAAACGCGCCACAAGCCGAGCGGCTACGGCGCCTGGACGGTCGAGGTACTCGACGAGCTGCTGCGCCGGACACCGCGCATCGGGCTCTGGCTCGACACGTCCGACCAGACGGTGGACGAGACGGTCGACGAGGTTCTCCGCCGCGCCGCGGAGGCGAGCGTCGAATGACGGTCCGAGCGCGCGCCGGAGTCATCTCGATCGGCGCCTTCGCGATCATCCTCGATGACGACCGCGGCGTGCTCCTGTGCACCGCCGCGACGCGACCTTTGGAATCTGCCCGGCGGCGGGCTGGAGCCGGGCGAAGCCCCGTGGAAGGCGGTGATCCGCGAGGTGCGCGAGGAGACCTAGCTCACGGTCGCGGTCGAGCCCTTTGCCGGGACTACTTGAAGCCCGAGGTCGACGAGGTCGTGTTCTCGTGCGTGTGCAGGGTCATCGGTGGTGGCGGCGCCGCGCCGACCGATGAGGCCGATCGCATCGAATACTTCTCCCTGGACCACGTCCGCGGAACACGTCTCGCAAGCAGGTCGAGCGCATCCGCGACTCCGTCACGACGGACGAGGTGGTGCTCAAGGAGCAGCGCGGTCCGTCGTCGTGGCTGCCCGGTGGACAGGTCGGCGACCCGACGCAGGACTGAGCCGCCTCACCCCGTTCGGGGTCTCGCCGTGAGCTGTGCCGATCCGCTTCCTCAGCAGCACGCCGCTAAGCCGATAGCCGTGGCGCTGCTCATAGAAGCGGAGGGCGTCGGCGTTCGCCGCCGAGGCGTCGAGCATCATCAGGCTGGCACCCCGCTCGCTCGCCCACGCCTCGGCCGCCTCCATCAGCCGCGAGCCGATGCCGGGCCCGCGGCGGTCGTCGAGCACGGCGAGCCCGACCGAGGCGCCGAGCATCATCAGGCTGGCACCCCGCTCGCTCGCCCACGCCTCGGCCGCCTCCATCAGCCGCGAGCCGATGCCGGCCCCGCGGCGGTCGTCGAGCACGGCGAGCCCGACCGAGGCGCCGAGTTGCGGCCGCAGCATGCTTCCCGGGCTCGGCGAGCGGAGCTCGACCGTCGCCGATCCGACGACGACGCCGTCCACCTCGGCGACGAGCCGAACCGCGTCGGCGTCGTTCTCGCGTTCCAGCGCTTCACGGAGGCTCGTCGCCACGGCCTCGCGGACGGGCACGGCATAGAACTCGGGATCGAGCGCCGCGTGGTGGCGGGCGCTCGAGACGGAGATCTCGGCCAACGCGTCCACATCACCGGCGGTGCCTGGACGGAGGACGACCGAAGCGGTTCGATCGGACACGAAAATGAGACTACTCCCGGCCAACCGTCGTCGGCGCGCGGAGAGTCGCCGTGCCAACCCTCGGCTCGGCCGCCGCCAGGACGCCAATCCGCATCGGGAAGTCTTGGTCCTCGGCCTCGGTGACGCGCGTCAGCCTGAAGCCCGCGTCGATGAACGCGTTGAGGAGCTCGCCCAGCAGGACGTGGCGCGCGCCGGCGCGGCGGCGGATGCCATCGCCGAAGCCCTGCGTGGTCCAGGAGGTGTCGCGGTACCCAGGATGGAGCTCGGGCGGCTCACCCGGCGGATTGCGCGCAAACGGCCCCACGAAACAGGGATGGATGCCGACGTAGGCGAAGCGGCCGCCGGGCCTCAGGACGCGCGCCGCTTCGTGGCAGATGGCGGCGAAGTCGCGGACATCGGTGTGGAGCAGCGAGCAGGCGATCGCGTCGAAGGAGGCGCCGGCGAAGGGGAGGGCGGTCGCATCGGCCTGGAGCAGCTCGACGCCGCCTGGAGCTCGCTCAAGTGCAACCCGGAGCTGGTCGGCCGAGAGGTCGACGCCGGTCACGGTCCAGTCTGCATCGGTCAGCCGCCGCAGGTTGATGCCGGTTCCGCAGCCCAGATCGAGACAGCGCCCCGGCCCGGACCCGAGCAGGTTGAGCAGCTCCCGCCCGGCCGCATCGGCGTAGGGGCCGATGTGGGCGTCGTACCAGTCGGCGTACCCGTCATATCGGCTCTCCGTTTCCATGGGGATCGAGCGTACCAAGCGCGGTCACCATCCACGCCCGCCGCCGGCGTCGATGAGCCGGGTCACCTTCGCCGACCTCCGCAGGCGCCTCTTCGAACGCTATGGTGCCGGCGACTACGCCGGAGCGATGGAAATCGCCCGCTCGGCGGCGGCAGCGTTTCACGAGCGGGACGACGAGACCACGTACTGGTTCGCCTGCCTCCAGGCGCTCCAGGGCGATTCCGATGCCGCGCTGGATACGCTGAGCGACGGCCTGAAGCGGGGGCCTTTGGTGGGCGCCGGAGATGCTCCGGACCGATCTCGATTTCGCCGCGCTGCGCGACGGCGGACACGGTCATCATCATCGCCACACCGGCAAGGTAACCACCTGTCCCGCGAGGGTGCTTCCTAGGCCTGACCAACGCGGTGCCGTTCAAGGTGTCTGGAGGGCTAATCCCGCGACCGCGGGGCTCTGCCTGTCAGCGGCGTAGGACCTTGACGCGCACCGGTCCTCGGTCAGCGAAGGTGGCCGCGAATGCTTCTTCATCAGCCACAAAGCCGCCTGTGTCGTAGACGAGAAACAGGGCGCTCCGACCGCGGTCAGCGTACTTCGGGACGTCAGCCAGGATCTCGTCGGTCACCTTCCGCACGTCCGATTTCACGCGAATGAGCTTTGCCTCCACGAAGAGGTCCGGCTCCTCATCGTTTGTGTTCTGGGTGGATCCGCTGAAGTCGGGCCTCGTCCCAACCTGACCAAAGCTCACGGTCGGGAACTCCCGGTCTAGGTTCAGCTTTGCGGCAGTCTGGGAGACGTCGATCGCCCGCTGGAGCTCGTCCTCGTTGGCCGGCTGGTCGCGTGTAAATGCCTTCCGGACGGAAGGCGAGACCACCTCTGCAATCCGATCGGCCAGCCGCTGCCACGGCTCTCGGCGGTGCTCGAGCTGACCGATCCGCCGCAGCAATCCCTTCGCCGGCAATCTCCCTTGGACGTAGTCGGCGTGATTCCGGGAATAGACCGTCTGGTATGCGGCGTCTACTTGGTGGGCGTGTCGCTCCACCAACGTGTAAATACGTGAGATTTCAGCACCGGCATTCGATGCGACCTGCGCCGCTCGCCAAACGTCCTGCTCCCTGGCGAGATCGTCCGGACTCATCTCCAGGGTCGTCCATGCGAAGCGGAGGTACTGCTCCGGATACATTGCCGCTTCGCCATCCATGAGAGGGTCACGTAGGAGGTCCACCTCATGCTGGGGCCTCTCGATGGCGTCATCCCATCCCGCGGCAATGCCTGCGAAGCGGCGATCGACACATTGAGAACACGTTCCGCAGTGCGGTTGGATCGGCCGGCGAAACATGCCTCGTGCGCACGACACAGTTCGGTGGGCGAGCTCCTCGCCGCCTCGCGTGATCGCCTCAGCGATGACGTCGGCCTTTGTCGCATCCTCGAACGGTGTTTCGAGACGGACGTTGAAGCCCAGAGCGGTTAGCAACTTACGGTAGAGCCAGAGGGTCTTTGGATGCGTGGTCCTCGAGCGCATCGCTCCGACAGATTGAGCGGACTGAGCTAGGTTCAGGCTCGTGACACCATTCTCGGGCACGATCACGCGATCCAGCCCCGCCTGAAGGGCGATCCCGACCCCGAGACCGAGATACAGGACTCCCCTGGACCGTTGGGTGTAGTCCTTGGCGTCGCCGGCTCCGGGACCGCGGACCGTCTGGAGGGTCGGGTTTGGGAATCGCCACCCCGGCTTCTTGGCCCGCAGCCCCTCGAGAACGCCGTCCTTGAAGCTTCGTCCGATATTGGTCGTCCAGTGGCTCGCGAGGAGCGGGCGCTCGCCGTTATCGACAAGCCGGAGCACCCCCGCCAGGGAATCGAGTCCACCGGAGAACAAGGAGACGCAGGTCGGCGAGTCACCGGTGCCTGCCGCGAGGTCGAGGGTCAGTTGCTCGTCCTTGCCGCCCTGACGGAACTCGAACTGCCAGGAGTCGTCTGTCGCGAATTCGAGCACCTCGGCAAGTTCGGCCCGGACGGCATTCCAACGGTCAGGTTCGAGGACGGGAACCCGAAGCTCAAGCTCGCGATGCCAATTCCTGGCGAGCGGATCACGTTTCCTTGCCCTCGGAATGGCGCCGTCTGCGAGGAACAAGTACGCAGCAACGGTCAGAAGGTCGCGCGTTTCCGGCAGCAGCGCGGAGGTCGTTGACCTCTCGATGCCCGTCACATTGAGGATCACCTGCCGATCTGGCGGCGAGGGATCGAGCGCCAACGCGGCGCCCCTCGTGACAGGCCGGGGTCCGCAATGGATCAGCGTCACGTGGCTCGCGTGAGCTCGTCGGCGATCTTGCGCATCGCGACCGCGGCCACACCCTCGGTCTGATCAACGCCCCCGAGCCATCGGCGTTTTGAATACCAGCCGCCTGCGAAGTCCTCGACGATCCGTGCCGCCTCGGCCGCGTATCGATCGACGTCCTCGTTGAAGCGCCGCAGATCCGCCTCGGAACGCAGCCGACCATCGCCCCCGAGTCGGTTGGGCGCCTCATGGTCCGTGAAGTAGCGGAGAGAACGAGAAAGGAGGCGGGCAAAGAACAGATGTGCGAGTCGCGCGAAGCCACGTTCTGTCGAAAATTGCCGGTACGCGTCACGAGCATCGTCGAGTCCCGAAAGGAAGAGGCTACCCGTCTGTGACGCGACGGTCTGGGTCAGCGCCTCTTGTAGAGCACCAAGCGCGAACTCAGTGAAGATCGTGCGCTGACCCATCGGCCCAAATCGGCCTTCGGCCTCGCCCAGGACTGTTTGCAGGAGGGCAAGCGCGTCCTCACTCCCGGCAACCGAGAACCCTTGGTTGCGCAGCGCGCCAGCGAAGTCGTCCCGCCGCGATGAATCCGCGAGAACGGCCATGACCCGGAGGCTCTCGACGATGCCCGGGTCGTCTCCGGCCGCCCGGTATGCCGCCTCTGCCGCGCGCACCACAGCTCCGGCGACCGTACGGACGGGGACCTCAGCGTCGTCAAGGGCGTGGGCGACCTGCGACCATCGGCGAGTCTTCGGCAGCTCGCCGACCCTGATGTGACCCATCAGCTTGAGCCCCCTTGCCAGTCTGCCGCCAGCAGTGACGCTGGTCCCCGGTCCCCTCTCGTCAGGCAGACTATCGTCACATCTGCCGCCGTGCCACCCGCGGTGACGAGTCAGATCACCCGAAGAAGGTCCCCTGACCACGGTTTTCGGCAGTCACGACTCGACTACAATCGGGCCCGAACCCTGGGCGATCCTGAGTTCGCGGCACTGGCGAGTGGCCAAGCGGTAAGGCACCTGACTCTGGATCAGGGGATTGAAGGTTCGAATCCTTCCTCGCCAGCCATATCACAACATCTAGCGGTCCGATCGGTTCGAGAGCACTAGATCTTGTGGTTCCGGGCCCGACGGCGCAACTCTCGGAGGAGGCTCCGAGATGCGAATAGCAGGCTCCTGACTTGTTTAGATGCCTCCAGCACCCGGGCCTCGCGGGCCGTAGGGTGCGAGGTCGGTGACCAGCTGGCTCCCACGCTCCTTGCCCGCCCGTCGGGTGTGGCTCGCTCATAGCGTGCCGGACGGCCACCGACCGCCGCCGGCGTGGCTCGATAGAGGCGTGAGGCGCTCCCTGGAACTCAGGTTGCCCGCCGCGGTGCTCCACCGTCCGGGCAGCTCGAGGAGGCACCAGGTGATCACGATCGGCATCGATCCCCACAAGTCGTCGCACACCGCCGTCGCGCTCGATCCGACAGGATGCGCCGTTGGCGAGTTGCGCGTGGCCGCGACCAGGACCACCCTCGAGCGGCTGCTGCGGTGGGCGGAGCGCTGGCCCGACCGGATCTGGGCCGTCGAGGGTGCCACGGGTCTCGGGCACCTCCTGGCCCAGCGACTCGTCGCGAGCGAAGAGACGGTGCTCGACGTGCCGGCGACGCTCGCCGCCC
>JAABUS010006053.1_pt1 | contig 15089 bp, 21 predicted proteins | sample 5560161 | NCBI WGS metagenome assembly JAABUS01 (sample SAMN10711885, study PRJNA513376) | rock metagenome | isolation source: Antarctica rocks | place: Antarctica: Victoria Land, Trio Nunatak nord | collected 2016-01-04 | reverse complement strand
TGGGCGAACATCCCACCGCCCGGTTTGGACGTTTGCCAAAATCTCATCGCGGCGGGCACCAGTGATGCATGCATTCAGATTTTCGACTTCAAGAGCGGAGAAGAACTCAAGGTCGGTGAGGACCCCGTGGGCTTACGCTGTTATGGGATTCCGTATTGCTTGAGGTTTCAATCTGGTACCGGGACACCAGAAGGGCTGTTGTACTCTGATGGAAGATTGGTCAACAAATTGGGGTGGAGTTGATAGGGGTTGACGTGTCGGCACTTGTGGAGCTTAACGTCCTCAACCAGCATCTCAACTACTATCATTGATTTCTTATCACATAACAGACGCCCAACCACTTGGCAAGGAATTGACAAGGTCAAGGCATCAGCAGGCTCAAGTCCAACCGTAGGTTCCTCACCTGAAAGAAGGGCGGGGCAATGAGCAGGGCGTGCATTCAATCCCGTTGACTCATCAAACGCGCAACAAAGTGCAACCATCATGTCTGTCTGTCTCCTAGTTCTCATAAGCAATCTCATCCACCCCTCTAAAAACACACTTTCTCAACCCTCTTCCTCCAACACCGACTCCCTTCAAGCCCCACCCCCCCCCACCCCCCATCACACTCTTCAACCCCCCCGTCCAGGAAATCAAGACCTCCTAGTTCTCATAAAGCAATCTCATCCACCCCTCTAAAAACACACCTCCTCAACCCTCTTCCTCCAACACCGACTCCCTTCAAGCCCCACCCCCCCATCAAACTCCTCAAGCCCCCCGTCCAGAAAACCAAGATCTCCTCGTAGAAATATACACATGCATGCATGCTTGCTCTCCCGTTTCAATCCTCAAACCAACAACACCTTCACTACCTGCGATAATCCTCGCTACTACCTCCCATCGAAAACACCACATCACTCAATCCTTTCAGAGTATCCAAAGCGATAAAAAGCCCTCCCGAATCGAAACTCTTGACGTGATATGTAACCCGGATAACGGATGATCCTCTGCCTTTTGATTTTTAAATACATGGACAATACCTCCTTTTCACACGCTGGGAGAACGTAGTCACAAGTGTCAAGAACAAGTCGTTGGTTTGGTGTCGCCAGTGTCATAAGTGGTACGTCATGTAGACTTTTCGCAAGGTGAAAGAAATCGAATGCATAAGGTAGAAGATGAAAGTGATGAATTGTAACCACTCTAGAAATTCTAACGATTTCTTCCATTCTCCCCACAAACCTAGGCCGGAGTTTTCTGTTATCAACTTGACCAGAGTCTTACATAGAAGAGAAGAAACCAGCATCCCTAGATTGGTAGGAGAAACGAATGCTGGACGGAAAACAAAACTCCTAATTACAGCTGGAGTACTTCCTGACAGTCTAACAAACGCCAAGGGAAATCAAGCCCCATCCCCACACTCTAAACGCCATCCATCCGCCGCTTCCTGTACTTCTACATCCCCTTCAAGGAACCCACGCCGGCGCAATCATGATCGCTCAAGCGCTCTTCTCATGCTGCGTAGAAACCCGCTGCAACGAAACAACTGCGCCACAATGTCAGCCAAGGTCTCGAGCTTCAATAAGCCGACAAGAACAGGAACAACGTACCAAAATCCTCCAATGACCGTTGTTTCCGGTCCTTCTTGAGTGACTTTCCATGCATCATGTTATCGAAACCCGCAGAATCCGAGAGCAAATAGTAAAGGCCGCCAAGCACACAAAAGACACCAAAAGAGAAGATCCAGATACGGACGACTGCGACAATCGATGTTCGGCCGCCAACAAACCACCCAAAAATACAAAAGACTGTTGCTATAATATCGACCACCAGGACTGCGACCGTCAATTGCCAGGAAGGCATTGAAGACCAGAAATACCCGTTAGCACGCGTAATGAAGATTAGCCAGTTCTCCGTGAGCGCGATCTCCAGGAACAGGACTGCATCGACGTTGCCAAAATTTTGCACAATCCCACCGTTGTGGCCCCTGGCCAGCATTGTTGTGAGCGCAATCCAGGTACCAGCGGCTAGAACAATTCCGAGCAAGACAGAAGTACCCCATAGCTTGGGCAGGTTCCACTTGACTGGAGACTTGGAGAAAGGCGCGTTGTCGTAAGCAATAGCCAGAGTAGCGACATCAGCAAAAATCGCAATAAAGACCACGAGCTCGATATTCAAGCTCCGATTGAGAATTGCAATCCAGAGCCCAAGGAATATTTCCAGGTGGAGTGACAGGGCTATACGATATATGACGTAGGCATACATCCGGTGGAAGATCTGTCGCGAAGTCTTGAGAGCATCGATAATAGCGGATAAACCAGGAGCTAAAAACACTATGTCGGCAGCAGAGCGTGCTGCATCTGAAGCGCCTTCCACGGCAATCCCAGTATCAGCTTTCTTCAGTGATGGGGCGTCGTTGACACCATCACCGGTCATGGCAACCAGATAACCACGTTGCTGGAGAATCTCGACGACGTTGTACTTGTGCTGGGGAAACACCTCGGCGAAACCATCGGCAGCCTCAACGAAATCGTAGACCTCGGACCCAGGCATAGTCCCTCCTCCACCCAGGCCAAGACGCTCCGCATTATAGACATTAGTGCCCAGACCAAGTTGACGGGAGGTCTCCCGGGCAATACCGACCGCATCACCAGTCAACATCTTGATAGATAGCCCCAGGGCCTTTGCCTCATTGATGGTTTTTGCAGTATCGTGACGTGGGGGGTCGGCACAAGGCATGATCCCAAGGATTTCCCACGAACCTTCGGTACGCTTGCGAGCCACACCCAGAGAACGGAATCCGCGCGTTGCGAATTCTGCAACTTTATTCTTGTACGCCGCGTCAATATCTTCCGGGATGGGATGGTCATCTTCGACAGTTTTGAGCACGGACAGAGGTGCACCTTTGACACAAATGATCCTTTCTCCTTGCGGTGATTCGACGACAGCGGAGACCTTCTTTGAGACAGGGTCAAACGGGTGAAACTCGATGACTCGATATTTGGTGAGCACACTCTTCGCACGGGGGTAGAACTTCAGAGACTTCAAGAATGCTTTGTCAATGGCGTCAATGCCCTTCTTCTTACGGGAGGCGGCCAAACATGCAGTAAGCATGAGATCTTCCGCCTCGACTCCTTCAACTGTGAAAGGCTCCGCAAGAGACAGCTTGTTTCTGGTCAATGTTCCAGTTCTGGAAGTACTGTCAGTTGCGGAATGGCAAGCATAAAATTTCTACTTACTTGTCAGAGCAAAGGATTTCGACACCAGCCAAGGACTCAATAGCAGATAGCTTCTGAACAATTGCCTGCTTCTTGGCAAGATAAGCTGCGCCAACCGCCATGGTAGTAGTGACGACAGCTGGCAGGCCGACGGGTACGCCGATGATGGTAATGGCAAGGGTGAACCCCAGGATCTGGACAATGCCGTTTGACTTGTAGAACGAAGAAACCCAGACGATCAGGAGGGTAAAGACAACTAAGATCAACAAAACCCTGCCAATACCATTCAAGACTTCTGTAAAATGCCCACTCCCACCGGCAGATGCATTGACCAGGGCAGCAGCGCGACCGACAAAGGTGCTATCACCAGTAGAGGTGACTACCATGAAGCAGTCGCCACGCTTGACAGCCGAGGAAGCATAGACAGAGTCTCCCGTGTGTTTGTCAACCGCAAGGGATTCTCCAGTGATTGCGGACTGATCAATTTGAAGGTAGGCATCTTCAGTAACAATACGGCCGTCAGCGGATATGATCGTACCCTTTAGACCATTAGTACCTGTAATTCTGGATTCTGGAGAAACAGCAAAGTTTACTTCTTCGATCTGGAGGATGTCACCGGGTACGACCTCGGGGGCCCCAACCTCAACTATCTTTCCACCACGGATAACGACGGCTTTGAGTGCGAGGGTCTTTTTCAGTTCGTCAACGATGGAGCCGGCCTGAAATTCCTGGATGAAGCCAACAAAGGCATTGAGCATAAGAAGGCCAATGATAACGCCAAGATCGATCCAGTCTCGCAGACCAGCAGCGAGGATAGCAGCTGCCTATTGCGAATATATCAATATATGTTCTCTCTGTTTCCAATTGGAGAAGGTAGGTTTCGTAGACCCGTGGTAGTCCACTTGATTGCAAGCGAGTGAAACTGGCCAAGAAACATACCTCCATAACAAATTGGATAGGTCCAACAAAATATCCAAGAAACTTCAGTATCATATTTTGCTTCTCTTCCTTCATCTGATTGAGACCGAATTTCTTTCTCCGCACCAAGACCTCGGCGTCAGCCAGGCCGTGCGTGGTGCTCGTTTGCAGTAGCTCTTCGGCAACTGGTCGAGCGGCGCCAGCCTCTGTCTTCTCGTCTGCCTCGTCGTTGATTGCACCGTCTTCAGACTCAAGATCGTCAATCAAGGCGTCCATGTCTTCATCTTCCCCACCGTCGCTCGGACTTCGTTCCTTTTCATTCTCCGTAACAAGCGGGCCCATATTGTGGTAGCCTATCTTCTCTGGATCATGGTGTCCGTTCAGTTGACTGCCGGGGTTGGTACCTCCCAGGTAATTTGGCGGCGTTGAGCTGGAGTGTGTCTCCGGCATGTAGTTGCTCGCATGAGTGCTAACGCTGGCAGCCATTGATGATGAACTAAGTGCTATGAGTATCCCAATATATCATGTAAGTGCTGCTGTGACAAATGCTGCTGTCAATGGCTGGGTAGAATAGAAATGCAGAGTGCCGAACGGCAGGTGGCTGTTGGGGAAAGCCCAAGACTCCTTTATTAGAAAGTTCAGAGAAAAGTGGCAAGAGCTCTCTTGAGAGCCGCAATAACTGTAAGAGAGCAAGAGCTCCCGAGGCCTGCTAAGTACCTTAGCCACTCGAATCATATTGCACCTCTCGATATCATCTTAGCGTATAGTGCATTTGGCAAAAGCGCTCTCTAGCCTACGAGTACAAGCAAAAAAATAGCTAGATAGAAGGCCTTCCATACATCCCTTATTTCAAAGCCATCGCCCATGCTGCCGACCTTTCCGCCTTTAGCGCTCTGATGCCGTAAGTTCCTGAACGCCGGATAGTAGCCAGTAGTCCCAATGGAAGCTCTCGGCTTGCTGGGTGGTAAGCGCCCATAGCTCCTGAAACTCCGTGGTGCTGGATTCGCTGATAGAGGGGAAGAAAAGAAAGACCCTGCAAGCTTGGCCCGGAGTTCAAGCTGAAGCTAAGTACGACTCGAGTTCCCCTAGGTCATGCCCACCTTGATCGTAACTCCAACTCAAAGGTATTTCAGTCCTTCAGTAGCACAGCTTAACCGGCACCAGGTGGCGGCGGCTGCGCAGTTGTCGGAACAGGCATCACAAATCCCGGTGGGAACATGGGCGCGCCGTTTGGCAGCGTAGGAAATTGGAAGCCAAAGCCTGGTACAGCTGGCGATACGCCAATAATGCTGGTATCGCGGTCGTTCTGGTTAGGCGGACGGTATTGTTCAGCTGTACCGGTTGAATTGGGCCCGTCACGAGTTGAGCGGGGACCCTGTTGCCCACCCTTGTCTGTTTGCATACGTCTGCTAATTGCTGCTCGGGGGTTAGTATATTCAATGGAAGGCTTGGCATTCCAAGATGCATACCCTTCGATGAGACGCCAGCGCCGATTTCAATGTCGGGTTCTTCGACGACTAGACCCCCCTCGATTTGTTTTCCGCCAGTACCACCATACTCGGCTGTCAGCATCCATTTGCGGTCCGCATCAGTCAGGCGTTCGATTGGGATAATGCTGATACCGGTCTGGTAGTCACTACAGTCACGAGGTCCAAAACCCACTCCCCATCGGGTCTAGTCGAATTAGTCAGTATGAAGCGAACACGGTAGGAGTAGGAGGGACAGCGGTGGCGAATAGTCAACTTACTCTCAATTGCATTTCGGACGATTTGTAGCGCTCCATGCCTTCTTTAGCGGCCATAGCATCTGAACGGGTAATCATCTTTACAAAGGCGTGGCGTTTGTCGACATTGACAATGCATGTTTGAACCAACCCAAACGCCGAGAAAATAGCGCGCAAGGCCTCCTCAGATGATCTACACTGGGTCAGAATTGATTAAATAGGAACTGAGCATGAATTCGGCTTACGTGACGCCGCCAACAAACAACGTTCTGCTTAATACTGGATAAGTGTGAGCTTTGGTTTTCAGGATTCAACAGCCGGCTCTTACCCTTGATGTTACCCTCGCCAAGAGAACGGTCGTACTCTATCCATTTAGGACCAGGAGGCGGCAAAGTTTGTTCTTGACGATGGGGACTGGCACTTCTACGAAAACGATCTGGAGGCGGGCTTCGCTGGCGATAATCGTTTCCTGCGCCTCTACCTCTCCCCTGACGGCTGTAGTTTCCACGTCCATTACGACCTGAAGGGTCTCCACTATAGTCTCCATACACGGGGCTATCTCGGCGCCGAGGAGGACTCGGTTCACGACGTCTCTCCCAGCCCTGAGGTGACCGGGAACGAGATCGAGGATTTCTATATCGGCCTGGGGGCGACCGCATGTACTGATCATTGTACCCATTACGATCACGTGACGGCTCATCCCTTCCGTAGCCTCCATTTGGCTGCTGCCAACCTTGCTGGGTTCCAAAGTTGCTAGGGTTTGGTGCAGCACCAGTCTGACTAGACATAAGAACAGAAAGTACGGCAGCCCACTGATCTGGCGGCACGTTTTGAGCCTGAAGAGCTTGTATGATTTGGAACTGCTGCTGCAGAGACTCAGGCGTGACAGAAGCCCCCCCTGGAGGAATCACAGCATTTGGCTGCATATTCAACTGCCCATTGAACAAATTTTGGGGCAAATTTGACACGCTACTTGGTCCGACAGACGGCAATACACCATTTGCAAATCCAGGTACGCTTACAGCCTGAGTAATTGGCGGTACAGCAGGATTTGGATTTACGGACGAAGACATATTATGCGTAAAAGGATTCTGTATATTTGATACATTATTTGAGCTAGCCTGGGACGGCATTCCTGGCCCTGCGGTGTTCGATTTCGCCATATCTGCGAGAGCTTTGAGAATCGCTGAAGTATCTGGTGTCGGCGCAGCTGCAGGAGCGATTTTCGGCGGTTCGTTCAATGATATGAAGTTTTTAGGAGGGGTACCTGTGGGAGTTGTCGAACGCATTGCTACAGAAACAACAAAGTATCAGAAGCCTTGATTACTGAAAGATTTCTTGCCCGTGCAGCAGCAACTCGAATTTTGGAGATTCTTACCATTGGAATTCGACGATTCTAGCTTTCCTTTGAAATTTTGGAGCATCGCATTTGGAAACGTGCTTCCACGCTCCCAGATATCAACAAGCTTCTTGATCCTAGCCTAATACACAAAAGATACGTGAGTTTGGGGTTACACATTAGATACGGGGAAGAAATTCAATCTGTCGTTCATATATAGATATAACAAAGCCATCGGACTGTTACAGACAGAACCAGCGTAAACCAGCCAGACTATGGCCCTAAGTGGCCTTTCTAAGAAGCGTACCTTTTGATCCTCTGGGGCGGAGTTTATAATGTCATTCATGAACGAGGGCAAAAGCTCGGTCACATGTTTGACGCCGGCAGCGAACGTGCCATCGGTCGCGGCAGGGCCTGACGGTTGTCCAGGCTTGCGTGCATGTTCTACCCATTGTCGCGTTACAGAGTCTACAACATAGAGAACGCCTAGTTTATGTGTCCCGGGAGCTTTCTTGAAGTGCGTGTAGATTCGTTGGATTAGGACGGTCTCGGACTGTGAATCGCAGAGGAATCAGCAACGGTCCATGTGGTTGAGCGAGGAGGGTGTATCCAGCTTACCTGAATGTTTGCATTGCAGAGCGAAGTGATGTTGGTGATCTTTGATCCAGTGACTCCAGGAGCTTTGAGAGCCAGCATAGACTGCAAGATCGCCTCGAGCTCTTCTACGCAGGATGACATGGTTAAAAGCTTGAGATCAGTACCGTCTTGTACCAGCTCACTACTGTCGCATAGAACCACGTCCAAGGCTGCAACTTTACAGTCGAGGACACACTTTCAATCTCTGTGGGTCTTACCTCGTGGTATGAAACCACCAAGGCGCAAAGATATGTTGCTTAAACTAAGGTTGTACAGATGTTGAGGTTGTTGTTGGAAGAGTGAAAGAAAAGAGGACGCCCGAGTCTAAGACCTGGTGTCTGCGCAAAGCTAGATTCGAGTGTTGAGGGCAAAGTGAGTTCAAAACGCTCCAGAACACGATACTAAGGATTCGAAAGGCTACGTCACAGTACTTTCGCGTCTCCGTCTACTTCCTTGATGAACTATCTGATGAATGTCTTCTTGATTGTGATGGACACAAGTTTCGTGTTGCTTGCAGAGATGGCAGAAGGAGAAGGATGATTGCGGAAGCGATGTCTCAACTCTCAAGAGATTTCTCATCCGCTAGCGACTCACGTGATGACGCTGGAAGCAGCGGGGTCGTTATGGACTTTACCATATCAAGGCCGGTACGGAATAAACAACAACAATATACTCCGTAATGCCAAAAACAAGGTACATAGTACCAAGGTCTACATTGTATTCACAAGCGGCTGGAAGTATTCAATCCAGCTCGTTGCAATCCCCAACAAATTACCTTGTATTCTACCTATCGGTGAGAATAACGGAAAGGGCCTAGCTCGGCCCTGCACTTCCCGGCTTACTAGGTAGAATACTACCGTACAGCTTTCGGCGTAAAGTTCCGGAGCTGTTTCTTTCGCAGAGCTCTCCACTTCTTTCCCCGTCATCGTAGATAATTTGAGAGCTGAAACTTGATAAACAATGGCAACAGCATTACGATATAGCAGTGCAGCTTTGCGCCAGTCTTTCATCCCCGCTAAATCACCTGTGCGATCAGTTGGCTTCAACAGCCTTCGTTGCTATTCTTCCTCGAAAACAGCTACATTAAAGGAAACCTTCGCCGAGAAGCTACCTGGCGAGATAGAGAAGATCCAAAAGCTGAGAAAGTTGGTTCTCGTCTCTTCTAGCAGGATTTCGTAGAGTATAGCTAATACTGTATTACCCACAGAGGCTACGGCTCAAAGGTCGTTGGCGAAGTCACCCTTGATCAAGTCTACGGCGGTGCTCGGGGGATCAAGTCACTCGTTTGGGAGGTTTGTTGATAGGCGGCCGAGCATACTAGGACAAGGCTCAGCAACATTAGGGTTCTGTTCTTGACTCAGAAGAAGGAATTCGATTCCGAGGCAAAACTGTAAGTCCCAAGGCTATTGGAGAAGTTCATCAGGGCTAGGTTCGCTGATAGGTCTGCGCCAGATCCCAGAATGCCAGAAGCTGCTACCAAAAGCTCCAGGTGGGGAAGAGCCTCTTCCAGAAGGTGGGTCAAATTCATGGATATTGAATTGGGTGATGAACGCTGAAATCTTTCAGGTCTCTTCTGGCTCCTATTGACTGGCGAGGTTCCAAGCGAGCAACAAGTTCGTGATCTGTCCGCGGAATGGGCTGCTCGTTCAGGTGTACCCAAGTTCATTGAAGAACTCATCGATCGCTGCCCCAGCGACCTTCACCCAATGGCCCAATTCTCCCTCGCTGTGACAGCGCTAGAACATGAGTCCTCATTCTCGAAAGCGTATGCAAAGGGCATCAGCAAGAAAGACTACTGGGGTTACACATTTGAGGACTCAATGGACCTAATCGCTAAGCTTCCCACAATCGCCGCAAGAATCTACCGTAATGTCTTCAAGGACGGCAAGGTCCTTCCGGTGCAAAAGGACAAGGACTACGCTTACAACTTCGCCAATCAGCTCGGCTTTAGCGAGAACAAAGACTTTGTTGAGCTCATGCGACTCTACCTCACTATCCACACTGACCATGAGGGCGGCAACGTCAGCGCCCACACTACTCACTTGGTCGGAAGTGCCCTCAGTTCTCCAATGCTGTCCCTGGCCGCTGGATTGAACGGTCTTGCTGGTCCCCTACACGGATTGTACGGGTACCACAGCCCTGCACATCGAAATTTGCTAACCCTTTTCCAGGGCTAACCAGGAAGTCCTGAACTGGCTACAGAAGATGAAGAAAGCCATTGGTAGCGATCTCAGCGACAAAGCTATTACGGATTACCTCTGGTCTACACTCAAATCCGGCCAGGTTGTGCCAGGCTATGGACATGCTGTTCTCCGAAAGACCGACCCCCGCTACGTCTCTCAGCGCGAATTCGCCCTGAAACACCTTCCCGATGACCCTATGTTTAAGCTTGTCAGCCAGGTCTACAAGATTGCCCCTGGTGTTTTGACCGAGCATGGCAAGACCAAGAACCCGTACCCCAACGTTGATGCTGTAAGTAATCTCATCACCGTGTTAAGAGATGTTCGCTGACAGCTGTAGCACTCTGGTGTTTTACTCCAGTATTACGGCTTGACCGAATCTAGCTATTACACGGTACTTTTTGGGGTTTCAAGAGCCATCGGTGTCCTGCCCCAGTTGATCATAGACCGTGCGGTGGGTGCTCCTATTGAGCGGCCTAAGTCTTTCAGCACAGATGCCTGGGCGAAGCTTGTGGGTGCAACATTGTAATTGGATTTTTCCACAGGATGAGTGCAAGTAATGGGACCTGTTGCAATTACGCAGAGACGCATGGACAATACTGTACACATAGTTCAAGGGTTCCGCGCTCTCTCGGTCTAGAGTTTCTAATCCAAATTTGAAGTCCTGGAATACTGTAAACTCGTGCTATCGTATGCTTGTCGATATTCGTTGACCGAAGACTGGAAGCCATGAAGAGATTCGTGCCCTAATTTGCCCTAAAGCAGACAGACAGTTGGGATGGTCCGGATGGAGTTCGGGAGTCGGGTAGCGACAAGGATGCAGCTCTCAACGAAGCTCTTGGCTGACAGCGGTTAGACTCAACATGACCCTGAAACTGCAATACAGTATCTATTCTATCCTTGGTGTTGATTCGGCGTAAGCTCGCAACATCGCTTGCTGAAATGCGATATTAGCACTTGTGTGTCGATAGTTAGGTGTTACACAGAGTCTTTACCTAGGTACTCAATTAACGAACGGAGCCTTATCTCCTTCGGCACCTAGTCTTACGACCGATTGCCTCAAAGGGAACAGCTCCGGCGACATCTCAGTTAATTCAAACGATTTCAATCTCCCTTTCCTCCAGAAGTTCTACAAGCAACGAAGCGCACCTCCTCCCTTGGTCAGGGCCATAAAAGCACCCTCCCTCTATCATGGCAACTGCTATCGCAAACCCAACCCCGAAGCTCGAGAAGAAGCCTGTGAAGTTCAGCAATCTGTTACTGGGAGCAGGATTGAACATGTTCGAAGTCACGACACTAGGGCAGCCTTTAGAAGTGGTCAAGACAACAATGGCTGCGAACAGAGCGGACAACTTTACTGGTGCGCTGAAGAGAGTTTGGGGGAGAGGAGGTGTACTGGGCTGTAAGTCCTTGGCCAATAGCTTAAGGAGACTTTCTGTGGTTTGCTGATTATGGTGAAATATAATAGACTACCAAGGACTCATCCCCTGGGCCTGGATCGAAGCCTCGACAAAGGGCGCTGTTCTCCTATTTGTCGCTTCAGAAGCAGAATACTACGCCCGCTCCTTCGGCGCCCGTGACTTCACCGCCGGTATCGCTGGAGGGATGGCTGGAGGGGTCGCTCAGGCCTACGCTACCATGGGCTTCTGCACATGCATGAAAACGGTCGAGATAACCAAACACAAGATCGCCGCCGCCGGCGTCAAACCCCCAGGCACATTCGCAACCTTCATGGACATCTACAGAAAAGAAGGCATCCGGGGCATTAACAAAGGCGTCAACGCCGTCGCAATCCGCCAAACCACAAACTGGGGCTCACGCTTCGGTCTTTCCCGCCTGGCTGAATCCGGCATCCGAAGAGTTACGGGCAAAGAAGAAGGGCAGAAACTCGGCACCGCGGAGAAAATCCTTGCCAGCGGTCTTGGTGGTGGCTTGAGTGCGTGGAATCAGCCGATTGAGGTTATTCGGGTCGAGATGCAGAGCAAAACCGTGGATCCTAACCGGCCTTTGAATCTGACGGTGGGAAAGACGCTGAAATACATCTATTCGAATAATGGGCTCAAGGGACTGTATCGCGGTGTGACCCCGAGGATTGGGCTGGGGGTTTGGCAGACGATCTGCATGGTTGCTTTGGGCGATATGTGAGTTTTTCTCTCTTCCTTCCTCTATCTTCTCTTAGAGCGATGCTAACGAAGATCGCCAAACAGCGCAAAAGAAGCGGTGGAGAAGCTCACAGGGGACAAAGTCACGGCGAAGCATTAGGGCATGCATGAGCGCAATGATGTTCTCCCAAATCCTTCATTACTTTCTCTCTTCAACACCCCATTAAATCGCACAGTCATGACAGTAGGGGTTCTAGGGGTTCATTGTTGACCGATAGACTGGCGTTTGTATCCAGCATACAGGCTTTCACACATCAGCGGACGGAGAGGCTGGTACGGGGGAGCGAGCATATGTATCTCTTGAGAGCGGAATAGAGATATTCTGCGATGGGCTTTCATTCCCCCTCAGCACATCCGAACGGTTTCGGTCAATATCGAAGCATGAAACCTCCATATAAGTATTTCTTGCAAAGTATCCTCTGATGCTAAACCTTGGGTATACACTTTTCCCTCCATCAAAGCTGCTTCCTCAATACCGGTCTAGAATATACCAACCTGGACTGGACGGCGGAGATCAGAAGGGAGATGGTGAGGATGGTTGAGGAGAGTTGTTGGTACATTGATAGGTGTGTATTGTACAATTTCGCTATGATCGTTCATGATCGGGAATATTCAAAGCGCTTCGTCATGATCGGATGGGAGATTGACTCGTCCGCCTTTGGACGCCGTCTTGAGCGCCGTTCGCCTCGCTCCCAAATTCGAGCTTTTTAGCACTTCTAGAACGCCTGTTTCCCCGCCCAACATGTCCTGCCGAATTGGTTCTCAACCTCCACCGCTAGCCCTCCTCCTTCGGCCTGACTTTCGCCCCCCCCCCTAGCCTTGACTGTGGCGCCCAGCTCCGCCTCTCAGTCCCATCCTTCCCTTCCCATAAAACTCCCAGACCAACCCGCCCACGACCTCGTTCTCCCGCTTCCGCCCCATCGCCCTCCCAAGCAACCAATCCGTCACGCTTACAACCCGACTCGCCTTATCCCAGCTGCCGCTCTCTTCGGCGTGCTCAATCGTGTGCGTGAGTATGCGCCCTTCCTCGTCGAACTCGAAGATGAACAATCCGTAGAATTCCTCTTTGGCGTCTCGCACGCCGAGCCATTCGGTGATTTTGTCAATGGGTTTGTTGTGGCTGTTGTACAAGGGCCCTCGATCTTGGCTGTTGGACGGGGACTTGAGTTTCCCACATGTTTTCCAGCGCACGATGAGGCGCTCGTTGAGGACGCCTTTTGCGGGGGATGAGCCATTTTTGACCATGCGCTCGCTCAAGACGACAAGTTTGACATTACCAACGATAGGGACGCGGCCCCAGGCTACCGGTGCGGTCCAAAGCGCGGCGTGGTAGGCAACGCGGCCGGAGACGGTGGGGAGGTGCGGGTGGGTTGAAGGGAAGAGGTGGAGGGTTATGTGCGGGGAGAGAATTTCTTGTGGCAGGGGGGAGGCGAGGAGGGTGGGGAGGCGGGGTTGGAGTGTGCGGAGGGCTAGAGTTGAGGGGGGTGTTTGTCAGTGTTACGGCTTCGGAGAGGAGGTCGGGAAGATGTACTTTTGCCTAGTTTTAGGGTTCGTTCGTCAGGCGGGGGGCCGTTGGTGCTTTGCGAGATCTCGGCAGGTGCGCGCAAGGGTGGGCTGGAGCTGGTGAAGCATATTTCGGGGAAGATTTCACGGGTGGTCTGTAACTGGGCGAGGGAGCGGCATGGCGAAAGGATTGGAGGGTGGTGGGGGCATTGACGAGTGGGTAGGGAATACTTCAGGACATGGTGACTGGTACGGAGGAGATTTGAGGGTTTGATCTTCCTCATCTGCTTGCTGTTTACTAGTGAGGCGGTGGAGACATGGATGTGATGCGGTGAGGTTGCTGTATGAAGAAGAAGTATGGAGCTCGTAGCTCTGTCTTTAATTGGTTGAGCGCTCCAAAACCACGTGACAATAAATGAGGTAGATGATTCGTCACTTGAAAGGTTGTCACCAAAGTGCAAAATAAGAATCAGAGCGGTAAAATCAATCCCACTGTCCCCTCGATGCTTCATATGTAGTATATTCAATGCTCCATATGTAGTATATCCAGTGCTTCGTATGTAGTATATACGATCTATTCAGTAAGTCGCATAAGAGGCACTGGATAGGTCACATATGAAGCACTGAATAAACCACGTATGAAGCATTGAATATACTACATATGGAGAACTGGATATACTACATATGAAGCATTGGATATACTACATATGGGGCACTGGATGGGCCATATAAGAGGCACTGGATATACTACATATGGAGCACTGGATAACTACATATGGGGCATTGGATATACTACATATGAAGAACTGGGTAGGCCACATATGGGGCACTGGATATACTACATATGAAGCGCTGAATATACTACATATTGAGCACTGAATAGAGCACATATGAAGCACTGGGGGGCAGTGGGGTTGATTCGTTCTTATTTTGCACTTTTTGAAAAATTTGATGAGGCTCTCGGCAAATTCAAAAAAAACGGCACAGGTTTCGCATACAACGATAAAAAACGATATTCTACAGGTTTCGCAGGCTGTGCAAGGTTGACAAGGCTACCGCTCGCATCGAATCTCGAATCTCGAATCTCGTCTTGTGCTTTATTTATATGTTGATATAATTTCCTTTCATTTTCGATGGCTGCGCTTGCGATCATCGTGTTCGTAACATAGAGTTTCCTTCTCACTTATGTCCCTTTACTTTTTTGTACAACAATTCAATTGCTGAGCTCTTCCGCCATGAGCTTTGGCTATAGTGCGGGGGACTTTGTTCTCTGCGCCCAGCTTGCACATAGAGTATGGCGAGAATGTCGGGATGCGCCAGAAGACTTTCGTGTTGTTTCGACAGAAGTCGCCAGCTTGCAGCTGGTCCTAAAAGAGGTGCAAGACGCGGTCCATGACCGAGAGATGAGTCTAGCAAAGCAGCAAGATCTCAAAC
>JAABUS010006052.1_pt1 | contig 15090 bp, 12 predicted proteins | sample 5560161 | NCBI WGS metagenome assembly JAABUS01 (sample SAMN10711885, study PRJNA513376) | rock metagenome | isolation source: Antarctica rocks | place: Antarctica: Victoria Land, Trio Nunatak nord | collected 2016-01-04 | reverse complement strand
GGTCAGATGCAGCCATGATGGCAGAGGCTCCTCGCGGCAGGGCGGGTGACCGCTCACGCCTTCATCACACCAGATGCCCCACCGACCGGCTACTCAGATCCACCACCCCGGAACCCGACAAGAGCCTGGGTTTTTTGCTCCGAAGTCGGACGGTGATGCGAAAAGGCTACTCTCGGTCTTTGTTGGCTCTGTCAGCGGTACCTTCGGTGCCTTGAACATGACGGTTGCGGCTAGTGCCACGAACCTCAGGAGTATCGTTATCCCGGGCGAGCTCAAGCCGGACGAATGGCCCCGCTTCCGCTACATCTTCCTTGAGCTGTGGCGGCCGACGGATGAGCGGCTCGCAGCACTGACCCGGGGCTATCGGTTGGAAAGCCGCATGGATGTATTGAAGGCCTTCTACCGGCAGAAGATTAAAATCTACTGCAAGGAAAAGGGGATCGACGAAAAGCAGGTTTCAGAAGCGGTCGATACCCGATTGAAGAAGGAGGCACGCAATCAGTTCGAGAGCGCGCTTGCGGAACTGGTCGGCAAACTGCCCGAACCGGAGCGTGTCGTCTTGAACGCGTTGCTCGACAAGCCTGTGCCGCCAAGCGAGGAGGAAATTACCCCGCAGACCGTGGAGGACGACCCCGACGAAGAGTGACGGGGTCATGGGTGTGCTCCCCTGGCTATGCCATCGAACGGCGCCCTACGCGCAGACCGGACATGACTGACGAAGGTCGCGGTGCCGGCAAACGCGTCGGCGGGGCGCTCTATTTGCACGTCTCTGCCGTCCCGGGTTCCGACCAAGCTATGCGGGAGCGCATCGAGCGGGCGGCGGTTGCGGCCAAGCGCCCGGATTGGAACGTCGCCAAGGTGCAGGGAGACGCGGTTTCGCTGCTGACCTATGAGGCATTCGACGAGGTTGCCTTCCCTGCCCTGCTCGCCGCCGTGCGCGTCAACCTCAGCGACGGCATCGTGAGCCGCACCGACTATCGAGCGCGCACCAACCCACCCATCCTGCACCGCAAGGAAACCTTGCTGCGGCCCGACGATCCCCGACGCCCGGCTTTTGCCGCGCTGACGCGGCTGGCGGAGGAGCACAATCTGTTCGCCGAGCCGCATCGCATTGGCACTCGCAAGGCCTGGCTGGAGCGTGTGGAGGCTGCTGGTCTGGTCGTGCAGGGCGCCAGGTTGCTGCGCCGTGAGGCCGTGCCTGTGGATGTGGTGCGGCACCGCACTGCCATTATCCGCCGGGACCTGTCCCAGCCGGTTCAGATGCTGGTCTCGCACCGGATCGTCACCGAGAGCACGACCGTGCTCGATTATGGGTGCGGCCAGGGCGACGACGTTGCGGCGCTGGCAGCGGGCGGATTCCAGGCGTTCGGGTGGGACCCCCACTACGCGCCCAACGGACCTCGCCGCCCGGCCGATGTCGTCAACCTCGGCTTCGTGTTGAACGTCATCGAGGATCGCCACGAACGCGCTGAGACCCTGATGGCCGCGTACGGCTTTGCGCGGCGTGCCCTGTCGATCGCCGTCATGCCTCTCGGCAAATACACGTTCGACGGCCTCAAGCCTTATGGCGACGGTTATGTCACCGCGCGCGGGACCTTCCAGAAATACTTCGCCCAGCAGGAGCTGCGCGATTTCATCGCGCAGGCGCTTGGCGAGGCGCCCGTCGCCTTTGCGCCCGGCATCTTTGTCGTCTTTCGCGACAAGGAGCTTGAACAGGAAGTACTGCTCAAGCGCCAGGCCCGTGCGATCGTCCGAGCGGTCGGGTTGCGGCCACCCGAGCGTGAACGGCGGGCTGTGCCGGCGCGCCCGGAGTTGGCCGAGCGGATCAGACCGGAACTCGATACCCTCTGGGAGGCGCTGGTGGAGCGCGGTCGGGTGCTCGACGCGGAGGAGTTTCCGGACGGGCTACATGACCGGCTCCGCGCTGCCAAAGTGGCGCCAGCGCGGGCCGTGGAAATCTGCCTGTCAGACCCGGCCAACCGCGACCAGCTGGCGGCAGCCGCGGCGACCCGCGGGGAAGACCTTCTCATTCATCTTGCGCTGACCCTGTTTCCCGGCGCACCCCGCTACACGACGCTAGCGCGGTCGATCCAGAGAGACCTGCGCGCCTTTTTTGGCGGCCACGCCGCAGCCATGCAGGAAGCCAATGCGCCGCTTTTCTCCGTGGGCAAGGCGGACATCGTGCGCAACGGCATCAGCACGGCCGTCACAGCCGGCCGTGGCGCGATGCGGGACGGCAATACGTTCCGCATGCACGGGGCGGTCCTGAACCGGCTGCCCGCCGTGCTACGCGTGCTGGTTGGGTGTGCAGGCGTCCTGCGTGGCGGCACCGAGGGTGCGGACTTTATTGACATCAAGACGGATGGCCGCCGGGTAAGCTTCATAGCCTGCACGGATGCCGCGGCACGTCTGCCTGTCTATACCGAGCGCACGCGGGTTGATCTTGGGCGCCTCCGTGTGACGGTCGATCAACCCGAGGGCATGATCCTTTATCTCCGGGGGCGTTTCTTGCCGGCCGACGCGCCGGGCGTGGTCGAACAGATGGTGTTTGACCAAAAGCTGATTGATGCGGGGATCGTGGACGAGGAAGGAAAGGGGCCGCGCTACACAGAACTGCAAGGGATGCTGCGGCGGCGCAAAGTGGGATCCGAGCAGACGGGCTGACAGAGACGGATTGATCCTGAGGTTCTACTGCGAAATGGACTACTGCGGCATGATTGTCGTCTCGCTGATCCCGTATTTGCGAAACAGATCGGCCGCCCTCGCACCCGCTTGGTGCTCCTTCAGCACGCCAATGACCTGCTGCTGCGTGAACCTCCATCGCTTCATCGTCCGTCTCCTGATGACGGACCCTAACTTCAAACTGAGGAGATTTCAGGGGCAGAGTCAGCTGGCCCATCTGGCGATTGGCCACATCCACCAGTAGCATCAGAGCGGCACGGTCTGCTACGATCGTTACGGTTTAAAGGAAGGCGAGAAACCGCTGGCCATTGACAATATTTTCGGTTGAATCAGTGTGACGCTTACGTAGGTCAACACCGTCACCGGCTTCGTCTTTCACCACCTGAACCAGACCCTGGCCGATCGCGAGATTTTCCAGCCATGCGGTATGGTCCAGGAGATCATGCGTTGGCGCTATTTCATTCCGGTCGGCGAAATCACCTTCGAAAGCCGCCGGCACACCGGCAGCGGCGGCATGTCCGCTTTCCCCGGTCGGCTTCTCCAAAGCGGAATGGCCGCTTTCGGCCCCGTTCCAGACCGGCATGGGCCTGTAACTGGCCGATGGGACCCGTCTTCCGGCCTACGCTGCAGCTATCTCCGCCACGGCATCATCGTTTGCTGCCACTGTGTTGGCCGCCAGGTCCGCCTCCAGCGCCGCCAGCTCGGCTGCCTTGGCGTCCAGCTCCTCCTGCAGGGCGAACGCCTCGCCGACCCGGCGACGGTAGCCGGGCAGCCGCTGCTCCGCCTCCGCCACTCTGCGGCGGTAGTCGGCCAGCTCCGCCTCGAAGCGGTCGAGCTGATACTCGAGCCGCGCGATCAGCCCGAGCGCCGTCAGGTCACTCTCCAGCCGGATCTCCTGCTCGTAGCCATGCCGCTCCAGCCACGCCTCCAGCCGGTAGTTCTTCTCGCCCAGCGGCTCGCCCGACGCCTTGATCTCGAAGCCGCCGATCGTCCCCAGAGTCCAGGTCCCCTTCTCCCGGTTGCGCTCCGTCAGCCGCAGCCGGCTGAGCAGTGAGCCTCCCGCGGACTTGCGGTCGGTGCGGACCTTGCCGCCAAGCTGCATGGCGAACAGGTCGCCGCGGGTCGGGGTGCGAACCGCGATGTCCTGCTCGATCGCTGCGATGCGCGTCGTCGCGTGCGCGACCTCGCGCTCGGAGTCCAGGATCTGCCGGCGCACCGCCAGCTGGTCGTCGAAGTGCGCCGCGCGCAGCCGCTCCAGCCGCGCCACCTCGGCATCCAGCCCCGCCTTGTGCATCAACCGCGGGTCGCCGGAGGCCAGCGCCTTGGCCATGGCGAACTGGTTCACCTGGCTGCCCGCGTCCTCCAGACGCCGGATCGAGCGGTCGCCGCCGAGCGCCGCCGCGATGAAGCGCGACTTGCGCTCCAGCAGCTGCCACGACGTGGCGTCGACGCTGCCGAGCGTGGCGTAGGCGTAGATGTCGATCTCCGGGTTCTGGTTGCCCTGCCGCTCGATCCGCCCCTCGCGCTGCTCGATGTCGCTCGGCAGCCACGGCACATCCAGGTGGTGCAGCGCCACCAGACGCTGCTGGGCGTTCACCCCCGTGCCCATGGTCTGCGTGGAGCCGATCAGCACCCGCACCTTGCCGCTGTTCACCGCCGCGAACAGCTTCTGCTTGGCCTCGGATTTCTTGAAGTCCTGCATGAACGCGATCTGCTCGCGCGGCACGCCCAGGCGCACCAGCTCGTCCCTGATCCACAGGTAGGCGCTGAACCCGCGCGTGCCCTCGGCTGCCTCGGTGCCCAGGTCGGAGAACACCATCTGCGCTGCCCCGGGTAACGGATACGGCGTGGTGGTGCCGGGCTGCAGGTAGCGGTGGCCCGCAGTCTCTTGCCAGATGCGATGAACGTTGCCGATCAGGGCGTTCAGCTTGTTCCCCGGCTCGTCGCCGGCGCGCGGGTCCTCCGCCGTATCGGCCCACAGCACGAACCGGGTGTCGATCGCCGCGTGCCGCCCGTCCGTGATGACGGAGAGTAGGATGTCCTGTCCCTTCTCGGGCGGACCCTTGCGCATCTCGATGGCCTTGATGCGCTCGGCCAGCACCGCCTGGTAGGCGCGGAACGCCGCGCTGGCCTTGGCAGTGACGATCTGCCGCTTGCCGCCGCGCACTGCGGGCAGGCAGAGGTGGTGGCGCAGGTCGTCCATCAGCACGACGTCGGCGACGGAGCGGAACATCGCGACCAGCTCCGGCACGTTGACGAACTCCGCGAACCGCGTGACCGGCTTGTAGGCACCCGAGGGTTGCAGCTCCAGCTCGGTCCGGGTGTCGCCGAAGCTGCTGGCCCAGGCGTCGAACTCGTGGATGCCGCGCTCGGCCAGCATGGCTGGCTGCATGAAGCGTTGCAGGGTGAACATCTCGCCCAGCGTGTTGGTGATCGGCGTGCCCGACGCCAGGATCAGCGGCCGGGTCGGCTGGCGTTGCGCGATGAACCGCGCCTTGACGTTGAGGTCCCAGGCCCGCTGCGAGCCGTCCGGCGCCACGCCCTTCAGCCCGCTCATGTTGGTCGCGAAGCTCAGCTTCCTGAACTCCTGCGCCTCGTCCACGATCAGCTGGTCCACGCCCATCTCGGCGATGGTCAGCAGGTCGTCCTTGCGGGCGCCGAGCGCCTCCAGCTTGGCCTGCAGGCCCTCCTTCATGCGCTCGATGCGCTTGCGGGTGATACGGTCGTCGCCGTCCACCTTGGTCAGCAGCGTCTCGTAGCTGGCCAGCGCCTCCTGGATCAGCCCGCTCTCGAACGCCGCCGGCGCCGGGATGAACTTGAAGGCGGAGTGGGTGATGACGATGCAGTCCCACGTCGACGTCGCCGCCCGCGCCAGGAAGCGCTGCCGCTTGTCCCTGGCGAAGTTGGCCTCGTCGGCGACCAGGATGCGCGCGTTCGGGTAGAGCAGCAGGAACTCCCGGCTGGCCTGCGCCAGGCAGTGCCCGGGCACCACCATCATCGCCTTGGAGATCAGCCCGAGCCGCTTCTGCTCCATCACCGCGGCCGCCATGGAGAAGGTCTTCCCCGCGCCCACCGCGTGCGCGATGTAGGTGCCGCCCGCGCTGACGATGCGCCAGATCACCCGCTTCTGGTGCTCGCGCAGGCTGATGACGCTGCTCGCCCCCGGCAGCTGCAGGTGCCGCCCGTCGAAGGCACGGGGCACCAGGTTGTTGAACCGGTCGTTGTACAGCCGGGCCAGGCGCTCGGCGCGTTCCACGTCGGTCCAGATCCAGCGCTCGAACGCCTGCTTGATCCTGGCCAGCTTGTCCTTGGCGGCTTCGGTCTCGGCGGCGTTCAGCACCCGGTGCTCGCCGGCCGCGTCGCGCCAGGTGTCGTAGACCTCCGGGATCGAGGCGTTCAGCGCGTCCCACAGCAGCTCGCCGGCATGGCGGCGCCTGGTGCCCCACTCCGACGTCGCCGCCGCCTGGCCCAGGTAGGCGTGCACGTCGAGCGACCAGCTCGCCACCTCGACGGTGTGACGCACCTTGGTCGCGACGCCGATCACCTCGGCGGAGAACCGCTCCACCACGGACGCCGGTATCCACGGCGCCCCCAGGCGTGCGGTGATCTCGGACGGCTTCAGGTCCACCGGCTGCACCCGGCGCAGCGCCGCCACGTTGCGTGCGTAGCGGGGATCGAGCGCCGTGGCCGCGCTCGCCGCCGCCAGCTTGGTGCGCACCTTGCCGGACAGCGCGGCATCCGCCGTCTCCCAGGCCTCGTGCTCCGGGGTGCTCGCCTGCGGGTCGAGGAACACCGCCTCGCCCAGCTCCGCCAGCACCTCGTCACGGGGACGCCCGAGCATCTCCGACACTCGCGCGATGTCGACGTGCCCGACTTCGTGCAGCGTCACCGCAAGCGCGTCCATCGCCGAGGTGATGACCGGCTCCGCCGGCGGGTGGATCACCCGCTCGGAGAAGATCGGACCCATCCTCGCCGTGCCGGTATCCTCGTCGTAGCTCTCGATCGAGGACATCAGCCACACGTCCGGGTCGTCCAGGAACGGCGACAGGTTCGGCCGGCGCACCGTCTCGCGCGTCTCGCCGGTTCTGGCGTCGGTGCTGGTGCTGATGCTGGTGAGGTTGATCGGCCCGAAGCTGCGCACGAACGCCTGGTAGGTCGTGCGCAGGCGGGCCTGCAGCAGCCCCCAGGGCTCGTTCGCCTCCTGCGCCCGCAGCACCAGGCGCACCGCATCGCGCACCGGCAGCAGCAGCCGGATGATCCGCGCGTGCCTGGCGAAAATGCCTTCCTTCACGGTGGCCGACTTCACGGACACGGGCACCGGCACGCCGTCGATTACCTGCATCAGCGCGCCGTCGAGCACGAGGTAGCTGCCCTCCTTGACCGTGGCGCCCTCGGCCGCGGTGCCGACCAGCACGCGGGGACCGGGCTTGCGGGAGGATGTGGACTCTGCCGACGCGGAGGGTGCGCAGATGTCGCGTGGCAGGCTCTGCAGCGCCGTGCCCAGGTCGGCCTCGATCCCGGCCAGGCCGCCGGCGCCGGCGTGGCAGGTGTAGGTCACGCCATACTGGCTGGTGGTGCGCCCGTGCGTGCCCAGCACCTGCCCGGAGTTCTCAGCGAAATACCGGTTCACCGCGACGGCCGTGTCGCCGTCCTCTTCGGGCAGCACCTCCACCAGGTCCGACCACGCCGGGCCGCCCGCAGGCTGGTCGCCGCGGCGGCGCTGGAAGAACAGCACGTCGACCACGACCTCGGTGCCCGACGCCGCCAGCATTGACCCCTGCGGCATCCTGACCGCGCCCACCAGGTCGGCCAGCGATGCAATGTGCTCGCGCGCCTTCGGGTCGGACTTGTCCATCGTGTATCGGCTGGTCACGAAGGCCGCGAAGCCGCCCGGCCTGAGCCGCTCGATGCTCCTGGCGATGAAGTAGTCGTGCAGGCTGAGGCCCAGCTTGCCGGCGGCGTCCTCGGCCCGCACCGTGCGGTCGGAGAACGGCGGGTTGCCCACCACCAGGTCGAACGTCTCGGGCAAACGGGCCTTGGTGAAGTCCTCCGTCCTGATCCATGCCTCGGGGTAGAGCAGCCTGGCGATCCGTGCCGTGGTCGGGTCCATCTCGATGCCGGTCGCCGCCGACTTAGCCGCCACCTTCTCCGGCATCATCGCCAGGAACAGCCCCGACCCGCAGCCCGGCTCCAGCACGCTGCCGCCCGCAAAGCCCATGCGGGCGAGGGCCGACCAGATAGCCCGCACCATGAACTCCGGGGTGTAGTGGGCATACTGCGTCGAGCGCGTCAGCGCCGACATCTCCGCCGGCGACACCAGCCGCTCCAGGTCGCGGCCGAGATCCTCCCAGCCCGGGCGGAACGCCTCGCCGGCGCGGCGGAACAGCGTGTTGGCCAGCTCGCCTGCGCCGAACCCCACGAAGCGGGACAGGCGCTCCTGCTCGTCGGCGGTGGCGTGGCGGTCCTCGCCCTCGATCTCCTGCAGCAGGCGGATCGCGGCGATGTTGTCGGCGGCCCGCGCCTTCCAGCCCTTGGCCAGGGCGCGCTCGCCCTCGAGGCGAAAGGTGTGCGCCGGCACGCGCAGGGCGGGCGCCTCCACCCGGTCCGCGGGCTCCGGCACCGCATCCTCGCGGAAGCGCGGCGTTGCGGCGCCGAGGGTCAGGCCGCCGAGTGCGGTCGTGTCGAACAGGGAAAGGGTCAGCTGGGACATCGGGTGTCGTCCTGTCGCGCGAACGCCGAGCGCCCGGGCGCCTGGGGAGGCGACCGGGGGACCGGGTGCGGATGAGGCCCGCCCCGGCGAAAGGGGGCAGGCGGAGGAAGGGTGTCAGTCGGTGGTGGTCAGGCGGGGTGGATCAGGAGCCGGCTACCAGGAGCCGCAGGACGCCTCGGTCAGTCCCGCACCACCAGGAACCCCCCGTGCTCGCACAGGGCGACAAGCGCGTCGGTCATAGCTTCCAGCTGGGCCGTGTTGTGCTCGATCACCGGGGCGACCGAGTGCGGGTTCTCTGCCGCCAGGCGTGCGGCGACGTCCCGCTGCCGGCCGATGACCCCGTTCAGCTCCCGGATGACCGCCTTGACCGCTTCCTGGGAGACCGTCTGCAAGCCTGGGGCGGAGAGTGGCTCGGAAGCGGCACCGAGCTGCAGGCTCAGCACCACGAGCTGTTCCATCGCCCTCAGGCGATCGTCCTGCTGCAGGGACTGGATCAGCACGCGGATCTTCTGCGCAGCGTCAGGCTGGTCGTGTGCAGTCATGATCGAAGCCATCCTTGTGAAGCTACGCCGGTCTTTGAAGGCCACGCTCCTGGTCAACCCGCCACGCGGCACGAACCACGAGCGGGGCAAACCAGGATGCGTGGCTGTAGTTCGGGAAACCGGCAGGATTTAAGGTAAGGCTGCCACGTGCAGCGTTCCTGCAGCCCGCATACCGCTGTATGCATTATCGGACTGCGGAGCCTACACTGCGGTCTACGGAGCAGATACTTGTCCGCCGGCTGCTCCTGCGCGGTGGACGATCTCGCAGGCGAGCGGCAGCGGCTTGCTGTGCCGCCCGTCCCAGGTCAGCGCCTGGCAGCGGCTGAGCCGGCCGGCCTGCATCGCCAGCACGTCACGCGCGATGCAGGCGTTCTCGTTGCCGCCGAGCGGACGACGGCAGGGCTCGCCTGCCACGGCCAGGCACCGTGGGCAGGCCAGGGACAGGGCGGGGTCGGTGGGCCACTCGGCGGCGCAGCGCAGACACTGCACCGGCCCGGGGGCGAGGCGTCGCTGCACGACGCGGTTGGAGGTGAGGGGGCGGGATTGTCCCATGGTGCTCTGTCCCTTTCAGGGTTCTGAACACCTCCCCCGCCCCGCATCCCGGACCCGGGCGCAAAGGCGCGCCGGCTTCGGCGCGGGGCGCAGCGAGACCAGCGAAGCGGCTCGCCAGCCCTCCCCTTTGCGCCCGGGGCCGGGCATGCGGTAGGCGCACTCCCTTCTCATCTTCTCATCAGCTCTGCATGATTTTGTTTTGTTCTCCTGTGTTCCGGTAGCGACACCGCAAGCCGTTTAACCAAGGTGTTATGAATTGACTTACGTCAGGCGCTCCGATGCAGTATGCGCCTCGTACCACCCTGTATCGGATCAATCATGCCTTCTGACATTGCACCGTCATCCACTCTCGAATACGCAGCGCAGATCGTCTCGGCCCATGTTTCTAACAACTCGGTGCAGAGCAGTGACCTGTCGGCCTTGATCCAGCAGGTCTACACGGCACTGACCACGCTCGGGTCGGCGCCTGCACAGGTTTCCGAGAAGCCCGAGCCTGCGGTTCCGGTAAAGAAGTCTGTGTTCCCGGACTACATCGTCTGCCTGGAGGACGGGAAGAAGCTCAAGATGCTCAAGCGGCACTTGATGACGTCCTATAAGCTGACGCCCGACGCATACCGCGAGCGCTGGGGCCTGCCGTCCAGCTACCCCATGGTGGCGCCCAGTTACGCCGAGAGGCGCTCGGCCCTGGCGATATCGATCGGCCTGGGCCGCAAGCCTGCCGCGGCCCTCGACAAGGAACCAGCGAAGGTGGCCGCGCCAGCCAAGAAGCGCGGCCGCAAGCCTGCCCATGCCGAAGCCGCCGAGTAGGCTGGCGCCGCTCATCTTTCTGGAGGCGACGTGTGTTCATTTTGAACACACGTCGCCTGTGACGAAGGCTAGGCGGGGGTCTCGACGTCCGCCGGCTGCATCGAGGCGGTGATCGCCAGCAATGTCTCGCGCACCTCGACCGTGAACCCAGTCAGCCACTCCACCGCGTCGCTGCCGTCGATCGGCGCGTCCTCCTCGACCGCCTCGCCCCATTTCGCCAGCACTCCGGTTAGCAGCCCGAGCATGGCCGGGGCGATCGACAGCATCCGGGCATACCCCTCCGCCTCGCCACGGTGACGGTCCGAGCCGTCGTAGACCACGGCCACGTCCACCATCGGACTGGCGTCGGTGCGGAACAGGCAGAACCCGTCCGCCACCTCGTCAGCCAGCACCCTGACCGTCAGGCTGCCCTCGATGTACGGCAGGGTGCGGATCTCGCGCAGCAGGGCGTTCATCGCCGTGCCTCCTGCAGCCGGGGCTTGCCCACGGTGGCCTCCCGGTCCGACACCAGCCCTGGTGCCGCCATCAAGGCGTAGAGCGCCGCCGCCACCAGCACTGCGCCCAGCACCAGCCGCATCCTCTCGATCAGCCTCATCTCCGCCGTCCTTCTGCTGCGCCTTCATTCCTCGAAGACCCAGCCCGGCAGCCGCTTCGCGATGGGAGATGCAGGGGGCGCGCGCAGCGCGGGCGTAGCCCTTGCCCCTTGCAGCTCCCGGCGCGCAGCGGCAGGGCCTTACCCTGCGTCCGTCAGCTCTCCCCTGCCTTCCCCGCTCTCCTCCTCCACCTCGATCTGGCAACACCAGCCGTTCACCGCGAACCGCTCACCCTCGTCGGTCAGCAGCACGAACCGGCTGTCCAGGTCCCAGGTCCCGTCCTCGTTCTTCACCCCGCGCACGATGACGCCTGCGATGGAGGACATCCCGGTATCGTCCATGACGATCAACCGTGTGTCGGGTTGGCCGGCACAGACGGGCCTGGCTTGCAGCTCGCTCATGCCCGCATCCCTTCCACTGCGAGAGCAGAGGGCAACGCACCGACGACCTGGCTTCGGGCAACCACCACCTGGTTCCAGTCCTTGTGGCCGCCGAACGGCAGGATGCGGCCGCTCCGCACCCCGGCCGCGGTTGCAAACTCCATCAGCTGGTTGGCGTAGTGCTCGCCTGCCGTGTCGGCGTCGGTCGCGGCCACCAGAACGGACCCTGGTCTGGTCGTCAGGTCCCGCAGCAACGTCTGCAGTGCCGCGAGGGTGTGCGGACCCATGCCGCCAGCCGTGGCGACATAGAGCGTGTCGGTGCGGAGCCGCTCGATCCCGGCCAGGCTCATCGCGTCGATCGGCGCCTCGCACACCACGAGCCGCGTCACGGGCACGCTGCTGGTCGGCAGCCGGCCCGGGAGCTGGAACAGCGTTTTGTCACCATCCGCCGAGAAGCCCCGATACTCCGGCCCGCGCATCTCGATCCCGACGATCGTCGCTGCCGCGTCGCGGTGTGCGAACCAGGCACTGGCATACGGACCCTCGCGCAGCACGTCGGCCCTGGCTGCGGCAACCAGCACCGGCAACTCCAGGGCTCGCGTCCGCGCCAGATAGCACCAGGTCGGCGAGCCACGTGTCAGACTGCGCCGTGCCGTCCAGCGATCTGCAGGTGACAGCTCAGGCTTCTTCTCCTTCCGAGCGGCCAGGGCGACGGGGAACGAGGGAACGATACCGGACAGCGCACGCAGCAGCTGGCGCACCTGTCCGAAATTGAGGCCGGGCTCCAGGAACTGCGCCAGGGCGAACACGTCGCCCTTGGCCTGGCTTCTGGGATCCCACCAGCCCAGGCCGCCGTGGTTGACGATCACCAGCCCGCCGGCGCCGCATCGGTACTTCCAGCAATGCCGGGTGCTCGCGGTCTTATCGAGCTTCCAGGCCCTGCGCTCCAGCAGCGTGGCACAGCTGACTCCTGCCCTCAGGTCGTTGATCTCCTGGTCCTGTCCGCTCATCGTCCCGCATTCCCTATTCCTGAATGCGATCCGGCAACCGCGTGCCGGGCGTGGGACAAGGGCGGGGGCGCAGCCCCCGGGAGCGGAGCGACGCACCCTTGTCCCACGTCCGGCATACGCGGTAGCAGCTTCATCATCTCAGCCCTCCTGATCCCTCCTCAGAGAGTTTCAGGGCTCAGGACGCGTATGGGCCGCCTTGCATCATGATGAAGCAGCCAGGATTCGGCTGAGGCAATCGCACGTAAATCATCATATCATGACCTCATTAGGTCATGATTTCCTACGTTTATCCCGAAGTTCGTCATCGTCAATTTGTATTCCAAGCGATCGGACGCCGCGGAGGATAAGAGCTCGGACACTGCAATTTTGGTCAGCAGCCATGATTAGCAATTCCCTTCTTATCCGCTTCGGAACATTAACCTGCAGCGGAACCTCGCTGTCCGCTGTAGAGGCTGCAGCCACCGCATTATCATGACGATTTATAGACTGCTCGACACGCTCTGGGTGCCGTGGAAGTCCTAAGGCTTCGGACGGCTTGGGAGCAGCTAACTCTGACGTCGGTTCGGACACTGTCGCCGCCGGCACAGTCCGTAAAATGGCCCCGAGTTGACGGCTAGGTTTAAGGCTCATCGCATGGCTCTCGCATCTACTGATTTCATTATCAAAGGAGTTACGGAACTCATGATTTCCTGCACAATCGCAGAAATATCCCGAGCTGCAGCTCCGTCTGGATCGGTGATACTCGGTGACAATCCTTCAATACCCGCTTCAGGGTAGGACACTCGGTGCGCCATCTCCGCTGCAAGAACTGGCAAACCAGCTTCCTCAAGCTGTCGCCGAACATGTCGAGCTATGAGAGTGCTCCGTAGTGTCATTGTCAGCACCAAGGTGGCCACAATCGGCCGATCGGCACGCTCCGGCGTTTGATTAAGTTCATTGATAAGGCGGTAAGTAGCGAGGGCCCCTTCAACATCTTCTGCCGACGGTTTGAGCGGTATCAATGCCAAGTCGCTATTTACCAAAGCGGTCACAGCGGTCCGGTTTCGGAAGCCAGCAGTGTCAACAATTACGGGGTGGTAGGTTGCTTTCAGCTCGTCAATGAGCTCCCCAACTCTTTCCTCTGGCTCCTCGTGCATCGGAATACGCCCAAGCAGTCCTTGCGGATTGTGTCGGGCGGCTAAGCCGCGTTGTGGGTCGGCGTCAATAAGAGCTGGTCGCATGCCCGTACCCAGCCAATGAGCCGCTAGCGCTCTCGCAAGAGTCGACTTGCCAGCACCGCCCTTTGAAGTAGCAAGGGTAATTACATTATATTTGAGGGACATATGGTCTCCTTATATCCGTTGTTAATGAAAGCCTGAACCCACGTAAAACGTATATCATTATCTCATGATATACGCGAAAAAGGAAAAGCGGAAGCTATGGAATCCTACAGAAAAGCTGCAAGAGTTGTCTGATTTCAAGAAAACTGTGATGTTGGCAGGGTACCAAAAAGCCCTGTAGCTCGGCCAGGGGTCACGCCACAGAACGGGCTGTTGGCCACTCTTGGTGAAGACACACTAGGCAGAGAGACGCAACCATCTGTGAACCCGCCGCTCTTCGCCGCCGTGAACGCCACTTTTACCAAAAGTGGCCAAGAGCCGGTTCTATGGCGTGACCCCAAGTGGACCATGAGGCGGGCTTGATGGTATCGCGGCCCCATGGACCTCGTCGAGCTTGCCATGGTCGCCTGATGCGATCCTGGCCCGCCCTGGCTATCGTAACTTTCGTGTCTGGATGCGTTGATCCCAGCTCACCGTATCGCGGGCAGGTATACCAGCCATACCCAGGCACCCAGGCATACGCGCCGTCCGAGCAGCAACTGCCGCCACAGCCTGTGCAGACCGTCCAGGATTTGGCGCCCCACAACTACGAAGTCACCAAGGACCTGGAGGTCCGCGAAACCGTTCCCGCTGACGAGGCGTGGTGTCGTCAACCGTGGGTGGCCATGGCTCTGCAAGAGGTGGGCAGCATGCGCACGGAACTAAACCAGCGACGGGCACATGAACTGGCTTGGCAGGTGGAGACGGGGCCTTTCCACGCCGACCTGATCACATCGATCACCGGGGTGAGCGCGGGCGATCATCACTGCATCGGCGTCTCAGCGCAGGAGTGCAGGGGTGATGGGCGGACTCACATTTGCCGCGGGCTGGTTGAGCAGGAACACAGGCGGCCAGTTTGGATCCTGTTCACGATAGAAAACGAAAGCATCGATGGCGCCCGCTGGCGGCGTGATGACACCCAATAGAACGGCAAGCTAAGTAACTGGCTTGCCAAAGCTGGCAGACCCTTGCAGGCCGCCGAGGGCTACTCGTGCCCTGATCGGCGCTTTCTGAGCGCAGCTCTCTCTAGGTAGCGCACAAAGAGCATGTCGCGATATTTGCGTAGCAAGTCACGTTCAGCAATGCGTCCATATCTCTCTCGCATAAGATTATCGAGGGCCAACTCAATCCTGGCTGTCTCTCTATAGGGCGTCACAAATTCAGCAGGACTGAGGATTTCAATATTCCGCCACGGATTGAGAACCAGCAAATCTTGGTCGCCAGAGATAATGCACTCTGCACCTGCTTCTGCCGCTAGGGCTAGATAGCAATTGTCCTTGGGATCTCTGCAGTCCGTGACCTGCTCGAGAGGTTCCTCCCAGCGAGCGGCCAGTACCAGGAGGTCGACCACCTCCCTAATGGTAACTGCTCAACCCGCCCTCTATTTCGCTCACCGGGCTGGGGCTTGACGCGCAGCGAGCGGCTTGATTCAAGGTCAGGGTGAGCGCCGACCTTG
>JAABUS010006051.1_pt1 | contig 15091 bp, 12 predicted proteins | sample 5560161 | NCBI WGS metagenome assembly JAABUS01 (sample SAMN10711885, study PRJNA513376) | rock metagenome | isolation source: Antarctica rocks | place: Antarctica: Victoria Land, Trio Nunatak nord | collected 2016-01-04 | reverse complement strand
CAGGGCGTTGGGTGTTTAAAAGCCCAGCGTTTGATATACGTCCTGAAAGCGTAGTCAAAACGCTCTTCGCCCAAAATCTGTTCCCGGAGTATTTTTAAACCGAGTGCAGGTTTGGTGTAGGCAGCTTCCCCAAGGTACGATGCCTGAAGCACGTCCGGTGTAGTTGAAATGGCTTCTGCCTGTTTGCCGAAAGCAGACTGCGCGTTGGCTTCTGCATCAGGCTTGGTATAATACTCGCCTTTGTTAAAGTTTTTAGCATCGATCTGATTGATAAAAGTATTAAAACCCTCGTCCATCCAAGCATATTTCCGCTCGTTGGAACCTACGATCATCGGAAACCAATTGTGTCCGAACTCATGGTTGGTCACGTCCCATAATTCTCCTCCCTGGCTTGTGGCATCACAAAAAACGATGCCCGGATACTCCATCCCGGTTACAATGCCGCCAACGTTGGTGGCTGTTGGATAAGTAAATTCAAACCATTGCTTAGAATCCATTTCGATGCTGGCTTTTACATATTCTGTTGACCGTCCCCAAGCTGCCCGTCCGCCGCTTTGCATCGGATAAACAGATTGTGCCAAAGCTTTTTTTCCGCTGGGGAGGTTGATGCGCGCGGCGTCCCAAACAAAAGCATCAGAAGCCGCCCAAGCTGCATCGCGGGTGTTTTTACAGAGGAAGTGCCAGGTAAGCACTGGTTTTTTAAAGTAAGTTTCATGTTTGATCACTTCCGTAGAATCACGGATAAAAACAGTTTGATCGCTGTTTTTGGCTTTGGCCAGCCTGCCAAGGATTGTTGGTGATAACACTTCCGTTGGGTTCAGCAATTCGCCGGAACCGGTAATAATGAGGTTAGCCGGTGTGCTGATCGTGTAATTGATGTCTCCGTATTCTAAGTAAAACTCGGAAGCACCTAAATAAGGGATTGTGTTCCAACCGCTTACGTCGTCATAAACTTCCATCCGCGGATACCACTGCGCAATTTCGTAGATCCAGCCATGGTTGGTTCTCAACCTTCCCGTTCTGTCCGTTCCGTTTTCCGGTATTTCAAAACTGTAATCTATTTTGATCTGGATTTTACTGCCCGCTGCTTTTAAAGAATCTTTAAGTTTGATCTGCATCCGCGTGTCCGTAACCAAATAATTTGCCGGTTCCGCTTTCCCGTTTCGGATGACCGTAACCTTTTTGATCACATCGCCCTGGGTGAAAGCTTTGTTGGCAAACCGGCCTCCCGTTACCGGTGTAGCTGCTTCCGCGCGGGAGTCTTGTCGGTAAATATTCTGGTCTAATTGCAGCCATAAAAAAGGCAATCCATCAGGGCTATTGTTCGTATAGGTGATCGTGGTACTGCCCGAAACCTGTTTTTTTACCGTATCCAAAACAACATTAATTTGATAATCAGCCCGGTTTTGCCAGTATTTTGCTGTAGGCGCGCCGCCGGCATTACGAAAAACATTACCCTTATCGGTGTAAAACAAAGGGTCGAAAACTTTATGCTGATCGTATTTGCTGACCGGGACAGGAGTGGTTTGTGCGAAAGATAGAAGTGCTGCCACTGTAAAAAAAGCAGCCATAAAAGCAGTTTTTAGTATTTTCATTAATATGTTTTTTGTAACGCGTTAAAGATAATTTTTTAGCCTAAAAAAGAAGTATCTGCCAAAAATAATCCGAAAGAAGGAATAAAAATTTTACAAATTGGATTTATAAAAAATTTGTTTAACCTTTTTATACGGGGAAGAAATTTCTTTGGATAAGAAAGAAATATTTTTTAGGTTGATAAAAACAGCATGGCCAATAACTCCAAATGATTTTGTTGGTATTGAAAATTTAAAAAGAGACCTGTTTTTGCAAAGAAATTAGAATCAGGTAAAATTCCTGCTTATCATTGCCTTTGAATCTGTTTCTGTTGATAAAAATATTCTGCCATGAGCAATAAAACAATTTTAGTTGGTTTGATTTTTTGTTCGTTTGCTTCTTTTGCACAACAAAAACCAGCGTCAGGTTTAGTTCAATACGTAAAACCAATCATCGGCACGCAGCGCATGGGGCACACTTATCCCGGCGCAACGGTCCCGTTTGGGATGGTGCAATTAAGCCCGGAAACGGATACGGTCAGCTATGAACAAAACGGCAAATACAACCCTGATGTTTATAAATATTGCGCTGGCTATCAATACGATGATCATTCGATAACAGGTTTTAGCCATACACATCTCAGCGGCACCGGCCATTCAGATCTGGGTGATTTCCTGATCATGCCAACCGTTGGAACTTTAAAATTAAATCCCGGAACGGCTGCTCAACCTAAAAGCGGTTACCGCTCCGGTTTTTCCCATGCAAACGAAGTATCGGCTGCTGATTATTACAAAGTAAAGCTGGACGATTATGACGTTACAGCCGAAATGACGGCCAGTACGCGCGTTGGTTTCCATCAATATACATTTCCAAAATCAGATCAGTCACACATTATTTTAGATTTGATGGCGGGCATTTATAATTACGACGATAAAAATGTTTGGACGTATTTGCACGTGGTGAACGATACATTGGTGACCGGTTATCGCCAGACCAACGGTTGGGCCAAGAACCGGACGTTGTATTTTGCGATGAAATTTTCCAGGCCTTTTATCGCTTACGGCAACCGCAATTATTCCAAAAAAGAAGTTTACAGAGGGTTTTGGGGGAAGTTTAACCAAGGTAAAAACTTTCCTGAAATAGCCGCACAAAAGCTTCGTGCTTACTTCGATTTTAAAACGGAAGCAGGCGAAAAGATCAAGATCAAATTTGCTTTGTCGCCAGTAAGTATGGAAGGCGCGCTGAACAATATGCAAACTGAAATTCCGGGTTGGGATTTTAATGCGGTAAAAGAAGCAGGACAGCAAGCCTGGGAAAAAGAGCTTTCTAAAATCACTATCCAAAGTAAAAGCATTGCCGAAAAACAAAACTTTTATACGGCTATGTATCATGCCATGATCAACCCAACCATTTACATGGACGCGGATGGCAAGTACAAAGGTTTGGATCAGAACGTGCATCAAGCAGAAGGTTTTACCAATTACACTACGTTTTCTTTGTGGGACACTTACCGTGCCTTGCATCCGCTTTTCAACATCATCGAACCCAAAAGGAACGATGACATGATCAAATCCATGCTGGCACATTACGAGCAAAGCCCGGAACACATGTTGCCGGTCTGGTCCAATTCCGGCAACGAAAACTGGTGCATGTCGGGCTACCATAGCGTTGCCGTGATTGCAGATGCCGTGGTAAAGGGCAATGCTTCTTTTAACACCCAAAAAGCATTGGAAGCTTGCGTCACGACTGCGCGAAAACGTGATTATGAAGGTATTGGCGAATATATCGACCGTGGTTTTATCCCGGATGAAAAAAGCGGCGTTTCGGTTTCTTCCACTTTGGAGTATGCTTATGACGATTGGGCAATTGCGCAAATGGCAAAGAAATTAGGCAACACGGATATTTACAACGAGTTTATCAAACGATCAGAAAATTATAAAAACGTTTTTGATGCTTCCGTTGGTTTCATGCGGCCAAAACTAGCAGACGGCGCTTTCCGCAAAAAATTTGATGCGTTGTCCACCATTAATGAAGGTTTTATTGAAGGAAATTCATGGAATTATACTTTTTTCGTTCCCCAAAACCCAACAGAACTGATCAAGTTGATGGGCGGCAACAAGCGTTTTATTTCCCGTCTGGATTCTTTGTTTACAATGGACTTGCCAGATAAATATTTTGCCGAAACAGAAGATATTACGCGTGATGGCATCATCGGAAATTATGTGCATGGCAACGAACCTTCGCACCATGTGGCTTATTTGTACAATTGGACAGACCAGCCCTGGAAAACGCAGGAACGCATCAGAATGATTTTGCCCAAAATGTACAAACCAACGCCGGATGGTTTAGGCGGAAACGATGATACCGGCCAAATGAGTGCCTGGTATATTTTCAGCACCTTGGGTTTTTACCCGGTTGCGCCGGGTTCTAATCAGTATTCTTTGGGAAGCCCGGCGGTTGATGGCGCAACAATCCAACTCGCCAACAACAAAACTTTTATGATAGAAGTGAAAAACCAGAGTGATAAAAATGTATATGTAAAAGAAGTATCGCTAAATGGCAAACCCACAAAACAACATTTCATTACGCATTCGGATATTGTAAATGGCGGAAAAATTGTTTTTGTGATGAGTAACAAACCTTCCAAATAATTTTTTACATTGTTTAGAGCCTGTTTAAATTTTAATAAGATGTAACACTAAGGGCAAAGACAGGCCAGTTCAGATACATTTAATTGTTGTGGCCAAACTTCAAGAAGATGTACTCTATCGATCTGTCAGATACCCAGTGGCAATTTATAAAGAAAACGTTAATGTTGGACTATAGAAAGCGAAAGCACCCTTTGCGTTCGATCTGGAATGCCATTCATTATTTGGTTAAAACAGGCTGCCAGGGCTGATGCTGCCCCGGGACTTTCCGAAGTGGCAACTGGTTTATTATTATAGCAAATGGAGTAGTTCCTTGGCATTCGACCTTTTATTGTCCAAACTACGTGAGAAGGTACGTTTAAAGATGAAGCGAACAGCGAACCCAGCCTGGGCATTATGGACAGCCAGAGCGTAAGGTGGGGTAATAACCGGGCAGCAAACAGTTATGACGGAAACAAAAAGGTGAAAGGTATCAAGCGGCATGTCATCGTGGATAAGAATGGCTTTCTGATAGCCGTTATGGTTAGTGTAGCCAGCCTGCATGACAGTAAAGCAGTATGTTGCTGATGCTGAAAGGCTTATGCTGTAAGCTCCGAGTCATTATAGCGGATGGCAGTTACCGGGCCCCTCTCATTGGACAGGTTAAAACCCGGTTCGGTTATCTGATCAATATTTTAATACGCTCAGATCCCAAGCCGCCCGGCTTTCAGCCTGTTCACAAACGATTGGGTGATTGAACGTCTGTTTGCCTGGTTAGACAATGACAGAAGACTTTGCAGAAACTATGAACTGCTTATGGAAACCTCCAAAAATATGGTCAAACTTTCCGCTATAAAACTTTTACTCAATAAAATTTAAACAGGTTCTAAGTTTTTAACAGAATTGTTAAATCTCTTACAAGATGACCGGGTCAATTGTAAACCATTGATTTTTTTTAATTAATTTGTATTATAATTTTGTAAGAAAAAATATGTCTATTGAATCAGAGAGTGACCTTTATGGTATGCGCAAAGTAAGCGAAGCTGTTGCGATAACATTGAAAAGAATGAGAGAATATGCAAAACCAGGCATGAGTACTTATGATCTGGATCAATATGGCTCTGCTATCCTTGAGTCTTTCAATGCCAGACCGGCCCCAAAATTAGTCTATAAATTTCCTGGCTGCGCCTGCATATGTGTAAATCACGAAGCTGCACATGGGATACCGTCTAAAAAACGTATTTTACAAGAAGGCGATCTCGTCAACATTGATGTTTCTGCGGAATTAAACGGTTTTTTTTCAGATAACGGAGGTTCATTTGTTCTAGGACAAGACATTCAGGCCCTTGTTCCACTGGTACAGGCATCAAAGGAAATTTTACATAAAGCTATTTATCAAATTAAGGGCGGAGTCAAGATTAATGAGATTGGCCGTTTAATCGATAATGAAGCGAAGAAACTAGGTTTCAAAGTAATCAAAAACCTGTGCGGCCACGGAATCGGACGTAAGTTACATGAAGCGCCAAGCTATGTTGCTAATTATCATGACAGCCAAAATCTGTCCAGGTTTAAAAAAAACTCTGTTGTGGCCATAGAGACTTTCATTTCAACCAAAGCCAACCACACATCTCCTAATGGCGATGGTTGGACCGAAATGACTAACGGATTTGTTGCGCAACATGAACATACAATCGTTGTGACCAATAAGGAACCCATTATCTTGACACATGAAAATGAAATTTGGAATTAACGTAAGGGCAATATTACCATAGGCTAACCAATCATTTAGGTCTGGGTATGGATTTCCATTCCGCGATGTCTGTTTCGGGTAACATAAAGATCAATTTCTTACATCGTGTCCGGTGCCATTTTCGGACCTCCAAAACTAACCAGCTCAAGTAAAGCCTTTGTCCATCTGCTGATAAGCGAACAGGGTTCAAACCCATTCATAAACGTTAGGTGGCCGAGTGTTCTTTTGCTTAGTTTGATAATGACAGGAGATTGTGCAGAAACTACGAATTGCTGCTTGAAAACTCCGAAGAAATGGTTAAACTTTTCGCTATAAAATTGTTGTTGAATAAAATTTAAACAGGCTCTAAAATTGTAACCATATTTTAGCAATCTACTAAAACCGGTTACAATTTTTTACCGGAAATTTGCAGATCAAGGCCCCAATCCTGCAAATCATTTCTAATCATTTAACTTGTAACATTTCTACCTTCCCCGTATCTCATGTTGCAAAATAATCAGCATGAAATTAGCGGAACAGAATTGCATCCTGCCAAGCCTTGATTATCAATCTCCATCCAATTAAATACAATGACGGATTTTGAAGAAATTTACCTGCAATATTCGCCACAGATCTTCCGTGTTTGCATGGGTTATATCAACAATTACGACCAGGCCCGCGATTTAACACAAGAAACTTTTATTGCTGTTTGGCAAAACTTGCATTCTTTTAAACATCAATCCAAGATAAGCACCTGGATATTCAGGATTGCAACCAATAATTGTTTGCGGGCAATTGAAAAATCCAAACGAATAACCACAACGGAACTTCCTTTTAATTTACCTGACACTATTGAAGAGACAGATGATGAAAAATTAAGATTTTTATACAACTGTATTGCAGAATTGGAAGAAACAGACCGAATCATTATTTCACTGATCCTGGAAGATACGCCGCAAGCGGAAATTGCATCGGTTGTTGGTTTAAGCAATGCAAACATCCGCGTAAAAGTTCATCGGATAAAAGAAAAACTCAGCATAAAATTTAAAAAGCATGGACAATTTGAATGATTTAAAAGCGATCTGGCAAACTGCCGATACATCCAAGTTACCGCTTGCTGATGAAGTAAAAGTAATTGCAAAAAAATATCAACAAAAAAACCTGGTAAAAAAAGCATGGGTTGCCATAATCACTTTGCTGTTGTCGGTCGTATTTGTGACAAGTATGTTTTTTTATCAGTCAGCTCTTTTAAGTACAAGGATAGGCCAGCTTTTGATTTTGATGGCTTTGGCTATCCTAATTTGGTCTAACTTTAAATCGTTAAGCCGGATTTACAAAATACGGAATTGCAGTAACCAGGAATTTATAGAATACCTGCGTGAAGTGCAACTAAACCGGATTAAATACTACAAAAGAACGCAGGTGCTGGGCATGGCCTTTTACTGCGCCGGTTTGCTTTTATACTTGTACGAACTGGTTTACAAAAATTTTCACCTGGCCGTTGTTTTATACCTGCTGACCGTGCTGGCATTGCTGGGCAGTTGGTTTTATTTTAGGCCCAAGGCTTATCAGCGGCGAAAAGAAAAATTTGAACCTTTTTTAAACCATATAGAAAAACTCAACAACCAACTTCATTCTTCATGAAAAAGCAAAAATTTACCTTACAGGTCAGGTTACTACTAATCATAGGTTTATTAATGCAATCCATTTCCTTGCTCATAGGTCAATATTTTATGATGTCAGACTTTTTGAGAGGTCTATTGCAAGGCCTTAGTCTCGCTTTGATAATTATGGCTTTGATCAAACAGAAAAAAAACAATAAATATTTTTGCAGAATTAGAAAGGAAAAAGCATATTAAAGGTTGAAAGCAATTTTCTGCTATCTGTGATAGGATATAATTCTAAAATGGCGTATTTAACAAAGATGAAGTTTTAACAAAATATTTGCTGACCTTCAACCTCAAAAAATACTTTTATGAAACCCATGACCACCCTTTCACAAATAACGAATAAACTTTTGGCCGAAGGTTATACCACTGATTTTAACGTAACCGAAAATACCACAGACGGCCCCGGAAAATACCTCCAGACCCACCCGGAAGAGTTCATCATTGATAAACACTACCGTTTTGAAGGCGTTTCTGACCCGGAAGATGAAGCCATTGTTTATGCCATTTCTTCTACCATGAATGAGGTAAAAGGAGTTTTAATTAATGGTTACGGCGTTTACAGCGATCAGGTAACCAATGATTTAGTGAAGAAACTTCAGGAAAAAACGAAATAATTCTTTTGGCGCAAAAGAAAGTGGTTTAGTTATCAATGCTTCTTTTACCGGGGTAAAACCATCAGTCGCTGTAGCGGTCGTTCCTCCAGGGATAAGCGGTGTTGGAGTAACCCCTGTCTTCCCAGAAACCTAATTTATCTTCGGTCAGAAATTCAATTCTTTTGATCCATTTCGAACCTTTCCAGGCGTATAATTGCGGCGTGATCATCCGGACCGGACCACCATGCTCTTTTATTAGCGGCTGTCCGTCGAAAGTGTGAACCAGCAAAACATCCGGTTTCAAAGCTTCTTCCAAAGAAAGGTTGGTGGTATAAGTATCGTATCCGTAGCATAAAATATGCGTGGCCGTTTCTTTTGGCTGGACCAAAGCCGCAAGGTCAAGCAGGCTGACCCCTTTCCAATGCATGTTTAATTTCGACCAAGTTGTAACGCAGTGAAAATCAGAAGTATCTTTGGTTTGCGGCAAATCCATAAATTGTTTCCAGGTGAGGCGTACCGGGTTTTCTACTGCGCCGTCAATGGCGAGCCGCCATCGGCCAAGCGGAATATTGGGCTGATAACCCAAATCAAGCACCGGCCATTTGACAGTTGCAGTTTGCCCGATTGGAATGGCAGGCATACCATGCCGGTTAGTTTCTCCCGAACCTTTGGGCGCATCATCAGCGACGGAAGGTGTCAGCTTCATTTTTTCTTCAAAACGGGTTTTCAGCTTCATCCTTGCTTCCACGATACGGTTTAATTTTTCTGAATCTTCCATAAAAAATATAATTCAAATCAAAGATAACAGGAATAGTTGATGGGTTTTTTCCGGTTTGAAATTTTCCTGGTGTTCAGATTAAAATCAATTTTATGGTGCTAAAAGAAGCATCAGGTTTTGGTTAAAAGGATTCAGAAATAAATATTAAAGCTTAATTAAAAGAGTGCCTGAACTCCAAAGGAGAAACTTGTGTTTTACTTTTGAACAGTTTGCTAAAAGATTGCGGATATTCAAATCCAAGCTGGTACGCAATTTCGCTGACGGATAAGGAAGTGGTGGTCAGTATTTCTTTCGCTTTTTCGATCAGCTTGTTGTGGATGTGCTGCTGCGTACTTTGGCCGGTCAGCATCCGCAACATATCACTCAGATAATTGGAAGAAACGTTGAGCTTGCCCGAAATAAAATGAACGGTCGGCAATCCTGATTCTAAATTCTTGCTGTCGTTAAAGTATTCATTTAGCACATTTTCTAATTTAACCAGCAAATCATGACTGGCCGCTTTTCGGGTGATAAATTGCCTGTTGTAAAACCGGTTGGAATAATTGAGCAGCAATTCAATATGAGAAATCATCACATCCTGACTGAAATTATCAATCGCAGCATGATATTCAAGTTCAATATTTTTCATGATTGTAATAATCATTGTTTCTTCTTTTTCAGAAAGATGCAATGCTTCGTTTACGGCATAAGAAAAGTAGCCATAATCTTTGATGGTTTTGGCCAATTGATAATTGCGGATAAAATCGGGATGGATAATCAGCCAACATCCTGAAAGTGACAGATCAGATGTAACTTCCGTTGCGATTACTTGTCCCGGCGAAAAAAAAGTCATGATGCCTTCATCAAAATCATAATAATTTTGTCCGTACTTCATCTTTCCTTTAAAGTCTTTTTTGATGCAAATAGAATAAAAGTTATAGACCCAACTTTTCATACTTGTATCCAAGTAACATTTAATTTCAGCAAGGTTGATCACGCTTACTAACGGATGCGATGGTTTGGGCAATTCTAGCAAACGATGCAGATCAGAAATGGAATTGATAGTATAAGGCTGGTTGTCTGATTTTTTCATGTTGTAAATTACAAATAAAACAAGGAAAAGCTATAGCTTAAAGATAGCTTTTCCTTGTTGAATATCATTTTTATTGATCGATGGCTTGCATGTTTGCTTCATCATAGCGCGCACCGGTCGAGGTTCCTAAAGGTACGATAGATTCCAACTGGTTTATTTCTTCTTGGCTCAAGGCAACAGTTGCGGCGGCAATATTCTGCTCTACATATTTCATGCGTTTGGTTCCCGGGATTGGCACAATTCCTTTTGAAATAATCCAGGCGATGGCCAATTGGGAAGCGGTGATACTTCTTTTATCAGCTAAATTTTTGATCGCGTTTACCAATTCGATGTTTTTGTAAAACTGTTCGCCCTGAAAACGCGGAATGGCTTTTCTGAAATCATCATCGGCAAAATCATCCGGGCTTTTAATATCTCCGGAGATAAACCCTCTTCCCAAGGGAGAATATGCCACAAACCCAATTCCGAGTTCTTTGAGCGTATCTAAAATACCTGCTTCTTCCGAAGTCCGTTCAAACAACGAATACTCAGTTTGCAGCGCGGTTAAGGGATGGACTTTGTGCGCCTTTCTGATCGTTTCCGAAGATACTTCCGAAAGGCCGATATAGCCGATTTTCCCTTCTTTCACCAACTCGGCCATTGCAGCTACCGTTTCTTCTATCGGTGTGTTTGGGTCGAGGCGGTGCAGGTAATAAAGGTCAATGTAATCCGTGCCCAGGTTTCTGAGCGAACGCTCCACTGCTTTTTTTACGTAATCTTTTTTACCGTTGATTTGCCAGGTCAGTTGTTCGTTATCATCTATTTCGTAGCCAAATTTGGTGGCAATGATATATTTTCCGCGGTTACCGTTGATGGCTTTAGCAATCAGCCTTTCGTTTTCCAGCGGCCCGTATAAATCCGCCGTATCCAAAAAATTGCCGCCTAATTCCAGCGAACGATGGATCGTGGCGATGGATTCTGCTTCATCAGCTTTGCCATAAATATCCATTCCTGCAATTTTCGTCATGCCCATACAGCCCAACCCTACCAACGGAACCTCAAATCCCTGGCTGCCTAATTTTGTCTTTTCCATATCGTTCATCTTTTTTTTATGTTGAATGATTAATTCAAACACAAATATCAGCAGACCTGGGGCCGGAAAAGTAACCTAATCTCTTGTTGTTGTATCCGAAATGAGGGATTTTTAGATTTCAATTTTTCGATGTACTTTTTGTTTGGTTTGATGGCCATGCTTCTTTTATCACCTTAAAATCATGATCGGCATAAAACATTTTACTGCTGGAACAGGAAATGCAAACACCAATTTTATGCCGATAAAAGAAGTATCCTGCCCTTGCAAACAGGCAGCAGGATTGGATGAAACTATCGGATAAAAATTGAGGGATTATAAAACAGCTTACTGCGGACAAAATTTAGAAACCGGGCAAAACTTAATATTTACCTTAACTTTGGCTTCAACCCAACCCGGACAATGATCAAGCAAGCCCTCGCCAACCTCAAAATAAATGCCCTTAACGAAATGCAGCAAGCCGCACTTGTTGCCGCCAAAAAAAGTGATGTGATCTTGCTTTCGCCCACTGGCTCCGGCAAAACATTGGGCTTTTTATTGCCTTTATTAGGTTTGCTGGATGCGGGTTTACCTACGGTTCAGGTATTGATCCTGGTGCCCTCGCGAGAACTGGCTTTGCAGATAGAGCAGGTTTTCAGGACGATTGGAAGTGGTTTTAAGGTGAACTGCTGTTACGGAGGCCATCCGGTAAAAACAGAAAGGAACAACCTGTCTCAGCCGCCTGCTGTTTTAATCGGTACGCCAGGCCGCATTGCCCACCATTTGCGCCGGGAAAGTTTTAGTACCGCCACCATCCATACGCTTATTTTGGATGAGTTTGACAAAGCCCTCGAATTTGGCTTTCAGGAAGACATGGCTTTTATCATCAAGCAACTGCCGGCCATCAAAAAACGGATGCTGACCTCTGCTACCAAAATGCAGGAAATACCAGCTTTTACCGGTATGGCAAAACCTGTTTTGCTGGATTATCTGACCAATTTGGCTTCAACACCTGACCTCAAACAAAAAAGGGTCATAGCAGAAGCGGCTGATAAACTGGACGCGCTGTTCGCCCTGATTTGTAAAATCGGGAACGAAGCAACACTTGTTTTTTGTAACCATCGGGAAGCCGTTGAACGCATCAGCGAACTGCTCTGGGAAAAAGGTTTGCCAAACGGGATTTTTCACGGCGGCATGGAGCAGGATGACCGCGAACGGGCTTTGTTAAAGTTCAGGAATGGCAGCCATCGGATTTTAATCACCACAGATTTGGCTTCCCGAGGATTAGATATACCTGAAATTGAACACGTGGTACATTACCAGTTGCCGCATAATGAGGAAGCTTTTTTGCACCGCAACGGCCGTACTGCCCGGATGCACGCCAAAGGCACTTCGTATTTGTTGTTGCTGCCGGATGAAAAACCGGCTTACTTAAAAGAACTGCCCGAAGCAGAACAACTGCCGGAAAAGCCGGTGGTACCGCAGCCTTCGCCCTGGATGACGCTTTATTTGGCGGCCGGCAAAAAAGACAAGGTAAACAAAGTGGACATTGTAGGTTTGCTGCTGCAAAAAGGCGGCCTGGCGAAAGAAGATTTAGGGCTGATAGAAGTGTTGGATTATTCGTCTTACGCCGCCATCAAAAGTAACCGTATTGACCGCACCGTTGATTTGGTCAAAGCGGAAAAAATAAAGAACAAAAAAATAAAGATAGAAGTTTCCAGGTAACCCTGATCAATTTAAAAAACAGCATGAGCAATAATGATATCATGAAAAAGCTGCGGGTAGCTTTAGAATTCACGGATGACGATATTATAAAAGTATTGGACCTGGCAAATTTCAGGGTCACGAAAACGGAGATCAGTGCCATATTTCGAAAAGAAGACCATCCCAACTTTAAACCCTGCGGAGACCAGATTTTGCGTAATTTCCTGAATGGTTTGATTATTTATAAACGCGGCCCGAAAGCATAGTTTGATGTTGTAAAAGGTGTTTGACTTGTTTTAAAGCTTGGTAAAATATTGTCTGAATTATACGATGCTTCTTTTATCACCTAAAAAATAGTGGCTTGCATAGTTTTATTTCACTCAAACCAATTTTAGGGCCTGTTTAAAATTCATTTTAAATCATTACTGTCCGGCAAAAACGGGCAATGATAAAAATAGTCTTTTTAGTTTGACAGGGCATTTTTTCGCTTCGATCGGAGAAGTAACCCCTACCCGTCAAAAATAAATATCTGTATATCTTGTTTTGGGTGTATTTTCTCCGCTGACCTTTCGATCAGTTTTCTGGGTTTATGGTAGCTGAACAAGTGTTGGCGGGCAAAGCTGGCCAGGTTGGAGAGGGGCTTTGGCCTTTCCGTTGCTTTTTTAACTTTTATCGGACAACAATAATTTTTATTTATAATATAAGTATAACCACCAGATACCCATTATTAAATATAATTACTAAGTATTTTTTTATATAATTGGCAACAAACATAAATTTTTATTTATGTTTAGCTTCTTAACTATAACCAATATACATAATAATATCTCTGTATTTTTTAATATTTAGCTTCAATATCTATTTATAAAACTATTTAACAGTTGGTATTTCTTGTAAATTGCTTTTACTTGTGATAAATAGATTTGATACTATGGAAAAACCGTTCTTGTTAGGTAACCTTAAGTTAGATGAAGCCGCCCTTAGAAAAATATTTATTTATAACCTGAACAAAATATATCCGATATTACTGCACCTTGCAAACCATTTGCCCGAACTGGCTGCTACAACTTGCTACGGAGACCTGCAAAACGCAATCCTGGAGCTTTCATCAGAAGTAAATATCCAAGCTGCCCGGGTCGATGCCATTTTTCTGCAGCTAAAAGAAGTACCAGTCCGCAAAGTAAGCCCGGCCACCAATTCTGTTTTGCAGGTTTTGGTGCCGGATTCAGGGTACAGCTACCTCGACGGGCTATCGAAAGACCTATCGCTGGTGTTTCATCTGCAAAAGGTTTTGAACATCAAAAAAAACTACTTTTATATCCTTAAATCTATTGCCGGTTCTTTCAATAATATCAATATCAAACAACACTTGCAGTATAGCTGCGATGAATGCGAGGATAACCAGCTTATATTTAAATTGATCGCAAAAGAATATATGGAAAGTTCCATCAATCCTTTTTTGGTTTAACACCGTCATTAAAAAAGCAATCTCTTTTTGCAATTTTGGATTTGTGATATCCAGGCTAAGCAAAATTCTATTGTTTTGCAATGCTTCTTTTATCACCCTAAAATTGGGGCTTGGAGATAACAGCTTTAGGGCAACACATGATTTTGAGTTGTCTTTAAACTTAGAGCCTGTTTAAATTTCTACCTGGAAAAAATTTATGCTTCTTTTATCACTATGAAATCTGTTTTTGTATTTGAAAAAATTTTTAAATTCAATGTTTTTTGGGTGATAAAAAATTGTGGCAAATAAACACGGATAAATTTTAAACAGGCTCTTATTTTTTTTTCTAAAGTTGCTATTTACTGTTTATGAATGAAGAATAATGCTGCCGTGGTTTTTCTCGATCCCCGCCAGTCAACTTAGCAAAAGCTCCTTAATTTTAATAAAGGGCTTTTGCTTTTTTTAAATCGGTTGATATTTTGATCAATGACTTTCTATCATAAAGCTGCGTTCACTAAAGGCAGGAAGTTTGGCTGCACCTTCATAAAAGTGTTGTACTTCGTCTTTGCTATCCATTAAACCGAGACTATACAATACCGGCACAAAGTGATCGGGTGTAGGTGCGGCCAGTTTGCCCAGTGTATGGCTGGTACTATAATTAATAATACTGCTGAAATTCCGCTGATTGATTTCTTCTTTAATCCAAGTATCATAGTCAGCTTCCCACCCAAAGGGCGTCATATCGCCTGTCTGAAACCGCTGTCTTACCATCTGCAAATTATGAATAAGCGACCCACTGCCAATGATCAGAACGCCTTTATCCCGTAAGGACTTGAGTTGCCTGCCCAATT
>JAABUS010006048.1_pt1 | contig 15100 bp, 20 predicted proteins | sample 5560161 | NCBI WGS metagenome assembly JAABUS01 (sample SAMN10711885, study PRJNA513376) | rock metagenome | isolation source: Antarctica rocks | place: Antarctica: Victoria Land, Trio Nunatak nord | collected 2016-01-04 | reverse complement strand
GATATTTATTACGAACCCCAATTCACCTGCTATACACAGTGCACACCGCAATTTCTCAAATGAAACTCAGCGAGCAGCAGGGCCTGACAGCATGACAGGTCCAGGGGATTCAGGACAGGCATGAATGCTTTACGGCCTCGTTTCAGGTGCTGCACGTAATGTAGCCAAGTAAGTATGTGCGTAAGACTTACCGCGGCAGCAGACAGCAGGGCCTCACAGCGTGACAGGTCCAGGGAGGTGAGGGCTGGGAAGCCCCTGACACCAGTGAGAGTGAGCGCAGCACAGCTGGAGAGCTGAAGCTGCTGCAGCTTGGCAAGCCTGGTGGCACACTGCGCCACAGCATATGCCATCGCCGACAGAATCTCATCCAACACAGCAGTGGCCAAGTGACAGCGGACAAACAGTACGGTGCAGCACGTAAGCAGGTGTCACATTGACAGCAGCAGGTTGGCTGGTGAGTTGTGCTGCAAGTTGTAATGATGCACAGGTAGTGAAAAAGGAAGAATGACTGATGGGCCATCATAGTTCCAAGCTGCACTGCAGCCAGACTCCATGATGTGATCATTCACCCTGATGCAACAACCCCTGCCATGCATGCCAACATCCAACACTGGATCAAGCTTGCTGGTGGATCAACGCCATGCCTGACAAACATCAGCAGTACATCAGACTGCTGGTGTCGCAAGGAACAATGAAACACAGCTGCTGTAGACACTGCAGTAAATGATCTGCATGCATCAGACAGACTTGCAGCACGGATGCTGCCGCACCACTCTGATGGTGTCATCTATAAGATCAGGCTGATTCTGCATGTTCAGGGATATGAGCTGAGGTGCGTTCACCAGACTTCTGAGTAGCTGCCTGTTGCTGAGCTTCCTCACATCTGCAGCATACAAGATGAGGGCGTCTTGTCTGGGTAGGCTCCAGCTGAAGCATGCTGATGAACGAGACGTATTGTGCGAGACGTCAATGTAATACAAATACAGCACTTTGAAGCATGGCCTGGGTGAAAACCCTCTTATTGCTCAGCATATTCTAGCACCTTATGGCATCTACATCAAGCGCTTTCACTGAAATTGACTCAGGGACAGTCCATGTCATTTACGGGAATCAATGATGGTCTCATGCTGGTATGCTGATGAAGAGTCGTCAACTCACATTGCAGATCAAGTGACTGCAGATTGCTGCAGTTCTGCAGTATGAAAGAAGCCACTTTGGTGAGCTTCAGGGACAAATGTGTCATCTGGGGGCATGCAAAGCGCAGAGCCCGGGCATGGCAGTCCTCCAGAACAACATCCTGTACACTGTCGCTAGCAATCACACCTTCCTGCTCCTGTGCAGCACAAAATCTGTCAGTGGCAGAACAGACATACAGACAGACAGGGCACCAGCGCACAGACAGACAGGTCACAAACAGACAAGTCACAAACAGACAAGTCACCACTCAGACAGACACTCATACCTTGTACTGACATATGCAATGGCTGCTAAGTTCAAAATATTTTGCAGGGGTGAGAGCACCATTTGTGGCCTGTTTTAAGGCCAACATCCAAGGACAACACGAACATCAGCAGGACACTAATATGCTACATTGCACGGAGGCTTACACATACGAAATTTGCTTGATGAAAGGTTAACTGCCGCAAGGAAGGCAGCAGCTGATTCAGCTCCCCAAGGTCAGCATTTGAAATTTCAGATGTATCTCCCAGCACCAGTTGACTCAACCTGTAATGGCAACCCACTTGCTGATGGAGGTGTTGTGAACTGTTTGATGCATTGTGATATGGCGACATGGCTGCTAGCAAGGAGAGGAAATCATACCTGGTCAAGGAGGGAAGGCTCTGCCGCAACAGTGAGGCACCAGATGGAATGCCTTTGAGATTCAGTATGTGCATGTTTGGATGGCGACGCAACAGGGGCATCATCTGCAGATATGGTGAAAGCGTCTGAGCAGGCAGCTTGACAGCACACTGCCTGCTGCCAGTGTGCGAGAGGCACTGCATCGTTTCTACCACGGTACCAAGATTTTGGATCAATCTTGGGTAAAGGATACCTGCCAAGGACTGATGCTCAACCCACTAAAGTCCAGTGACGTCCAGAACTCGTCTGACTCAGCAATTCGTCTCCATTGACGGCAAGTGGCCCCAGCAGAGCATAATCCTTCCCTGCCCAACTTCTCGAACAAAAGCTTGAGCAAATCCTCGTTGCAAAGAACATCACGAGCTGCTTGCAAACGCATTTCTTCCTCTGTCGGATACGATTCTTCCTCGTGCATACAACCTGTGGTGAACACAACTGATCAAAGTTGACCTTGCAACCCGTTCACACACACACACTGCGAGTCCTGCACAGCGACACCATACCTCCTGAACGCCTCCGTTCGAGAGTTCCCAAAAGCTTGTCGAGCACGTACCGGTACATATGATGCGTTTGCAGATGTAAGAGGGGGACTGCCCCCTGAGCACAAAGTGCAGGTCTACATGACCCGTGCGGAAGTACCACTTCACCGTATGACCGTCAAACCTCATACCGCAAGCTGTGCCCTTCAGAGATGTCAGTGACATCATGTCACAGCCTTTTGTCCATCTCTTTGCCAGACCACTGTTGCTGTTCGCAATTTGCCAACTCAGCAGCTTGCCCTGCAGGATTGCTGAGTTGGTAAGGCTGATGCAAGCCCCAGCAGGGCTACCACCAACCATGCTGACTCCGAATAAATTGTCACACATATTTGCAAATATACTGATTTTGCACTTGTGGCTCCGCAATAATTGCCTCAGCTCAAGGCCAGAGCATATTTCAGGTTATGAAGGGCTCTTCTCAATCCCGAAACGTCTGTATGTTTACAAGAAGAAGAAGACGAAGAAGAAGAAGAAGAAGAAGAAGAAGAAGGAGGAGGAGGAGGAGGAGGAGGAGGAGGAGGAGGAGAAGCAGAAGAATACTCCAAGCTTTAGCCAGCCAACAAGTCTGATAGCTCGTGGCAGAGCTGAGGCAATCCTGCCTAGTGTCATTCATTTGTGTCAAACTACATGTCGATACCTCCAGACAGACATGATCCGTCGGCAGAATCAGATGGAAATCTAAACTCAGAATCGCCTGGGCACAGTACAAACGCGTTTCTACAGAACATTGGGCAGCCCATGCCTCATGGTAGAGGCGTCATCCCTGTTCTGGGGGCTGGTACGATTGTGACAGCCCTGCGACGACGTCAGCATTTGGGCGGCGCCCATGACTATGCCCTGCATTGTCCTATATTCATTTAATACCTTACAGTCTGGGGTGTGGAGCCAATTGTGACTCATCAGACATCCTGGCTTGAAAGCACAGGTATATATATATTTGTCTGACTGACTACTGACCATAGGGTTTTCCCTGTGATTTGTCAGATTATGTCAAGCAGTAGGGTTTGTGGGTGTGACTAAAAGCCTTACAAACAGGGGCCTTTATGTAAGCAATGTTTTAAAGATTCAAATCCAGACCCTATCTGTCAGCCTAAATCACAGGTTGTAACCAGGGTTTGGGCTCATTCAGAGTCCCCAGTACTTAGTGCAGTACCTAATCTCCTAATTACTTAAATACATAATTACAAAGTTATTATAGAAGGAGTGAGTTAAGCGTTAATTTTCTATATCGAGGAGGAGTTCCAGGAATTGTAACTATGACTAAGACCAACTACTAATCCACTTTCTTTGGGAATTGGTGAAAAACTTAACCAATTTTTAGGATTTTCAAAATACATTATTTTTACTCCTTTTTAAAAGCCACTAAATGGTCATTTATGACAGATAAAGCAGGTTGTTTTACTATCGATAATCTTTTCATGATTGATATATTATAGATTTGTTTTTTTTACATATCTTTTTTTATAATAAAAGATACGAAAACAAGAATGTAATAAAAAAGATTGATAATTATCGTTGTGCTTCGCACAACAATGATTTCCCAAAGGGAAATAATTGTCACCCCATGGGTGACCATGATGCAAAGCATAATTGGCCCTTGCTGGCTGACCCCCACACCCTGACCCTACCTGTTTGCCCTTATTTTCAGGGTTGTGTTGGGGTTTCCCCAACTGAACCCTGAAAATCTATAGAAGATTAGTCAACTCTGTCATAATCCAGAAGATTCTAGAAGTTTCTTCTGCAGCCCTAGAGCTACAGAGTTCTGCACGCAGACTTATCCTCTTCTGCATGCAGACCCTACAGTGCTCTGGAGCAGACCCTACAGTGCTCTGGCGCTGACGCATAGAAGGTCTGAGGCAGATCCTACAGTGGTCTAGGGCAGATGTGCAGAGATCTACGCCAGATGCTGTAGAAATTACGTAAGACATTATCTGCATTATGATAGAGTTGACTAATCGTGACATAACTCTATATTTTTCTATACACAGAGTACTGTAGCTCTGTAGGACCTTGACATAACTCTGTATTTTCTGCAAATCGATGGCTCCCAGGGACGATAACCTGATAAAACACCTAAAATTGGCGTTAGGATACCTCGAAGATTTAAGCAAAGAAGCGATCTACTCTATCGAAGACGAGACGTTCGATCTTCTAGACAAAATCAGTGGTCTGTTACTAAAGTTGACAGCCCCGGGATCATAAAACAATGAGGGGATTCGAAGTCGTTGCGGCCCTAAGAGGGATAATAAATTCGACGCCGCTCAATACCCTAACAACAGAGGATAAAGTGGCCATCCGGTCGCTGCTGGACATCATTAATCTGTGTCCCTTCGCCCCGACTTACCAAGCGAATGCCTAACACTTACAACACTTGCTACGGTTGGTTGGCAGAAGATCTCAAGGACGTTGCTAGGGACTGCGAGGCCTTGGCTCTTGCAACCACCGAGCGTATCACCGAAGTAGAAGCGGCTTTGTGTCACGCACATCTCAGCAAGATCTTGCGGAGTCTGATACTAGCAACCAGGATCTCCAGAGCTACATGGCCATCCCCCTCCCTACAGATGCTGTCATTGATTACCTCTCGATCACCCACAGAAACATCTACAGACTCCCGATCACCCCAGACCAGCGCTGCATAATCAAGAAGTATCTACGCTTGATAGAGAACGAGATCGACGAGAACAGGGGTGTGCCTGGGCCAAGATCACCCTCGAGCAGCCAATGACCGCCTACAGATCAGCTCAAGCAGCCAGCAGAGATTTATTTGAATTTTTCATCGACTGTCATCCGGTGTTCGAGGGCATCAATTTGCAAGAAGTCAGACAATTGGAGGACAGGATTAGCGTGATAGCATTTTATCTTCAAGAGAAGAGAAGACAGCTACATAACGAGAGGCGAAGAAAGGCTGATGAGCATCACGCTGCGATTCGCCATGGACACCTGGGGAATCACCTACCAAGCTATGGTGCCGGGCCTGACTACGAGTTACCTGCTGGCGAAGGAGATGGCCAACTCGTTGAGGTTACTGTTCGAAGGCTTAGCTTCGGTTCACCAAGTCGCATGCTGCTCGGCTAAAGACAGAGGAATGTTTTACCTTTACGTTAAGTTCGATTGGGCCCCAGACCCGATGGTAGCGATAAAAGTGCTTAGCAGGGTATGTTTGGAATTGAATGGCTTGCACTTTGAGATTCACGACCCTTTGAATTTCCAGCAATACATTAAGTTGCCGTTCGAGCAATCGGCGGACAATCTAGACAATGCATTGCGATTGATCAGGGAGAACATACCGAAACTTACAGCGAGGGTTTCAGAAGGGTATGACGTGTATGTAGAAGATTTGTCATTACAATAAAATCAATCATCCTTGTAAGTACGGGAAAAGCGATTTGTAAACAACTTCTCCCTTATACTTCGCGAGGTTATTCTCGTAAACCTGTCGTGCTAAAGCAGCATGGTCTTTGATTCGCTGCTGTGCATCAGCTGGATCATCTTCAGAGGTCTCGCTGTCGCTGCTGGTAACATGCCTCCTCTTCTTCTTCGCGTGCCTCTTAGTCTTCTTCTTCTTCTTAACTGGGCTGGGTGTGGCCTCGCTTTCGGTCTCGCTCATGGCTGTGTCGCTGTCATGCTTGGCTGGTGATACTAGTTTAGTCACCGCTTGGTACTTCGCGAACTCCTTTTCTTGGACAGCCTTGGCCACGCTCTTTGCGAGTTTGCTTTGTCTAGCCTTCTCACGTGCCCTGGCGAGAGATGCCTTCTGCGCGGAGGACAATTGCTTCTTGGTAGGGGCCACATTCGCTTGAGGTGATGTAGGTTTGACAGGGCTGCCTGGCCTAGGGCTCTCAAGGCCTGAATCATATTTCGCTTCTACCATCGCTACAGACCTGCAGAAGGTCTACAGAATAGTTGCAGAAAAAGTGACGTCTGTACAATTTCTGTAGTTACTGTGAGGTATGTCAATCGTATCTTCCTCGTACAGTGCTGGCCTAGGGGGTAATTTCTACGGTTTCAGCAACGCCCCCTCCTCGTTTTCCATTGGTACCCCTGGTGCGTATTCCACAAGTTACAGCAGTTCTTTCGGCAGCTTCACGCCTGACCTAGCCAACACAGGTGTCAGCATGTCGGGCTACACACAGCTTCCTTCCGATTGGGCAGCTGTCAGCGGCGTCACTCAGATTTTGAATAAGCCTACCCTATCCGTGGTTAGTGCCACAGGAGCATACACAGATCTTCTAGATCTTCCGATCATCAGCACGTCAGGTCATTCGGGATTGTACTCTGACCTAATAGGTCAACCTGTCATAAGCACGGTAGGGCAAACTGGCAACTACACAGACCTACTAGGTCATCCCGTGATCAGTACGATAGGTCACTCTGGGTTGTACTTTGACCTAATAGGTCAACCAGCTTTCAGCACAGTAGGTCATTCTGGATTGTACTCTGATTTGGTGGGAGCACCAGCCTTGGCTCCAGTTGCGACAAATGGCACTTACGCTTCTTTGTACGGCACACCTGTCATCAGCACCATCGGGCACAGTGGGAAGTACAGTGACGTAATAGGCGCCCCGGTTTTGGGGATTGTAGCCACCTCTAACAATTACGGGGATTTGAATAATATGCCAGCGCTGGCTCCCGTGGCGACAGCTGGCACTTACAGCTCACTAACAGGCTTGCCTAACTTGGCACCTGTAGCTACAGCTGGCACTTATGCTTCCTTGACAGGTCAGCCCAACCTGGCGCCTGTAGCGACAGCTGGCACCTATGCTTCTCTGACAGGTCAGCCTAACCTTGCACCTGTAGCGACAGCCGGTACTTATGCTTCTTTGACCGGCCAACCAAATCTGGCAGCTGTAGCCACGTCTGGAAAGTATATAGATCTCAGCGCAACACCAGCATTCGCACCCGTTGCCACAGCTTGCACCTATGCAAGTCTGACTGGGCAGCCTAACTTGGCTCCTGTGGCTACAGCAGGCACGTATGCAAGTCTGACTGGACAACCTAACCTAGCTACGGTTGCCACGTCAGGGAAATACACAGACCTGACTGCGACACCTGCATTCGCACCTGTAGCTACAGCTGGCACTTATGCCAGTTTAACAGGGCAACCTACTCAACTATCGCAATTCACTAATAACATCAAGACATTCAGCACCTTGGCAACCCCAGGAACTCTAAATGTAGCCGGAGCATCTACTTTGGCAGCCACCAACATGACAAGTTCCAACGTCAGCGGGAATGAGGTTGTCACAGGGAATCTAAACGTTGCAGGAACCACCAACCTAGCAGCCACCACCATCTCTGGGTTGACCCTCACAGGCCTTGTGACAGGCACACCTTTGAACGGAGTTTACAGTGGCAGCACTGCTATCACCAACAGCAAGATTTGGTATGGTAAAGGGACAACCACATCTGGGCAGGCGACGTTTTACCCTACTACAACAGGCACATCTAGTGGGACGGCTTTGTTTACTACTTTGCTGAATGTACAAGCGAATGCAGTCATGACCACCAACAGCGGGGCTGCTTGTCCTTCTACCAGCATCAACGCAGCAACGACGACAGCTGTCACAGTAAATTGTATCTTGACTGGGAATCAAAATGCTGTCGCGAACGGTACAGTCATTTATTGCACAGTCACCGGGTATTAAATTCTGAACTAGGGATGTGACACCATGTCGGGCCTCATCAACCCCACGCCTGCCTTACAGGTCTTCAACTCAATGCAACAAGCGCCATACCTGAAAATCTTTTATTTCAGTGGTTCGGCGACAGGTGGCACTCTGACGGTGCACCCTACGAGCGATGCCACTGCTACAGGAACGGCGGTTTTCAGTAACATCTTCCATGCCACAGCTACACCTTGGGTAGCCAGCGGTGGAGCGTTGTCGGCTACACCTACCTTGATAGGTCAAAGCATCTCATCTGACTTCAAAACTGTGACATTCACCTTAGTCACCGGTCTGTCTTTAGATTCAGCTCCTGTCACTTGCACCGTCGTAGTTTACGGGGCACCTTGATAATTTTATGCCGTACGATTACCAGTTGCAATCATGCAGCGAGCATACGGACGTACCTCTTTCTCTGCACGTGGCTACCTCGGCACACACAAGACAAGCACCATGGACATGGGCAAACACGTGGCCATCAAGAGGAGCGGAGGTGCATCTGCCCCTCAGCCCTTCGACAGCCAGAACTGAACCATGGCGTAAGTTCTTATGCATCTACTATGAACAACTGAGATGAATCAGCAGATAGACACCAGTCTTGCGGGAGCTGATAATGGGTCCAGATCTGTGTACGCTAGACCGAACCAGAAGTTGGGTCAATTGACGAAGGCTAAGGATCTGCCGAGAAGCAAGGATGATTCGAACAAACCTTTTTATCACGAGCATGCTGTGCTGTCACAAGCTGCTTACGATCCAGTGAAGTTCAAATCGAATTATCAGCAGCTTGGTTATGAAATAGATCCTGAGCTGAGTCAACCTTCTAGAACCGTCTTTTACAACAAGTCAAAAAACAAAGCTGTAATAGCCTACAAGGGAACTGATCCTAAGCATGTGTCTGACCTGATAGCAGATGGTCAAATCTTCAATGGCATGGACGAGTATCTGAGCGGCAGATTCAGAGGTGCTGAAAAAGCATACAGGAACACAGCTAAGAAATACGGGAAGGAAAACGTACAAGTCACCGGCCATTCGTTAGGAGGATCCCAAGCTGTGCATGTTGGGAGAAAGTACGGGGTAGAAGGCACTGCTTTCAAACCTGGTAGCGGAGTGGCTGGTGCATTTAGGAGAGCGAGGGAGGACATTGGGAATGCTGCTAGTCACAAGCTGTTGAGCGGAATTCACAAGGTCTTCGGAAAAACCTTTTCCCCCGAGAAGAAGACTGCCGGTGTGCAAATAGTAGGATCCGCTTACAACCCTAAAGCAGCCATAGGCAAAGACAGATACGAAAATCTTTTTCATCATGCAGAGTACGGCATTTCTGCATTGTTTCATCTGCCTGGTAGCGAGAAGCGCACGTGGGTAAAAGCAAAGTATAAGGACAACCATACCATTAAGAATTTTGTGTAACAATAGTAGCAAGCCACAATGCCGCTTACTTCTAGGCCGCTGGCGTTATCGAAAGAGCGTAAGAGGCGTATGGCCCAAGGTGCACTCTTGCGTAACTCCTCCACTCCGACTAACCTCATCAACAAAACCGTTTTCGATTACCAACCCGCCTCAAGATGGTAAGCAAATGACAAGGGCCCCGCCCTAAGAAGGGGCGGTTAGGAAAGAAGAAAAGGAGACTAGTAGAAGCTCATACATTATCACATTTGCGTGGTAACGGAGCTGATTATTCACATTCCCATACACGTGTAAGACAGATAGACACCAGAGTCGGAGGTGCCGGCATACTAGGCGCACGCATCAAAACACCCAGCCACCATGGAGTCACTGTTCCTAGGGTGCCTAAAATGCCCAAACAAAAAGGCATGCAAATGCCCTTTAAGGCTCCAACGAGAAAAAGTCTAACGATAATGGGACCACAGGGACCTAAGGGTCAACCAGGGGATCCTGGCCAGAGGGGTAATAGAGGAAAGAAAGGAAGAGATGGGAAGGAAGGTAAAGGCACGGCAGGCATGGTGGCCAGGGCCCTTCAGGACCCTCGGGACCTAGCGGTGCTCAAGGGGGTATAGGCGCAACTGGCCCGAAAGGTGACCAAGGTGCCACAGGGATGCAAGGGTTGACTGGAGGTTACGGTCCAAAAGGCCCCGAAGGAAGGGCTGGTCAAAAGGGGCAGAAAGGGGATAAAGGAGACAAAGGGGCTGTTGGTGATAGAGGCGCGATAGGTAGGAAAGGGCTGAGAGGAGCACGAGGTGACAAAGGTGACAGGGGTCACCAAGGGATACGCGGTGGCCCTGGAGAAGAGGTCTGAATGGGCTCACAGGCCCTATAGGTCCTGCAGGCCCGATGGGTTTCATGGGCCTAAGAGGTCCCTTAGCAGGCCCTCTCGTTTTCAAATCTGAGGGTAGAAAGGATAATGATACTGACATGGTGGTCAGAGGTGCTGACGTGTACAAGCGTCAAGCTGCACCACAGAAAGCACCTCCAGCTAAACCCGCACCTGCAGCTAGGCCAGCTCCTCCGCAGATGCCACCAAGACCAGCCGGCCCTAGGTACGGACCGTTTCACGAAGGTGCTGCTGGTCCTGCTCCGGCTCCTAAACCTAAACCTAAGAGCAGAAGACAAGAAAACAAAGAAGAACGGCAGGAGAGGAGGCAGGAGAATCACGGCAGAGCGAGGGGGGCACCTAAGAGAGATGCAACTGCTGACGAAGAAGCTGCACATGACAGAAAGAACATAGACGCAGCTGTGGCCAACAACAGGAAGACATCAGAGAAGAGAAAAGAATTAGCACAAAGGAATAGGGACAGGAAGGCTGCAAGGGAAGCAGCCAAAGGAGCCGTCCCAGCTGCTTCTGCCAACATCCCAGATCCTGCTGCTGCAGGACCTTCCAATCACGGGCATCATCACACAGGACATCGACACATGCATGACGATAATTTTCAGACGGGTTTGTGACACTTTTTATGTCTGATTGGTACAAAACGCTTTTGTAAACATACATTATCGTATGCCCGTTTTGCGAAGTCACGTTGCACTGCTCGAATTTTTTAGAACGCAAGCGACAGATGGCACCGAAGCGTCCAGACATGGTGAAGAAACAAGAAAGGGTGAAGAAGATCCTAGACGAACCAGCTGTGCAGGAAAAGATGAAGAAAAAAGTGGCTAAGAAGAGAGACAGGAAGTGCATAGAAGCAATTGTAAAGGCGGGAGGCGATGACAGCCACCCAGATGTTGTCAAATTCGTCGCAAAAAAGCCCAAGGGCGGAGAAAAGGAAGTCACATTCGTCGCAAAGCCTAAGTCAGTTCCAGATAAAAGTACCAAACCAAAAAGCCTTCGAGGTGGACACGCCAGAAAACCAAATGCACCAGTTGTTGCTGGCAGTAGCTAAGAAAGGAGGTGGTAAAAGTACGGCCGTCTGCAACTTGTTGGGTTTTTTGAAAAAAGATAAGTGCTTAGATAGACTATTTGTAATTACGTCATCATGGGAATCCAACAAACCTTTATTCGACTTCGTTGGATTGCCGATTGACAAAGAAGATGTATACGATCCGGATCATTGCGCAGCTGATACGATAGAAGACATACTGTCTAAGGTTACGCAAGAGACGAAGGAGTACGACGAGTACCATCATAAGATGTTATATATATAAGATGTTATAAGATGTACTTGCACAAGCAGATGAAAACCGCGTTGAAAAAGGTGAAGACTGACAGAGACATTGGGAATCTGGATCCAGCGTTGCTCATGGCTGCATACGACGTGGTCGAAAATCCCCCCCAACACAAATGGAACGGCAAAAGACCTGTGTTAGCCGTCTTCGTTGATGACTCACAGAGCACAGCCTTGTTTAGGTCAGCCAAGTTTCTTAACCTATGCATCAGACACCGTCACGTGGGTTCGTCCGAGAAGACTGGGATGGGAGTCAGCATGTTCATCTGTGTTCAAAATTATACAGCTCAGCACGGAGGTATTCCAAAAGCAATCCGTGACAACGTTTCTACGATGATGCTTTACAAGACACGAAGCAGCAACGTGCTAAAGACGATCATGGAGGACATCAGTGATCAGATCACAGACGAAGAATTCTTCTCTGTTTACCAACAAGCTTGCCAAGACGAGCATGATTTTCTGTTCATAGATTGGGCACCGAAAAAGCATAGGTTCAGACGTTGCTTCGATCAATACCTACCTGTATCATCTGACGCAAAGATAAATGGCGACAAGAGTAGAAGATCTGGTGCAGACCACCCCAGCGAACGCACAGGTGAAGATTCCAAGCAAGAAGGACCGCACAGCAGGAGCATGGCGAGTAAAATTAGTAGAGGATCTACTACATGATAAACATCGCCATTGACTTCGACGAGATTCAAGCTCTGAAATTCGGTAAGGATTATGACCCTGAGGAGCACGTGAAGGAGATTTTTCCTGCATTACAGTCAGATAGCGACGAGGATTCCGGCACGATCGTGACTAAGACAGAGTCAGGTGAGATACACGTGACAAAGAAGTCTAAGTTGAACGATGGAGAAGGAAAAGATAGGGCGGTTAGTCCTGAACAGCAACGCTCGCATGAACCCACTCAACAGCAATCCAGCCCAATGGCAGACTCTGGTTGACATGGGAAATCTCAGCAGCAATCAGGATGACATAATAACGATCGAGATAGATTACGTCACCCCCATCTTCTTGTCCTCGGACACTAATGGTCCGATCCAGTTTTGGGATTCGTTAGAGCTTGTGTTAGACTACATTCCGCAGCAGTATTCTTATGACAACGGTACTCAGACAAGCACCCAACACTTAGCTTTCATGGAGAAGAACTTCGGACAGACACAGAGCAAGACGTACACCCCTGTGACAGGTGGCACCATCTACAACCTACTTGACCCACAGAACCAATGCCGGGTCTGGAACTTCACTCAGAAGCCGAGTAAGATGGTTGTGAGGCCCGAGGTACTGCAGAACAAGCTGTGGAGTCTGAGGTTGAAATTCATCACCCAAGCAGAGCCTTCCAACGTGCTGACTAATTATGCAAACAACGGCATGGCAAGCACTAGTATTTTGCCTACTGCTATCAGTGATTACAAGATCGTTCTGTCTTGCAGCAAGTGATCATGATGAATAAGTGAACCCTGGATTCGGCGCTCTAGCAACAGGATTCATTGCGGATACTAAAGTGTCTCCTGATTCCAGCTCGTTAGCCCTTGTGAACCCTATCTGCACTTGGTAATTGGATACTCCTTGTCTCTACTCCTTGTAATTATCTTCGTAGTCCGCTGGCTGAACGAACAAAGAAATGCTTATCTCGTCACCTGCTTGCACCAACGCCGTAGTAAAGACCGTCAAGACCTGGTTGGCGGTCTGGGTATTGTTTTGTACCGTTGTACATGCTAACGTGTTTGGGCTGCCCGTTACTAATCTTGCTTGCACAGGTATCTTAATGTACTGACCTGTAGCTGTATCCTGCACTGTCTGATCATTGCCATCCGTCAGATTCGTGGAAAGGTTAGTGATCGGAAAATTCTTACCGACTATTAGGTTACTGTAACTGCCGATCGCTGTATCGTATGTGGTAGTTGTGTCCCCTGACTTGCCCGGGTAGAATGTCTGCCCAACGAGACATGTGGCAAATACCGTCATGACCGAATCATACGGCACCGTAACAGAACTAGCCGCAAAGGTGGGAGAAGATGGATCGTCGCCAGGTACAGGCACGAAACTGTTTGTCATGTCTGTCGTGCACGTGACAGTCGCAGGTTCGAAACAGAAGTAATTCCATCCCGACTCTACGTTCTGACCCCCTAGCGAAGTAACTTGTACGTCGTAATACGCATACTGCTGCCCTGTTGGAAGAGCAGACCCGCAGGTCAACGATTGTGGGAACAAGATAGCCTGTGATTGCGAATCCACATAAGAAGAGACTCTTGACAATGGATCTGTTATAGCAAAATAAGGGATTCCCAAGTTAGCCATTTTACAGTTGACTAATAGTATTGCATAAAATAATAGTCGGATTTCTGCTGAGGAGGCAGACCACGCAACACTACAGGTGGGTTGTACACGTTGCGAGTGCCGTTGGGGTTGACAGGGGGGTGACCCATAGCCACCTTCAGACCCCCTATAGTACTCGGATCAGGGACTGCTCTAGGAGTATAATCGTTGCTACGGGAATCTAAATTGTGGTTTACGAAATCCCTCGTGTCGAACATCTTCCCGACACCAGCATTGTGCCTTCCGTACTTGTAATGAATAGGGTAACTGCTATCTCCATTCTGTCCTCCGTAATTGCTCCCCAAAGCCAATGTAGGGTTGTTGAGTTGACTGACGTATAGATGGGGTTCTTGTAGAACCCTTCGCTCTGCATAATAGGGTCTCCTAGGCAGGTTGAACCCACTGGAGTCTCCTTTAGTATAACCTCCCATTGTCGTTCCATTTCCTCTCTCTGTCCCCCCTTGGGTAGCGGATGGCTCGCCGGATGCAGTCATGATCACCGACTACTAAGTCAGCATAAAATCAGTTGACCACTGAGATTGTCCTGTCTCTAAACACCATCAGGGTACTTGTCATGTTACAGAAAATAGTAGGCCTGAATCCTCCACCACACATGGCCCTGAGCTTAGCCCACCAGCCCAGAGCATCTTGGGTCATGTTGACGCTGAAAGTGATGGGAATCAAAGACCCTGTTGTGTTAAGACCGGAAATCAAATGGTCTTTTCCGCCGTCATCTGCATGATGATCCAAACCAACAGCGAACCCAAAGTATGCTTGGGTGAACTGATCCAGCGACTGTACCGTTGAACCGTATGTCAAGGACAGAGCATTTGCATCAAACAGGTTCCTCATCAGATGCCAAGCATCGTGGACATCAGCCTGGAATTGCTGATACAATTTACTGTCGATGTTGAATTGATAATTCGCAGTCCAAGAGCCGGTAGACCCAAATGCGCCAGCACCATTGGCGATAGGCTGCTCCCCTGAAAGGAATGTATGGTACCAACCCAAGAAAGACTGAGGTGGGAAAGGAACAATGGCAGTACCGGTAGAAGCTGCTGTGCTTCCACTGTACAATTGTCCTGTGCCCGTTGTACCA
>JAABUS010006047.1_pt1 | contig 15102 bp, 20 predicted proteins | sample 5560161 | NCBI WGS metagenome assembly JAABUS01 (sample SAMN10711885, study PRJNA513376) | rock metagenome | isolation source: Antarctica rocks | place: Antarctica: Victoria Land, Trio Nunatak nord | collected 2016-01-04 | reverse complement strand
GTTTAATGTCCTGGGGGGCAACTCAGACCCAACAGACAAATAGTTCAGTTCAGTGAATCAAGATAGGTACTTGTGATGTCTGATACAGCTCATAGCATGCGTGTGTAAAATACATATGTGAAATCCTGTTTAGACGTGTTGAAATTATTGTACATCCTTGGGCTGAGAAAGGTTGTTGAGTTGCTGTGCATGTGAGCATTCAGTCACCAGTGATTTCATGCAATACTGTGTTACATTCATCCTGTGCTGTTTCCCAGGCACTGTCAGTGCCATCATGCTGTGCTTGTAAAGCTGCCCAAGCTCAATTGGTCCAGCAGCTTCATGCTCTCCTAGGAGCAGAGCCTAGTATGTATTTGCACACTGACATTGTATGTCCGAATCAGCTTGTTAATGATGTGTGCAGCTACGAGAGGGAGAGGCCAGAAAGGGTGAGGACTATTCATGTGAAGGGGTCGGATAGTGCAAGCTATGAGGAGCGAGAGCGCTACTTGTACAAACCCACCTTCAAGCCTCTCTGGTGTGATCAGGTATATGAGTCGATGATGCTTCTTGCAGCATGTCAATGATTGTCACTTTGTAGCTGTAGCACTAGGTTTTTGCCTGACAAACGTGCTGAGACTGCTGATGCTGCGTGACGATGCCTCTAGTGGCTCTATTTGTTGCTGATGGTTGTGTGTTGGTTCATACGCTGACCTTTGGGTTTGCTTGAGCAGGGTGACCAAGGTGATACATCCATCATGAACTTTGAGCCTTGATGATGCATGTCTATCTTACGCCTTTGGTTCAGCTTTTTGTAGCCAGCTGGTCTGCAATGGTCTGCAACACTGTGGTTCAAGCTAGCAAGGTGTTTCATAAATCTGTTCAGCAGCTGACTGGAAGAGCAAGGAGCCACTGGCAGGAACTATATTGCAGCTCAAAAAACGTGCATTTACAGTCCCAGCAAGTATACTTTTTTCAGTAACAGGTGCACATGAACAGCCGTCAATGCATCCTGCGACCCAGAAGTCATGTTACGGCGCTATATTTGCTGAGGTCAGACATTGGGCTTGCAAGGATGAAAAACTGCATGACCTTTGTTGGCAGTGACGGTTTTGACAGGATGAAGTATCGCATGTAGTTGCATACTACCATATGGTACTTCCCATGCACGTACCATTACTGTCCATGGACATGTGTGACCACATTTTGACAGTTAGTCTCAAACAGGTGGGTGACCTACAGAATGACGCTGCCCAGCAGAGGGCAGGCCTTGTTTTGCCCTCTCAAAGAGCAGTGTGGTACTCTACATAGGCTCATATTGGGAGGGCTGCCCATGCCGGCCAAGGCTAGCCGGCGTGGCCTTTCCCTGCAGCAGGTTTTTAGGTGGATTTCCACAATTTTGTGGGGCTTTCATCAATCCCTAACTCCTTCCTGGAAAAAAGGCAGAAGTGTGCGGGCAATGAGCTCGAGCGCTGTCTTTTCTACCGCAGCATTTACTACCCACTGCTGATCGACTACCCGCAGCGTTCGGTTGACGCGCTTGTCAACCAGAGCCGCACACCCTTGCTGCTCGAGTTGTTCTCCTCTTCTTCAGCGTTGGCACTGTCCTGTTATCATCGCTCAGGGTTGGATTGAGAAAGCAGCAGTAGGGCTCGAGCACAGCACGACTGTGTGGACCACCAGCGCGTCGGTCACAGGACGATTGCAAGCCTCCGCCACTCGTGGGACACGCTTGACTGTCTCAACATGGCAGTTTGTGAGCAAGCACCCTCTTTTGAGCTTTTGGACTGCAGTGGCAACGTCCTGCGACAAATATCAAGCATGTCCTTAAACGAGCCGGTGTGTTATAAAGGCTCTTCTTGTCGCTCTCTGCTGCGCTATGTCTTTGCAAGTTAGCCTATACCTACCAGCTGTAGTTTGCGGTGTCTCTGCCTTGTGTGCTTGTTCAGATAGCATAAGTTATCTTTTTAAATCAAACCTGACAACACGTTGAAAGATGTTTGCCTGCCTGGGCATAGAAACACGAGTTCATCCTTACCTGCTGACCAGTCTGTGGGTGCAGATGCTCAAGCGTCTAGCCGAAGTCCTTGAGTCAGACAAGAAGTCCAAACTTGCAGCTGAATTCCCTGAGTTTGGCATGCCTGGGGCCTCTGCATACCTTGCCCATGCAGATGGCGATTATGACAGAGCACATGACATGCTGCTGGAAGTGCAGCAGCACTACAAGGAGCTGGTGGGTTCTTCTTCATGTCAAGCGTGCTTGTATGGCTGTTATACATTTCTGCTGCTGCCTGCTGTTTTCCATCCTGCCACCAACAGCCTTGCGTTATTTTTGCAAGCTCCCATTCGCAGTCACCTCTAGCAAAAGCTCGCCCAGTCATCTTGTATCTCATATCTGGATGGCTTTTGCAGCCACAGTGTTACTTTGTGTTACCAAGAACGGTAGCTACTGCGTTTTCCCACTCGTGTCTCTGGGTTTCCTTGCAGAATGCACAACACGTCCACCAACTTGAGGCAGACCTGCAAGATGCCCAGCAGGCAACAGAGCAGGCTGAGTTCGAGAGGGATGGTGCCGTGGCAGACACCGATTCTGCCATTGAAGAAGGCGTCCACCTGGCGCAGCAGCGCGACAAGTTTGAGAATTTGGTGCAGGACCTGGTGGAAGAGAACGAGGCCTTCAAGGCTGAGGCCCAGGTGAGTCAGCTCTCAGAGAGAGAGTGTGTGTGTGTGTGCGCGCTTCGTGCGTGCGTGCGTGCGTGCGTGTGTGCGTGTGTTGCCTTGCTGTCTGGATACGCTGTGCCTTCCACCATCAAATCATTACTGCTCACTGAAGATGACAGAGGGATTTTCCCTCCCACCACAATCGCCCAGGGGACGAGATGCTATATATATATATATATATATATGGTATGACTGCTCTTATTTGACGTGTTATGGGATTTCTGTGATGCAACTGCTACTCTGAAAGCTCAGAAGTGAAGCCTGCTGTGTTTGCACAGCTGTTAGATTTGAAAAGTCATCTGGGTTGTAAGCATAATGGAGAACATAGATGTCAGAAAGCTTGGCGCAGAAGCCTGTCGCTGCCATGCATTTCTGGAGGCATTTTCTGTCATAGTCTGACTGTTGTGTGTCCTTTGCAGATGGCCAACACCAAGCAGTCAGCAGTGTTGTCTGTTCTTCTGAGGTGGAGAACAAACATATCTCATCATATTCGATTGACTGTTATGTGACCATTGCAGATGGCAAATATCAAGCTGCATGCAATTGAGGTGAAGTCCAAGGATTTGCAGCGGGAGTACCAGGATGCGCGTAGCTTCATAGCGGTGATATGCTCTTTTCCCTTTGTGTGCACAATAACATAGGTTGGTTGCGCCCTGTGTGCCTAGTCCTAGGGTCATCACCTGATTGGACTCGTCCTGTATACAATGCTTGCAAAATGCAGTACCCAGCTATCAAGCATGATGCTGATCAATCACATTCAATGAGTCATGCTAACAGCATTTCCACAACCTTTATGGCACACCTTACGAGACGATATAGTACACTACATGTCTTACTGTCTCAGGTTCAAATCTGTTACAGTGAAATTTCCTCAACTCTCACAATTGTTGGAGATAATGGAGCCCTGCACTCATGTAATTGGGTCCATTTTGACAGCCCATTAGCCTATGTACTGATTTGGGATGCTTGTGCAGACATTGGATCATGAGCATTGGCACAATGATGGCCAACTACATAGCAAGCTGGCAGAGTGCCAGGCCCAGGTGGTCAACCTTCAGGGCATTGTGGCAGAGCTCAGCTCAGAAGCCGCAGCTGACATGGTAAGCCTTTCAGACTCCTGCTTGTATCAGGAAGCGCATCTGTAACAGCCATCGTGATGTTTGTAGCTGCAACTGGCAGTAGCTACGGTATATCATCTTGCATATCATGGTTTGATGAGATTGACATTGATAGTGATGAATGATGACGATAGCAATTATGATATTATGGGATTTGGTAACAACTGGGAGCCCCGCTTTTGGAGGCAAACTGAGCATCCAAGCTGTACTCATGCAACTCGGTCTATTTTTGACAGCTATGTTTTGACTTGGGATGCTTGTGCAGAAGTTGCAGCTTGAGCACTGGCACAGGGATGACCAGCTACATGGCAAGCTGGCAGAGTGCCAGGCCCAGGTGGTCAACCTTCAGGACACTGTGGCAGAGCTCAGCTCAGAAGCCGCAGCTGACATGGTAAGCCTTTCAAACGCTGTGCACTGTGTCAGTGGGGCGCCCACTGTGTATACTGTACCTCCATTGCTTACACTGTGCTTCCATTCCTCTTGAGTCTACAGGCCATGGTGATGTCATCTGGCATGAGCTCCCTCTGGCCCTGCTCCACACACAACATCATTCTGCAGTTTTGCCCTGCTGCAACCTGTTCTGAAGGCTTCTACATGAAACGATTTATGTGCGGTTGCGCTGTGGTCAGAAGCAAGCGGTTTGTCAGCACAAGTCATCTACAGCAGTACTGTGACACACTGTAATGAATGTTTTCCAGCTTGCAGCTACACAAAAGGTATGCACTATCACAGGCAGGCCTGTTGAACGTCCTCACAAGTGTAATCTTCTGCAGGGTCACAAAGAGGAGGTGTTGCGTGTGCGTGGTCTGCTGGACGACAAGCAGCAAGAGATTGAAGCCCTGCAGTGCAGGCTGGCCAACAGCCAGGCCCATCTGCAGCTGAAGGAGCACAGCCTTGATGGCACCCTGACCTGCCTGCAAGAGACACAGCATGAGCTGGCTGATAGCGAGGGGCGCCTGCAGGTGTCGCGGCATGAGTTGTCGGACGCCCAGGAGAGGCTGGAGGTGATGCATGACTTCCTGCATGGCCCTGCACCTCTGGTCAGCACTCACCTCAACAATGAGATCATGACCTCAGCCTTGACTGCTTGACATGAATCATTGTTTGCATGATGTCATACCCATGCTTGTCCTCTGGCAAATGCTCATTTCTCGTAGTTGTGTGCTGGTGTCTTCTGCCAAATCGCCTGCAAATGGACTCAACTCTAATGGTTTGATGAGCGCTTTGGGATCTGACATATGTAATGTGGTGCAGGGCAAAGTGGAGCAGCTGGAGGCCATGGTAGAGCGCACCACGAGTGAGCTGTCCCAGATGATGACCAGGTTCAGGGAGGTGGAGGGCAAGCACATTGGCAGTGAGGAGACTCTTGCAACACTGGGCAGGGCCGTGGACACACACTTGGTGAGCACACACATGCTACCACTGAGTGCACTGTGCCTTGTGCCTGCTTGTGTTCTGATAACAATGTAATGATAAAAGCAAAGTACATAATAGTAGTAATAATAATAACAATAAATATGATGATAAACATGATGATTATAATGACAACAACAAATAATAGTAATATTAAGAACAACACAGGCTCAGCCAACAGCCATGTGTGTCCGGCGCAAGTCAGCTCCCTCCAGACAGGCTTGTTCATATTCAGCATGCCTTGAACAAGACCCTTTACACAAATCATATCTAGTTGACATAACATGTCTCAGCAAAGCGTGCACGATGTTGAATGAAAGGTCACATGAAAGGGTTGATTGATCTGTATGTTTTCACTCGATCGCACCTTCCAGTTGCCAGATTGTCAAGGGAAAACGGCACGTGATCCTACTGCGCAATGAAAGACCTCACACTGTCAGTAGTTAGTGGAAAACAGAGCACGAGTGGTACTGCCATTGATAGCACAGCGTTGCTGCAGGCTCGCAGCAGCAAAAGCAAAAAACGGTCGGACGAAGAGTTTGACAGCATGTTCAAGGAGAGGCTTGACTTGACAGGGGAGAATGAGCTCTTGAAGCACAGTCATGCAGCTCTGGAGCGAACCCTGGAAAGCATGCAGAGGGACCTGGATACAGCCAATGAATGGCGCTTGGAGGCAATTGAAGAGCTGGACGAAGTCACAGATGAGCTGACTCTATTGAAAGAAACTCTTCATGCCCAGGGCCTCAGGCTGCCCAATTAAGACCCCTTTGTTGTCTCCCACCCCCTTCTTGGGCTTGAGGAATGATGGCCCTTCCCTTCTGCATGAACAGGACGGCGATCCCGGTCAAGGTGGTGCTGCATGTCATGCTAGGTTTCTAGGGTGTCCCAGTTTGATTTCCCACCCAAAATGTGATGCAATTTGTCTTGTTGTCGAGGCATCTGAGGTCAGAGTTAGTTTTACAAAGTGTCAGAGGCAATGCTGATGCAGCAGCGTTGTGGTGAGACAAGCCTGACCAGCAAAAGCAGCATGTACAAAGCTGAAATGCGTACTGTGATGGTTTTGGGTGTACCCGCATGCCACCTGCAGCTGTACATGAGAGAGCATTCAAAGTACTCAAATTAAAAAACAACAAAAAAAAAGGAGTAGAAGTTGTTTGTGCTTTGCATGTGTATTTATGCTATTTGCATTGTTGAAGGGTAATTGACATTGAAAGTTATGCAGAAAAGAGACTTCAGCTTCATGATGGTTGCAGTATAGTCCAGGCTCGAGCCGCTGCATGCATGTGACATTACGGTGGCAAGATTGTGACAGTCCACAGTGTGTAAAATCACCACTGAAACACAGCATAGTTGTATCACGCCTCTTTGCAGAATGCATCTTTGGGTGAAAGCTGGGGATTCAGCACTTGCTGTGAAACTTGGTACTGTGAGGGAAATCTGGTCGACAGGGGCAAGCTCGCCTCAAGGTCTGCAGGGCAATAAGACAGTAGGGCAGATGTTGATGTCCAAGCCTGTCTGCTCAGCTGTGGATCAGCATATGTCCTGGTGCACCACTGCTGTGAAGAGCACATACATTTTCTTTGAAATTGTTACGTGCAGACCCTTGTCTGTGGAGCACCCTCCGCCCTGCCTTGTTGCCACTTATCCACTGTTGCAGCAAGTCACTTTTTGGTGTAGCAGTTTGATCTTTGGCATGGTATGTGTGAATGCTACTAGAATCACAGTAGCTGCAGACTACGACTAGGCCTTTGGGTCTTGCTGTCAATGCACTGCTGCAGAAGTTTGTTTGGTCAACGCCTCACATGGAGTCAGATAATCTTACAGAATTTGCAGCTTCCAGCTTGGCCTCTCAAGCAAAGCCTGTAGAGATCGCAAATGCATCCAAGTGAAACATACGACAAGCTGAAAAGACACCTGTATAGTTCAATGCTATTCTTATTTGCTACTGTTGTTGTGAGTGTACTTGGGGCACAACTTGGTAACCAGCAGGCAGCCCAGACGCAGCTCTGCTCAGCATACAAGAACAAAAAGCAAAAGCCAAGGATGCCATTGAGTTGACAAGAATCGCTGTCACACCATTCAAGTCACCAGAATGCTGGTGTTATCGCAAGGACATGCAGGTCAGACATGCTATGTAGTGGCTCAGTTGTGCTTGAGAAGCAAGCTACACTCAAAATGTTATGTAACACAGCTAGGATAGCTGCGTGAGGTGGCTATTCACGTGAGCTCAAGACTTGTTCTGACGTGCAGTGCAGCCTGTGGAGCTCATGAGGGGCTCAAGACAGTTATGCTCAAATTGCCAGTGGCTCCAGGCCACACGAAGAGCCAGCTCATGTTGCTAGCAACAGCTTTTGACCTCTTTCTTTCCTCTGCACAATGATGTCATCATCTTTGAGGTGAAACTGCTACAGCTTGGTACCCTCCAAAATTGGCTCACCAAATTTTGCCTGTCCCTTCTTCTGTTACTTGGTCGCATGACTGCAAAGTGCTGCAGACCTGCTATTGTGCTCTTGGATAACTTCCTGCACAATAGCGAGATGCTAGTCAGGATGTTGGCGAAAGCATCTCAGAGCACAATTTGTACAATGCTGATGTGTGACGCTAGCACAGCAAGCACAAGCCGGGTGACTCAACTCCTGTACACAGATATGTGAGATTGAACAGGCACACTGTGCCACTTGCATGCCGGCTCTCCCACCTGCACTACCAGACCAGCAAACCCCTGACACTGCTGCATATTGCAAAATCTGTGTATGCACATGCAAATTTGTACCTTCTGTACTTTGCACTACCAAACAGCTTGGAAGCTGTAAAGCAGCTGGTGTGAGAGCAGCAGCAAGCTACCGTCATGTCTTTTGTGTAAACACATATGTACACATATTACACAGAGACGCACGCATGCACGCACTCACACCTCACACAGATGTGTATGTATGTGCAACATCAATTGAGGCCTTCATGACCTTATGCCCACCTGGAGGTCGCAGGTTGTTAGCTGACCATCCCTGACAATGACTTCACCATTGATGACTGACAGATCCACAGGCGCCAAGCCTGGTGTGCAGAACAGCAGGGCTGCCACAAGCTCATGTTGGGCTCCTGCAAATGATATGCCATCCGTTCTCCAGGCCACAAAATCTGCCGCCATTCCTGGGGCAATCCTGCCTATATCGTCCCGGCCCAAATTATTGGCGCCACCCTGGGTGCCCACCATCAGCGTCTCCCTTGCTGACAAGCCTGAACAGGGCATGGGGGGGTGGGGGTGGGGGGAGGGTGGTGGGGTAACTACATGTGTATGCCAGCCCAACTACGCTGATCATGTGATTACATGCAAGTGAACTCAAGCAAGAGCGCACATCATGATCATCCTCAAGTGTGGCATGTTTCTGACTTTGATCTATCACTTTGATGTAACCATACATATCATAGTGATAAGTCAAAGCGATAGGTGATGGATGTCTAGACCTAGTGGGGTTGCAAGGCCTGCCTAGGTATGAACGGACCAGAGCATTTGTTGCCGTGCTTGATTAGCAAACAGTGGGTCAGCTGTCTGCATGAACAGCTTTCTGCTGCATGAGACTCTGTGCAAGGGCTTATGTATACACCCCACACCGATTCTGTTGCTGCCATTAGCTGTCTGTGCATGCAAGGGCTGATGTAACACAGCCCTGCTGTACCATTCTTGTTGCCATGGATGTGACGCCCTTACAGGACTGATGCATTCAGCCCTGCATCCTGCTTCTCAGCGCCACTGAGCGGTTTCAACCGCAAAGGCCAATCCAGACAGCCCTGCTCCGCGCATGAGTTGTCCTCAAATTTTGATGCATGCAAAAGCTGCGGCATACGACGCTGCCTTTACAGTTTACCTTTTGCATTGCCACCGGCCCTCTGAAGCAGCATGGCCATGCGCAACTCCATCAACACATGGCCTGTATCATTGCTAGCTGTCCCATCCACCCCAATGCCAACATTCACACCAGCATCTAGAAGATTCCGCACCTGCATGTCCAGCATGCCAGCTCTGTGACTGCTTTTTGGAGAATTGCAAGCATGTAGCTGGCATCTTTGGCAGCTGTAGCGCCCATGCATTATCCTGATGCATGGGCAAGCTTCAAGAGCTGTGTGGGGTTTGACACAGTGTTTGAGACCTAGGTGGTGGGCCACTCAGGCCCTCACTCCTGCGATGGACAGGGGTAAAGGGCCTCTGCCCCAAAGTGCACTGATACAATGCAGGAAGGCCAGCTTTTAGGGGGGTTTGCAAGGGGGGCTGTCCATCTCTGGAAAAAACGCATGTACAGCTGGAATGTGACATACACTCAGACCTCACTGACAGACAAGCCTCTGTGCTCCCAGACGTCACAGAGCAGATCCCAGAAGCAGGTTGCATGTGTTGTTCAACGTTGACATTGCCTGCAGAACAGGGGGATGGACTTTTGACAGAACACAGGGATGGGAAATTGACTTGAAGCAGCGCTAGCAGGCCATAGCCTCTGTTCTGGACACTACACAGGCCCCATGTGCAGCACCTGACTGACTAGGATGTGACTAGCTTGCTTATGCAAAAGCTTGCCCAGAAAGGTGTTTTTTTTGCGTCTTTGCAGGCTTGAACATGCGTTCTGGACTTACTGGGCAAATTCCAGAGGCCAGGCGCATGTTTGAGGAGGGGCAATGCGCGACACCAATGCCATGCTGTGCCCACTGCTTTGTCTCAGTATCATTCAGGTGGCAGCAATGAGCAAGCCAGACGTCATCCCTGTCCCACCCAACCTTCCTGTACACACACACAACTGCTTTCATGCCTGCTGAAACACTGCTTTGCTGGAGCAGTTTGTCGCTGCCCTCCTGCTGCAGTGTCATGTCCTGGTTATGCTGCAAGTTTGATTGCTGTAATGTCCGAATAGGTTCGGTAAATGACGTCCCAATTTGCAAAAGAAGAGGTTGGTTGTGCTGTGCTGTTTGATGTAACTGCTTGTCTTGTATCATATGCTGACAGGTCATTGATCTAGCAGCAGCAGCAAGGCTGACAGGCTCAGTGATACACATGCCACTGGGCCTCACAGAGTATAGGATGGTATTGGACATGTGCCATCCATTGAATAGAAAAGGACGGAAAGTACGTGACCATGTAGCAATGTTGCATTATGATGCAGAGATTCAACGGATGGGACGCTCACACCCAGACTTCTGCCTGCTCAAGAACAAAGGTGTCAATCCTCTCAGGAGAACAGTCCAGGTTCAAGTCCCACAAGATATTGACCAAAGCAGCTGCTTACTTGATGCACTCTCCTGGTGTCTGGGATCAAATCCCACATCAAACCCCACACAGTTTCAATCAAAGGAGCTGCTTACTTAATGTAGTCTCCAGGTGTGAGGCCAAAGCTGGTGCGCAGGAAGTCATTGCCCTGTTGGTTCTCTGCCATGTGAGTGTGCAGGCGCACCCCCGGATGCTGGCGAGCCAACTTGGCAGAAGCCACCATCAGCTCCTGGCTCACACCAAAGGGCGAGTGAGGAGCTAAACCTATTCGCAGCATTGAGTACCTGTCAAGAGATATTGTTATCAGCACTAAAGTGATTTCATGCCTTGATGGGTGTTGTTGATGTTGTGAACTGATTTGCGTTGAGAACCATGGGCATTCTCACTCCTGGTCAACTCAAGTTTTTCTCTGGCCTTTGCTGTGGTTTCAGCTGTGGCTTTTGCTGTGGCCTTTGCTGTGGTTTTTGGTCTGGCCTTTGCTGCGGCTTTGGCTATGGCCTTTGCTGCGGCTTTTGCTGTGGCTTTTGCTGTGGCTTTTGCTGTGGCTTTTGCTGTGGCTTTTGCTGTGGCTTTGGCTGTGGCTTTTGCTGTGGCTTTAGCCAACAAGCTGTGGGGTTGAGTGATGACCTCTGCCAACCCAGAATGCATATCAGGGAGGGGTTCATGACACAAGTCAGTATACATCTGTTAGCTGGTGATGGTCCTGCGGTTGTGGTGTCATTAGCAGGCAGCACTAGCAGGAGTATCCTAGCCCCTTAGCACAAGCACTGCTGCAACAGACGGTGTTGCACACATACAGACAACATGTGTGCACAAGGAGCTAAGCCACCTGGAGGCACAGTGGAACTCTTGGATGAGCCTTGCCATGTCCTTCAGAATGACATCTTCTGCTTGACATATGCTATCGGGGGCTTTGCCTCCCTGGCTCTTTCCCATGCTCATAGCTCCTCTGGTGGGATGAAAGCGTATTCCCACGTCTCTGCAAGGTTGATGATCAAGCCAGTGACCGGCTGCCAGTCAAAGCTGCTGTTCTTCATCTCACAAAGTCTTGACCGTTGCAGAAACTAATACAGGGAGTTGTTTTGGCATGTGAGAGGTGAAGTTGAAGTGTAGGACTGTTGTCCATAGCTGTTGTAACTGAAAGTCTGAGCCATGCACTTGTGCTCAAAGCAATCTGAAAACACTGCAAGCACCACTTGACATAACATGATGTTGCAAAGTGTACTGTTTTAGGCATTTGATACAGACGATTCTTGCATTTTCATAACACATACTGCCTACTGGAAGTGTTGCGCCTTGATGTTGCTGCACTGACCTGGCAGCTCGTATGCTGTCTTCAAGGCAGACGTCGTTTGGATAGAGGTACAGATGGTCTGATGTGCATGTGCAGCCTGACAGGATGAGCTCCACCATTGCGAGTTTGCTGCTGACGTAGATGTCTTTGCCCTATAACGGAGTATACTGATTTGATATTAGCAAATTTGCTGGTGAGCTTTACCAAATCAGCCACTCATCCATGCTTTGTCAATATGTTGGCTGGAAGTTTGCATAAAAGAAACGAGTGAGAAATGAGCCGAAGCAAAGCAAGTTGAGTGGCAGCAAGGTAGGGTTGCTTGCCGTCAGTTTTTGCCATGGACCATAGCAAGTCGCCAGCCAACCAAAGAGCAATTCATCCTATGACAACGGCATGGTTTAATGTATTACTTCAGAACAAATTGTAGATGTTCAGGGCAGTGTGTTGAAAGTACCTGCGCCAGGCATCTGGTCAGACACCCAAACATGTGGTGGTGAGTATTGATCAGACCCGGAATGACCACGCGACTCGACAAGCTGATGGTCTCCTCTGCATTTTTGTGCAATTGTGTCAGCTGGGCTGAAGCTCCGACCCACTTGATGACGTTGCCTTCGATGTAAATCGCCGCGTCGCGAATGTCACCGAGCTCCGTGTCCAAGGTCACTAGAAGCTGAACATCTCGTACCAGCAAGGATCGTGTCGGCATCAAGCGGGCAGCGCCCGCTTTTGACATGACAAGCTCTCCAGTCCTCGTAAAACAGTAGCAGGGGACCGGCTAGAACACGACTTGTGGTGAAGCAGCTGACACTTGCTGTTTAGAGGCGCAAACCTGATGGCATAGCTGCACTGAGTCCCAGATAGTGCATTGAGTATAGGCAAGCCCGCACGGCGGACATCGTCGTCGGGCACTGAATCCCACTTTGCACCTGTATGTCTAGCTTTATGACTAAATAGCTTTGTTGTTTAGTCAACCTTTCTTAGTCAAACCAGCTGGTGCATGTTGCTACTGTTTTGTGAACTTTCGCACAATATCTTATACCAACCACAGCCAAATAGCTTCCATGCAAGCACTCAATCAAAGTTGTCAGAAGTGATCTCTCTGGGCTTGCAGCTGCAAAAGTTTGCAAACGCCATGTGTGATACAGAAGTAATTGGGACATCTTCGGGGGGGGGGGGGGGTCAGTGGCAGGGCCCCAGTCATAGTAACGGTTATGGCCAAAATTTATGAAAGAGCGGAAAGCTGGTAGACTTGGCATGTCAGCGTCTGACAGAGGGGTTGACGTGCCAGACCGACTGCAATGGCTGCAGCTGACTGCACAGAGGATGTGTACATATACCACAGCATCAACTCAGGTATTGCGTGCCTAGTGTAACTTATCCAGGACAGTATCAGGCTGTACACCAGCGGTTGCAGATTGTAACCAACTTGAAGCAGTGCAAGAATGACATGCAAGATTTGATAACCCCCTTACAGATCTTCTAGAATGGAAATCAACAATTGGGGTAAAACGTGGCGGGGCCTCTGCCCTCCATGCTGACGGGCAAGGTGTTGCAACTTTGACATGTCTTGCAGCCAGATGTGGGGCCAAATGTCAGCATGCAAAGCGACATCTTGACTACAATGCAAGACTGCAATTCTGAGGGGTTCTTGGTGTACCAACGCAGTGCATTGCAGCCCTGCACATGCAGATGTGCAGACAACAAAGTGATGCACTTGTACAATCAAAGTTACTACTGATGCCATTGCACATTCGTGAATCACAGCCTGGATTCTGTCAGCAACCAGTAGCACATGGCTTGAAGTGATTCCATTAGTCAAGCAGCAAGAACACGAAACTTCTTGGTTTACTGTGTTACAGGTGCATTTGATGCTTCTACAAGACAATAAATCCATTGTGTGAGCAGTCATAGCTTGCCAGATGTGCACTGCAATCAGCTACAAGTCAGTCTGAGAAGACATGCAGTCTGTGGTCAGTACGAGCCCTGTGCATGAATCATACATCATCAGATGCAGGTGCAAAACAGCGTTGTGTCTGGAAGATCAGAAGGCAAGATATTGGCATTCATACAGTGTCAGCAGAGCTGTGCCACACACCATTGTCGTTTTGAGAAGCAGCTTGAGTTTCAGCAGGCTGCCTTCCTTGCACAAACCTGTTATCCACATCTTCTTGGTATGTCCTGTGAGGCAGTGGCGCAGGAGAAATGTCATAAAATGCTGCCCTTGCATGACCTGCATCAAGAGGTAAACACCGAGCCCAAAGCAAACACGGACTCTCTGTCTGCAGGATAGTAACACACACGGTCATCACTTTCAGCAATCATGAGCACAAGTTTGTTGGCTGCTGCTGTTGCTGTGCCTGCTACTACAGCTTCCCCTGTTGTTGTAGCAACCCCTGTCACTGGTGCATTTGAACTTGCAGCATTGGGGGACGCTGACTGTACACAATTCCCACCCTGTGCATCCTGTGTCTGCTGCCCAGACACATCTGCTGAACCTGCAGATGCTTCAGCAAAAGTGAGCAGTGCATCTTGTGCAGACCGCCCTGACCCAGAGGCTGCTCTGACAGTGTTGAGTTGTGCAAGGAACACCTTTGGTGGTCTTCTCAGCCGCCCTTCAGCAGCAGCATGCAGAGCGTCTTGGGTATCTTGAGAGAGGGGGGGGGGGGGGGTCAGTGGCAGGGCCCCAGTCATAGTAACGGTTATGGCCAAAATCCATGAAAGAGCAGAAAGCTGGTAGACTTGGCATGTCAGCGTCTGACAGAGGAGTTGACATGCCAGACCGACCAAATGTTGACACCCCTTGTCTGGATGTGCGTCTTGCAGTGGATCTAAAATGGAAGTCCCAGATGCCATGGCTGTCATCATCATTCTCACCAAGCCTAGCTTGCCGTTCCAGACTGGCTTGCATTGCAGATGTCTCAATGTCCTTGGCCACCTCCTGCGCGACAGGTGCACCTTGCAAGGTCACTTGTCAGCGTCGGGGTGGCATAATGGGTCTTAGTCACTTGCTAATCAGGTGTTTGCCCTGATACATCAGCAACTTACACAGGTTGCTGCAACAAATAAACTTGTTGTTTTGTGTCTGGGGTTGTCTGATAGCAAGAGATTTGAAGAGACGCCATGGCCTCAGCATAACACGACATGAAGGAAATTGGCGCAACGCACCAAGGTGTGCGAGCACTCATGAGCATGTTGCAAGCACAGCTTTGAAGCACAATATATTGTGCATTGCCCTGGGTCATTATACTCATACTGTTACAGGTCAAAGACGCAGCATTATGGTGTTGCGTATGTGTGTGTCACCTGTAGCCTCCTGAGAGTTT
>JAABUS010006046.1_pt1 | contig 15102 bp, 17 predicted proteins | sample 5560161 | NCBI WGS metagenome assembly JAABUS01 (sample SAMN10711885, study PRJNA513376) | rock metagenome | isolation source: Antarctica rocks | place: Antarctica: Victoria Land, Trio Nunatak nord | collected 2016-01-04 | reverse complement strand
GTGGGGGGTGAGGGTTGGAAGGGAGGGGTTGATGGGCTGTGGGATGGAAGGGTTCGGTGGGCTGTTTTGGTTGCTGGGGCTTTCTCTGTTGGGTTGTTCGTGACGAGAGGGGTGAGGAGTTGAGATGTCTATATGTCGCTGGAGTTTCATTGTGTTACTGTGATAGATTTGATAACGTACAAAGGTAGACTTGTGCTCTTGATTTATCTTCTTATCTATTCTACTAGATAGACATTCTCGTCCTTTGATCTCATGTTCTAATACTTTGAGCCTTGACATCGGTCCATAGAGATTATTCTGTCGCAGAAGGTGTCATGACAACCTTGGCCCCATTGCCCGACGTACACGTCACACCCAGCCCCTCTACCCAGGGCTCGTCGTCGCGACTTTTGATTTCTGCGAACGCTTGGACGAGGCGGATGGTGGTATAGGACAATTCTGTTGAAGCGAATTGTTCTGGATGTACAAGTCAGAGGGTCAATACTCGTCAGGCATTAGGCGAATGCCGGAGGAGAAGAAAGTGAACCAAAAAGGAGGATGGAAGAATGAGGATGAGAGAGAACTTACCACCAATACAGCGCCGTGGTCCGGCATTGAACGGGAGGAAGTTCTTTGTGGCAGTCAGCTCTGGGCTTTATTGAGAGAGGAAGATAATAGATTGTAGAGTAATTCTTATCAGGGGAAATTGAGTGAAGAGATAGTTTGAGTATTGCATACCGAACCCACCGAGCTCTTTTCCACACTGGTCCACCGTTCAGGAATGAACTCCTCAGCGTTCTCGCCCCATAGGTCCTCGTGCCGCTGCATGGCGTGGACGTGATAGGCCACTACGGTACCAGCGGGGACGAGGATGGGTGATTTACCATCTGGACCGCCGCCGAGTGGGAGGATTGTGGGTCGTATAGCCACGCGGGAGTTTATTGGGATTACGGGATAGAGGCGCAGTGCTGGGTTTGGTTAGGACAGAAAAATTGGGGAATATATATCTTTCTGGATGGAGGTAGTGATGGAGGTTTTACAGAAGGTTCGGAAGGAAATTGGAAAATTTACTCTCGTTAATACAATTCTGGAGATAATCCAACTCCTTCAATTGAGGAAATGATGGCAGGTCTCCTCGCAATTTCAGCATGACCTCTTCCCGAAGACGCTGCCATATGTCCGGCTTCCTTGCAAGATTGAAGAACAAGTTCGTCAGCGTCGCCGCGGTACTATCTCTCCCTGCAAAAAAGATCGTCAGAAGTTCGTCGCGGAGGACTTCTCTGTCGTCTGTCATCTTGGCGATCTCCTGCAGGAAAATATACCCGCCCTTCTCCTCTTTCGAGCCCTTTTCGTCACCCAACGATTCAGACGCGCGCTGTTTCGTCACCCGATGCACCCTCAACGCCTCATCCACGTGCTCGTCCATAAACGCATGCACCCACTTCACACTCTCCCAAAACTTCTCCTGCCCCGGCATCCAGTCCGCAAACACCCCCATCCGGAACCGTGCCTCCCCACCATCCTGCGCCCCTTGGAACGCATCCATGAACTTCGTATCAATCGACTCCGCCCTCGCCAAGCTGCGAATCGACTTTCCGAACATAAAGCCTGTAATCACATCCGCCGATAACCTCAAAAACAACGGCGCTAGATCTGCTTCCCTCCCCCCCTTCGCCTTAATAGCCACAATCAAATCCTGCACGTGCATCTCAAAATGCGGCATATCATCAATCTGGCCGCGCGAGAAGCTAGGCCGCAGAAGAGCGCGGGAGTGCGCCCATTCTTGGCCGTCGGAGAGGAAGATGGAGCGGCCTAGGAGCGGGCCGAAGGCCTTTCGGCGGGAGGCGCCGGCGGTGTAGTCTGTGAAGTTTGAGGCGAGGATGGTTTTGATGTTGGCGGGTTCGATGGTGTTGATGACTGGGAGAGAGAAGGGGGAGGATTGGAGGGTGAAGGTGTTGCCGTTGGTGTGGTAGAGGGATTGGATGCGGGTGAGGTAGGTTTTGGATTTTGCGGCGCGGAGGGAGGAGAGGAAGAAGGGGATGCCGAGGAGGAAGGGGTTGAGGGGGTGGCAGGGGGGTGGGAGGCATTTGTGTTGGTGGGTAAGGCGGCGGTGGAGGAGGTGGAGGGATAGGCGTTTGGAGAGGAGGTAGAGGGTTAGGAGGGAGAGGGTGAGGAGGAGGGTGGGAAGTGTGTGTTGCATGGAGACGAGGTATTAGGATTTAGGAGAGGGATTGAACGAAAGACGCTTGGAAGGAGATGAAAGGAGCAAGAGAAAGACAAGTCGCTGAACAGAAGACGCTGTTGTATTCTAGATATGCCAGCACTACTACGACTGTAAGCACATTATCTTTTTCTATGGTCACTGCTCCGTGCGTGACTGTTGTTAGACCCGAGATCAACTTCTCATTCTGGGCTGCAAATTCTTGCAACAACTTGTATTATTACCGTTGCGACACCGTATTGAAACAGCCTGACCACCGTGTAATGTAAAGTATTGTGGGGTCAAGGATGAGGGCGACACTTGGAACGGACCTCGGCAGCAAGGCCCGAAGGAGCGCTCCGTCGCGCGAACCTTCTTCGATTCGTTTCTCTTTGACTAAGGTAGTGGTTACTCCGCGGCCTGGCATTCGGGGCACGGCCATGTCACTAATGCATGGCTTGCATGAGTGCTTACTTACGACGTACGAGTACCTTACTACCTACTACTACCGAAGCACCTCGGCTTGCAAACCCCACACCCCTTTTGATGGGGATGTCTGGGGTTGCGTGGTTCGTGTCCTGCATACGTCTTGTGTGCGGCACCCCGTTGGCATGATATGACCTCATCAATGTTGCTGCGCATTGACCAAGCTTACGGTGCTGACATGCTGCGGTCCTCGGGAAGTATTTACGCCAACAATCCCGAGTCAGATCGCGCGATGAACCGTCTTCCTAGTCCACGCCACCAACGACGAGGTGAGGGCTGTACCGTGCCATACCCATACCTCGCTTGAAACGGAAGATCTTGCGATTCGCTGTGTGCTCGCCGATCACGCTTCTGATCCGGATACAATTGTCTTCCATATCTCACCGTACTAATACCAAGCAAGACTTGGTTGCAGTTTGAAGCCTGCGACGGTGTGCTAGTTCCCCCCACTCCCCTACAACACGACGTCGCATAGCAAGACGCCTCATTTTTCTTATCGAATGCTACAGTGTAAATTGCTTATTGACAACTACGAAGACCTCTGCCTCCTTTGGACGATTGATTCCTCTTTCTTTCCCTCCCAATGAAAAGCAATCATGGCCGCACCGACGGACCCGCTCACAATGGGCGCGTTGCCTCCTCCACCTGGCGTCACTCCTAACTTCGTGGATCCGCCCTCTGCTCGCGGCGCTGTTGTCGCAGTGATAATCGCATGCCTTGTCATCAGCACATTGTGTATTGGCTTGCGCGTGGCCGCGAAAGCGTCAGTTCGATTTGGGAATGCCGGATGGGATGATTGTGAGTCTCCGCATCAGCCCGTGCATATCTTCTTTTCTCCGGTCGCTCTACATGAAATCTTGCTTACGCTCTTGCCAGATACATCTGTCCTTGCTTGGGTAGGCCGTTCCTACTCTGGATATTTTTGGATATGAATTGACATGATTTAGCTGGGGTTGATCGTATACAGCGTACTCGTCTTTGAATCCAACAGACACGGCAATGGAGTGCACATGTGGGATGTCCACCCGCTGGAGGTGGTTCAGCTTGCAAAAGTACGTTGATCCAGACTCATATGTCAGGAGGAACGGACACTAAAGCAGGAAACCATCTAGGTTGCCCATGCTGCTCAAGTATTCTACTGCATACCCATCTACATCACAAAGCTCTCGATCCTACAGCAGTATTTTCGAATCTTCGTCGTATCCCGCACTGGGGCAACCTTTTACACCATCCACGCCCTTATCTGGGCAAATTTGCTCTTCTACATCGCGATCTTCTTCGCGCTTATCTTCGCTTGCAACCCGCAAGAAGCGATCTGGAACCCCATGATTCCGGGCAAATGTATCGATCAGCAGGACGTCTTCGTCATCACAGCCGTCGTTAATGTCTTCGTCAATATCATAATCCTGATTCTACCGTTGAATTGCCTACGCAAACTTCAGATGCCTATTCAGCGGAAGCTGGGAATTGCCTTGATTTTCACAACAGGCGTCTTGTAAGTCTCCATCTTCCATACTACTGGATCCAAGATCTCCAACTTACTAACCTCCCACAGTGCTACAGCCACGAGCGCAGTCTGGCTTGTCAAAGCCGTACAATACCGCAGCAATCCCGACTTCTCCTACAACGCCGCTCTAGTCGGCCAATGGACGTACGTCCCCCTCCCTTATCCCCCAATCATCTTCCCTGCTGACCTCTCCCCCCCCCCTCTTACAGCCTTGCCGAACTCGCCGCCGGTCTCGTCATCGGCTGCATGCCGACCTTCCCGCAATTCTTCCGCCAGTCCATCCCCAAAGCCTCCGCAGGCCTCCGCGGCTACTGGTCCCGCGCCCGTACCTCCTTCGTCACGACTGAGAACTCCCGCCGGCCTCTTGCGACCAAGGAGTCTTGGGATAGTCGGGATAGGGCGCATGATTATGTGGAGTTGGATGAGAGGGGTGGGAATGTGGTGAAGAAGCCGGTGCAGGCTAGACAGGCGGGCGATTTGGGGTGGAGTGGGAAGAGTGATAGGGGAGGGGGAGGGGATTTGGAGAGGGGGGGGATTAGTAAGTCGATTATGATTGAACAGGAGTATGTTTGAGGGGTTTTGGGTGTTGTGGTTGGTTTTTTTAGTGAGGTCGGTGGGTTAGGGGTGAGGTGTGGGGTGGGATAGGGTGTCACTTGATGAGTTGGTTTTGGCAAAAGCTTTGGGTGAGATGTAGCACATGGGAAGGGAAATTTATCATCATACATATGATATTAGTCTTAAGGAAATATCCGCAATACATCGACAAATCTGACTGGAGAAACGATGGAGCTTCATTTGTCGGCGTGTTTTTCATGATGCTTCATCGTCTTTGAAGTAGAGTCAGCGATGAAGAATAACCAGGAATGACGTCACATCTAACAAATTATGACAATCCCCCCAATCTTTGAAGCTCTACCTAACAACCACCAATACCCATTGACTCCATCGAGCGCGCCGAAATCTCAATTGGTAGCCTCCAAGATGTCAGCCGCCCTCTTCCGCCCCTCCACTGCACGGAGCACCCTCCGCGGTCTCTCCGCTATCTCTAAGAATGCCAAACCAGCCATATCCTCACGCACCCCTCCCATCTCGCCCGCGCCTCCATACCCATCTCCCCTATCCCTCCTCACCCCTCCTCCCCCCTCCTCCGCTGTCCTCCCTCCCCCACAACCTAGACGACTACTCCGCCCTCGAACCCTCCATCTCCGGCAAAATCATGGAACTCCACCACAAAAACCACCACCAAACCTACGTAAACAGCTACAACGCCGCCGCCGAAAGACTCGCCGCCGCAACCACCGCCGCAGAACAGATCGCCCTCCAGCCGCTCATCAATTTCCACGGTGACGGCCATATTAACAACTTTTCTGGGAGAATCTTGCGCCGGCGGGGCGAGCCGAGCGGGAAGTTGATGTTGGAAACAGGGAACAGTACTGTTACCCCTGTGGTTAGTAATCTCCGCTCCCAGCCGCTCCGAGCCCTATAGGGCTGGCGCTAGGGGATTCAAGGGATTCAGGGGATTCACCTCCTTCCTCCCTTCGTAGTTCCTACTTTCCAGAATAGTTCAACCAATATATCTACATGCCTATATACCCGACCTCGTATACCAAGAGGTTATGAGCCCGGGTTAGCTCTATACCGCTACCGCCAAAAAAACAAAGGGCAGATCAATAGCAATATAAATAGCTAGCAAATCAGAAAAAAAATGATTAGCAGAAAGAACTTGAATCATGAACATTTTTTAGATCTAAACGTTAGTTACATATAAATCTCATTAAGACTGTGTGTCTGTTGCTATGATACAAGTGACTTGCGAGTCTTATTAAGTTCAACCCGAACAATCTGCCAGAGAGTCTCATTAATATCATTCAACAGACATTCAGACATAAGCAATCTATATGCAGATGATACGCAGGCGAAAAGACTTCATTAAGAGAAGGGAAACACAAGCGGGTTAGTAGGAAATGATCGAACTACGCTGCCTGATTAGAGGTGTAGCATACAAACATCTCTGCAAGAAACTGTCGGTCTGCACGAGAAAGACCTCTACAAATAACGCGAAACAGGTAAACCGCACGCTTTACGCGGAGCGAGCGCCTGCGGAGCGTGGTATAAAATGGCGGCGACTGTCGGCCCCGAGGACCTCACCCCTTCACTGGGCTCTGACCCTCGGATGCCTTGGTGGTAGGGTCAAGCTCTAGCCGAAAACACCGTCTGTATAGCCCGAGAGGACAGAAGCGCGTGTCGATGTGGTTAGAGAAGGGATCGACTGCGGTACGCATGCGTATTGTTGGCGAAACGCCTGTGACCCATGTTTAAGGAGTAAAATGCCGGGATCTGGGCAGCGAAGGGTCCGTTCCTGCCCCGAGCTGTGAGCCAGTCGCGAGGGAGCTCTTCGAAGTAGCCCCTCGAACCTTGGGGAAACCAGCATAGGGGTCGTGCCTTATGTATATGCATGTAGCGTATGTAGTATATTTCCGGTAGACGATGTTCAGAGAAGCAGGAACAAACGACATTCGTCAGCTTCTAACATCCTCAAAAAGCCTACACGCAGTCACAGGCTGAATGATTCGCAACGACGTGCTGCTCAGTCAATATTCACTGGCGAGAAATCAACTCTACGAATAAATAAAGAACAGCGATAGAGCAAAGAAGTCAAGACAGATCAGAGAGATAGAACAGTGTTCAGATTAAGCAGTGATGATAGTAACAACAAACTGAAGTCAAAACAATCAAAGGAGTGATGAAAGGTTTTTGCCCTAGACTGTAGTATGAGAAATCAAATCAAATCAATTCAGGAAGAATCAATATAGGTAATCACTAGGAGTACTTCCGGGCCCGTGCACGTTCCGGTCCCGTGCACACCCTAAATCCGATTAGTAACCAATACTATTTTTATTATTATTCAACCACCATTCATAGAATCAAATTGCAATTAATATAGAGAGTTGTCGATATCTATATGAAGCTTCCAAGCTATAAGAATTAATCATCAAATCGCTTAGAAGCTTTGAATTGCCTTTCAGCTCGCGTAGACCTGATTTGACTAGGTTCTCTTTCCACCTCCTCAATAGCAACAAAATCAGTGAATTGCTGTACTTTCACCTCTTTAGACTTCTTCTTTTGCCATTTCTGAAGCTCTTTAGCCTTCAGCTTTTGCTTCTGAACTAGACGTCGTTGCTTCAATTTCTTCGCCCGTAGCTTCTTTTTTCGCTTCGCTTTCTTCTTCCGTTCCGCCTTATTTTTTTCCCGTTCCACCTTTCTTTCAGCTATTAAACGCTGTTTCTCTAGCTTTCTAAGCTTTCTTTGTTTCTTTTCTTCAGCCTTTTGAATAGCAGCTTGCTGTTCCTCTTCGATTCTTTGGATTTGACGATCACGAGCCGCCTGAATCTTATTAGGACTAAAAAACACCCTCTTTGCCTCATCATTAACTTCTAAATCGTCAAATAAAGGCTTTTCACGTCGTCTGCAACTTCTTTCAATACGTACTGTTCATCGAAGATCTTCATTTTCTGCTTTTAGAAGAGCAACATCTGTAGTAAGCTTTTTCATCGTATTGTTCAACTTACGAGCTTTCGAATCAATTACTTCTTCTACAACTGACTTCATTAATCGTCGAACCTTTCTTCAATCAGCTTCTGACAATGCTGAAGAAGAAGAATGACTTGAAACAGATCTAGCGTTCGATTTAATCTGCTTTATGATCTGTGATGAATTGAAAGACAGCAATTCTGTCTTTTTCCATTCACTTTTTATGTTGACATGCGTGAAAGCAGCTTGATATGCAGGTCAAAACAGGTCAAAGAAGTCTCTTTTTGATATTCGAGAAAGTTTTTGACTCTTAAAGATTCAGTCGTTCAGATTTTGCGAGTAGTAATTGATCAAAGAGTTGAATAAGCTCACATTCAGAGATTGAAGACGATGCGTAGAATGAGAAGAATATAAAGTCACGAGCATCTTGTTCTGCTCACATCAGTCAAGAAACTTCATGTTGATATGACTGTCATGCTCATCAACAAATAGAAGGTGATAATTTCGTGAAATTCTGACTTTTGACCTCGTATTTCGATCAAATACGATAGTGAGTCAAGAGTAGATTAATTCATCGTTGATTCAGTCAGTAGCAAAGAAAGCAAAGAAGCAGAATTGCTCTTTGAAATCATATTCAGTAAGTTAGCTGTTCTGAATATTATCTGATATCGTCTGATAAATGATCGAAGAAGGTATATAGATCATATTCATGCAAATAATTGCAATCAAGATAATTCATTCTCTATTGTCATCTTGATCAGCACTCAGCAATTTATCACTGTCAAGATGCTTTAAACTGAAGACTCTTCGAGTCTTTTGAAGCAGTTCAAGTAGAAAGCTCTTTTCATTCATATTGTATGTGTTTTTAGAAAGAATCTCATATTTTTCGATTTTTTGCTTTATCTACTCTTATATTAGTATGAAACTAAACGAAATGAAGACACTTACTAGATCAAAATAAAGCTGATATTGATATGCATTATCAGCTTTCTTTTGCTCTAGATCAGCTTCTTGTGAAAACTTTGACTGTAGTATATTTGAATGACGTTGAACGAACTCATAAAACTGTTGAGATCGTGCCTAGAATCTAATCACACTGCAGCGAGATAGTGCGTAGCTGAATAGAATGTTTGATCAATAGAGATAGCTATAACTAGGAAACTAAGAATACAGAAGAAAGAAGACAGTTTCGAGCTGTATCTATAGTAGAGCGAACAAAGAGGCGAAGTAGTCGATTTGCTAGAGCTCGAATAGATGAAATGTTTCAGCATATTTCGATTTGAAACATCGTTGTTCCTTGTTCACATACCGAAATTTCTAGAGCCTATTGACTAGACTCTATTCAATGTCGACACGCTTCATAACAAAAACCAGTTTTTGCCTGACTGTTTTTCAGATATATTATACGCAAAAACACGAATCATGACATTGAAAGAAGATATATCACGTTCGATAAGCTTGTTAATATAGCGAATAAGCTCTTTTTCTTGTTGATTCGAAAGAATTGATGTCGTTTGCTTGCTTTTCTTGACAAAGACGATTATACTTCTATGTCGTTGTGACAGCGTGCTTCGATTGATATTGAATTTCTTTGCAGTTGCAATGTAGTTAGATGACTTTTGCAAAGCTAGATCTGCAAGCGCTATCTCAATTGAAGTCATATTGAATTTGTAATTGATTTTTGAAGAAAGATGAAAGTAGTAAAGTGAGATGTGCACGAAATCAAAACATGCATCGAGTCGAAAATACTTCTATATGCACATCACTCGCCTTTGCAGACACATCATTTGAACTTTGCAAAAACATCATCTCTCGTCACTAAGTTTAATCAGGTAATTTCAGAATTCATCGCGTTGTTTATCTGAATATTCGCTTCACTTTTTACCTTCATTGCTATTCACTCACGTCATCGTCATGTCTATGCAATTACTTTCTTCTTCAGAGAATCTTTACTGCTCAATTGAGCTTCTTATCAAGTCAGTCAATGAACATGCTGATTTTCAAGACTACGTCGTCACGAAGAAGCGCTTCAAGAAGTTCAAGAAAGACGTGATCATGAAAGTTTGACTCTGTTGCGATTGTGTCAACATGACAAAGATCAAAGATCTTGAGCATCGTTTTCACACTTTCAGCAGACGCAACGAATGTTCTTTTGAAGTCATCGTGAAGCTAAACGACAACGAAGAAAACTTGACTGCTGAGAACGATTGTTGACATCTTTTCATCAAATGTCTCAAGCATAATTGTCATGATTCTAGCCTTGTCAGACTCAATCTTTTAATCTTGTCAGATTTATTCTCGCTTTGTCATCTTGACTAGTTTCTATTGAGTCTAGCGTCGACTGAGAAACACATATATGTAGTCAGCTTCTTTTCTGTAGCTATATTTCTTTCTTAGCATTTATCTTCTAGTTAAATGACATTCATATTGACTCGCTCTATGCTGACTTCTAACATTAGATAAATGCTCATCATCTACTACTCTGCTATCGACGAATAAATGATATGAAACAATCTATTCAGTAAGAAAAATTTGCAAGAAATTCTTCAAATTTGCATCATCATTTTAGATCACAAGAAATTCTTCAATTCTACATTCATTTTCATCATTTTATTTGCAAGAAATTCTTTGAATAAAGCACTCAGTTATTATCTGAAATTCACAAGAGATTCTTTGAATTTTCACTCATCATGACACGTGATGTCAAACCAGTTGAGTCTCGAACAACTCGTCTGCTTAGAAGCACTGTCAATAGAAGAGTTTCACTTCTACTCATCGATGCTTCAGTCGAAGCTGAGAAAGCTGTCATTGCATGAAACATAAACATTGAAGAACAACTGTTTCATTGAGTCAGTAATCAACTCAACGAAGTCATCAATATGCTGAACGAGCTTCAAAGTCAGCGAGACTTGACTCTACAACTCAATGAACACTGACTTCTCATACAAGATGATCACAAAAAGAGAGCGAAACAACTAGAAGTCACTTTTGATAAGAATGATAAGTTAGAGAAAAAGATCAGTCAGCTACAAGGCGAGCGATTAAACTTCAGAGCGAAACAACGTCAAGCTGATCGATCTATGCCTTATCAAGATACTCAGTCAGCTGAGCAACGAGTCAATCAGAAAGAAGTGCGCTTTCAACGAGAATCTTCTACTTTATCTGATAACGAAAACGAGAATGATCATCACAAGTTCGTCAAGCTTTCGAATTCACTCATCTTCATTGAAACAGATGATTCTATCTGAGAGACATGAAACATCAAAATAGCTGACAAGCTTGATGTCAACGCGAATCATTATTCTACTGAAAAGATTCATATTGTCTATATGATTTTCAGACTAGAAGACGATGCTGATCAGCAAATCTATGCAAAGCATCATGTTAATGCTTTCTCATTCTATCAGTCACTATCAGAGTTACTGAAACATCTGAAAGAAATTTACGAAGATCAGAATCTGATTTGAAAGTGTCGTTGCAAGTACGTCACTCTGAAGCAGCTCAACAAGTCTTTCAGCTCTTTCTATTCAGAATTCACTAGAATATTCAGCTTTCTGAACTACGACGATATCATTCTGATGAACGACATTCAGAATAAAATCAACAATCGTCTTCAAAATGCGTTGTCAGTTTGCCTCATAAAGTTTAACTCGCTTGATAAGCTCAAGATCTTTCTTCAAGATGTGAATAACAAACAACAAGTCAATTATCAGCTACGTGACGAGCAATGAACAGTCAAATCGATAGCAGCTTCGAAAAAACGTTTTGTTTCTTCATCGACATCAGCTTCAGTCTCAACTACTAGCTATGTTTGACTTGCTACTTTTTTCATTCTTGAATCTGAATGATTAAGAATGTCAATCATCTGCTTCAACTGCAAAGTATCGAGTCATCTTTCAAAGAACTGCTCTCAGCTGAAGACTAGTACTTCGACATCTCGTGCATTCATCTCTCGCCTCAATGAGATCATCATGTCGAAAGAAGAGAAGAAATCATTTACAGAGAAATTGAAGAATGAGACAAAAAACTAGTGACTTTCATCAAAGACGTGATGAAAGATGTGTTAATTTCTTCAACAACAAGCAGCTCAAATGATCTCTTTGTCTCGAAATCTTTGACTACTGAATGTGTATTATCTAGCAATGAAATTAGTTACTTATTAAAGTCATTGATTGACATTGAAGCAGCTGACTATTCATTCATTGATGAATTAATCGCGCAGAATGTTTGTGATCATTTGCAAATTGAATCGTTATCTTTAATCAAGCTCAAGTCAATAAGGAAATTCGATGATCATTATGCAAAAAAGCTCATTACTCATGCAATTTATTCAAATCTGACTGTTCAAGATCATATAAAATGTTTCGTCTCTATGCTGATTACTCGATTGAGTCAGCATCAGATGATTCTTGAAAAAACATGAATGAATAAGATCAAGATAATGATTGATATGAGAAACAATCGTCTTCAATTTTCTGATTCAAAGACTCATATCAATGCTAGTTCGATTCTTCTTTCTGTCATCAAGAAAATCGCGATAGAACAGAAGAGTTCAATCTCTACTCAAATACTAAAGAGATCTATTTCTTCTGTTGTCACTCGACTTAGCGAGAAGTCATCTTCATTCAGTAAAATCGTGAAATCATCTAATTCAATCAACTTCGCTTCGTCTTTTGATTCAATGAACATAGCAATGATAGAGACTGCAGCATATAAATCACTAGTCAAACGATCGAATGTGACTACTTTCGCGATCATCATCACGAAAATCGATCGACTTCTAAAAACAGCTAGAAATAAACTTGAAGATGTAGATCTACAAGAGCTTTCACATGAAGAAGTCTTGAAAGAAGTCAAAGCTAAGCTTTCTTTGAAATATCATGACTATCTAGACGTGTTTGATCGAGCTATGACTGATCAACTATTCTTTCATTGCTTCTATGATCACAAAATCGAGTTGACAGACGAGAAAACATCTTCTCAAAGTCATCTCTATCATATGTCTGATTACAAGCTTCAAAAGATGAAGAATTATCTGATTGAACATCTGAATAAGAACTTTATATCTTTCAGCTCAATCTTATACGCTTCGCTCATACTATTCATCGAAAAGAAAGACGATAGTCTGCGTTTCTGCATCGATTATAGAAAGCTCAATGCTTTGATCAAACGAGATCGCTACTCTCTACTCTTAATAGACGAAACTTTCGCTCGTATTCAAGATAGCAAGTATTTGACTCGATTGAATATAATAGTCGTCTTCAACAAACTACGCATGCATTCGAGTAGCGAAGATTTGACTATCTTTATTATCTCTTTTGACTTCTACAAATATCACGTGATGTCTTTTGAATTAATCAATGACTCAACTTTCTATCAACATTATATAAACGACGTGCTGTTTGATTATCTACATCAGTTTTGTCAGATCTATCTAGATGACATTATCATCTACAGCAAAACACTGAAGAAACATAAGAAACACGTACGACTAGTTCTACATAGATTACGAGAGATTGATCTACAGATGAATATAAACAAATGCAAGTTTCACGTTCAGAAGATCTTCTTTCTGAAACTATTGCTATTCATTGAAGAACTAAAGATGAATCTCAGAAAAGTACAAGCAGTAGTCGAATGATCTACTTCTACAAATCTCATTCAGATGCAGTTCTTCGTCAACTTCTGCAACTTCTATCAACGTTTTATAAAGAACTTTTCGAAGATTGTTCATTCTCTGATTCAACTAACTCAAAAAAAGATGATATTTGAATGAAATCAAGCTTGTCAAATGATCTTTGATCATATGAAGAAACGAATGACTGAAGTCTCTATTCTTCGTCATTTTGATCAGAATAAAGAGACTATTCTTGAAACAGACTCATTCAACTACGTCAATGATGACATACTTTCTCAGTACGACGACGAAGAAACATTGCATTTGATGATCTACTACAGCAAGAATCTGAGTCTCGCTGAGTGCAATTACGAGATCTATGACAAGAAACTACTAGCAATCATTCATGTCTTCAAGCATTGATGATCTGAGCTGAAATTGACTGAGCTACTCATCAAGATGTTCATTGATCATCAAGCTTTAACGTCATTAATGAAAGATAAAGAGTTAAGTAGACGTCAAATGCGCTGAGTACAAAAGCTCGTTGACTTCAACTTCAAAATCATGTATCGTTCAGACAAATAAAACATCAAAGTCGATGCATTGACTCGTCAAGTCAATTCAGTTTCTAGAAGCTCAGAAGATAAGTGCATTTGCTATCAATGAATCACTATTCTGACTTTGAATCGAATGAAAATTGCTGATCTAGAGAAGAACATCGAGAAATCAATCTATAAACAGATTCTTGAGACTAATGAGATTGATGAGAATTGTACGCTACTTCGTGAAGTCATATTAAAAGATGAAGCTCAATACGAAGATACTAAATTAAGAGATTGTTGAGTTCAGAACGAAATACTATATCGAGATAATCTTCTATGAGTTTTCTTCGATGAGCATCTTCAAATGAAGCTAATTCAAGAAGTTCACGATTAATCTTCTATTGATCATTTCGAAATTCTCAGAACGATGAAGATCATAAGAAGATACTACTATTGATTCTCAATGTGAAAGACAATAAGTCGATATATTTGAAACTGCTACATTTGTCAGCAATCAAAGATTTCTCGAAATAAATTCAATGAACTACTACATTCTTTACTCATACTTGAACAGCAATGAAAGAACATAGTCATGAACTTCATCATTGACTTATCTCTTTCAAAAGACAAAAACATCATACTAACAGTGATATGTAAACTGACAAAGAAACGACATTATATTTCTTGCTTCACTGATGACGAGAAAATCACAGCAGAAAAAACAGCTGAGCTAATGCTTCAGTGAATATATCGAATACATGATTTACTCGATTTCATTGTTTCGAATTGAGACTCTCAATTTACCTTCATTCTATGAAAGTCGCTTTGCAAAAGACTAGACATTAATCTTCGACTCTTCACAGTTTATCACTCTCAGATCGATGATCAAAGTGAACAAGTCAATCAAAACATCAAAAGATATCTTTGATTCTTCTGTTCATACATGCAGAATGACTGAGCTAAGCTACTACTCATGATCAAGTTCGTCGACAATAATGCTCTGTTCTCAGTCATCTTCTCGATTTCTTTCTTTCTAAACAAAGACTTTCATTCTCATATGAGCTTTGAACTCGATGTCATCGAATATGAAAGTTCTTGTGAACGCTTGCAGACGACTAAAGTCGAGAATATATCTGAACATATGAACAAAACACTGAAGTTTGCTTGCGAGTCGCTAGTCAAAACATGAAAACAAATGATGAAACAAGTCAATAAGCATAGAAAAGAAGTTGATTACAAG
>JAABUS010006045.1_pt1 | contig 15103 bp, 7 predicted proteins | sample 5560161 | NCBI WGS metagenome assembly JAABUS01 (sample SAMN10711885, study PRJNA513376) | rock metagenome | isolation source: Antarctica rocks | place: Antarctica: Victoria Land, Trio Nunatak nord | collected 2016-01-04 | reverse complement strand
CAAATTACCCCCGCCCCCCCCCCCCCCCCCCCCTCCTTTCTCACTGGCTGCAGAGCTCGCACTCCAGGATCTTTTCCCGTTCAGCTGGGATCCATTCCCCCCGACCAAAGCCACGATCGGGAAAGGAGGGCCACGCTGAGGGGGGCGCTGCATTCGTCTTCGTTTTTCGGTGGTGTGGAAAGATGGTTGGGGGGGTGTAGCCCTCTTCTGGTGATGGGGTGAGAGGACTGAGAGGAGTGGGGAGGGGTGTGGATTAGGGGGTGGGATGTAAGATCCAGGTTGGGTTTTTGGGGGTGATGTAGGAGATGGGGCACGAGTTGAGCTTGTGAGATGTTCCTGGGCTGGGAAGAGGCTACAAGCTTCTTTTGGGTCGTAGAGTGGAGGGAGGTGAGATGAGATGTATAGAAGCTTGTGCGAAAGTACGGTAGTTGATATTCTGGGAACTTACTCATGGCAGAGTTTTGTAGATTGGCTTGACAAAAGAGCTCTAACGAAAACAAGCGTTCACGAGCGAGGAAGGGTACATTAAGTCAGTGGTGGCTATCACAGAAAGAGCTGTTGTGTGCCAGCATCAAAAGAGGGATATCTATCTCCGATTGCTTTCAGTCATGGGCTTTGACAAAATCCACTAATGCTCCAGAACAAGGTCTTCGACCATTCGTGATCTTGTTTGGAGGTGTATAGACTACTTCGTATCAGGGGGGTTAAGTGTGAGCGTGACAGGGTTTATTCGCCGAGAAACCCCTGTTCGTACTAACAATTAACATGCCGGATAGGAAGTACAAGATAGAGATTGTATGCCACCACGGTAGAGTGATGGCCGCAACATGGATGTCACAAGAGTGTGGAGCCGATCGGAAAGGCAAGCGGTACCACGAAACGATGGTGATTCGGACCAGGAGACTCGTAAAGTGTCCCGGTCCTTTGGAAGCAATATGTACATGGAATGGAATCAAAGTGCTTTTCAAGAATGAAGAAGAACATCACCATACCCAAGACTGCTGCAAAACCAGACGCTCCAAGCCCACGCATCTATACGACGACATTTTCCAGGAAAGCCCATCGCTTGCTCGGTTCGGTACTAATTCTTGTACGCCGTCCCCGCAGGCGTAAGCCCATTACCATCGCTAGTAATGAAATTCCCGGTCCACAACCCGCCAAAAGCCTGGTAGCCAATGATATTGGTATTCGCGTCAAGATACGGCATGATACTCTCCAAATAAGTGCCCCCCTCGGCAGGACTCGCATTCCAGAGCCAGAACTCGCCAATCATGATTGGTAGACCCTGGATACTCGGGTGCTTGGCCTGCAGCGCGGGCACATTCGTCTCGATGTAGGATTTGAGGGCTGAGACGGCTTGGTCGACGTTGGTGCTCGAGCGGTCGACGTAGTGGTGGATATTGATCATGTCGAAGTGACAGCCGGTGCAAGCGTCGAGGAAGGAGGACAGGAAATTGAGACCTGTGGCGCCCCCACCATTGGTCACGGCCGGGGTGGCGAGAAGAGCTTGCCCCGCGAACGGCTGCATGTATTGCTGGTAGACTTTGGCGGTGTCTTGCGGACTAAGGTTTGCCTGGCCAGCGTTGTCGGGTTCATTGGATCTATAGAACGGTACGGTTAGCGGCTATTTCAGTCGGAATTGGGTTTCACGAGTTGGTTTGGATGACTTACGCGAAGAGATATTTACTTCCACTCGCGATGGCCGCCTTAGCGTTGGTATTCCAGCTGTTGCTCTGGAGATTTCCGTCGACCTTGAGGGTTGGGATGAACATAAAGGAGTTGGGGATAGTGACGCCGTTGCCCGTGGCACGCGTGTCACCCCAATTGGATCCCCAGCTCACGTGTTGACTGCCAGTGAAGAAGTTCGCGTAGGCGCTTTTAGAGTTGTAGTCGTATACGAGCCCACGTTTGGCTGTGCCGCCGGTGGAGACATATGTTGGTACAGTGGATGCTGACGAAGAGGCGACAGTCCCCATGGTCGACGGAACACTAGTGGTGGATGACTGAAGCGGCACCGACGAGGATGTGCTTTGGCTAGTAAGGGTGATTATGGGCGAAGTAGCAGACACAACAGGCTTCGTGGTAGAGGTTGACATGCTTAGCACCACCGAGGAAATCTTGGAAGTCTGAGTAGTCGACCTTGTGGTTGAGATCGACGACGCCACACTTGCGGTAGAAGTGGGAGCGACGGTCCCAGCGGTCTTTTCATAACAGCTGCACGCGCTGGTCATGCGAGAGCCGTACTGCACAAAGTCACTGGGAAGTGCCATGCTGGCTGAAGCGAGATATTCTGGACAGAACGATGAAGCCGCGGAGGAAAAACGCTCCAAAGCTCGCATGGGGTTGTCCGCATAGCATGGGATGTTAGCCCGTTCCTGTCGAGGAAAGGCTGAGACGACGCTCAGCGTCAAGAAAACGGTATTTATGGTTGAGAAATGCATGATGTTGGATCTGTTCCAAAAGGCGCGTCAAGATGTTTGATAGAATAGTAAATCCTGACCCAGAGGATGTGCGTGTAGCGACGTAGGCAATGAATGGATGTGCGTGTAGCGACGTAGGCAATGAATGGACGAGCGTATGCTCTGAAAGAGAGACTGAGGCAGGCTGGATGCTGCTCGAAAGAACGACTTGAGGAGGATGGACAAAGAGATGAGAGTGGCGAAGGATGGGTGAGGGCGAGGTAAAGAAAGACACATGAACATGAAACAAAGGTTACCCATCTTATACTAGATCTTGTTCGAGAGTCGAGACCCTACCAGGTATTCCACGTAAGCTTTGGGTGCCAGATCATAGTGAAGCGGTCGTCAGCAGTCCTGGGCTACGGCAGTGCACAGAACTTGCATCTGTAGACGTTGGAGGAACAAGGGGGCGGCGGAATGCATGTAGTCCAGGCACACGGGTGGTAGTGAAGACGTCAATCACTAGGATTCAGGAACAAGTTTCGGACTTGGAGGGTTGAATTGCCGGCTGATTAGATGGTGAAGGTGACGGATCCACGTTTCATGCACGATGAAAGAAATCTAGATCGCTTTGGCGCATTGGACCCTTGGTACAAAGGTAGAACCGTCGAAGTACCTTGTCAGTGGCTTGCTTTGACAGCGCTTGTTAGCTTTGCCCTGATCCTGACTGAAGATGGTCCTGATCCTGGTCAGTGATCCCAAGGATTTGCTTCGATGGACACGCGCGTGGCCGTCGACAGCGTTGTCAGGAGAGGGGGAGTTGATTTACAGTTGCCAGGGGAGGGTGTTGACGCTCGGACTTGACCATCGCACTGATCATGCTGCTGCTGTGACCCCTTCACCCCCTCTTCTGCGCTCTGCGACGCTACATCTGGTGCAGGTGGTCATGTTCACTGCAGCTGATGCGGTACGACGGCGGAAAAGGGTAATGAACATGAACATGGTGGTGACAGATATCCAGATGTAGAAAAAAGGTTGCGGCGACTACGTAATCCGGAGGACTGGGATGATATGGGATGAAACCAAGCCTCTCGTCGCCCACCACCTGCAATCTTATCGATAAAAGCCGGCCGGGACTGCTAACCACATTCGACCTTCATTCTTCAGTGTGGGCTGGGCACTGGGCACTGGGCAGGGGCTTTCCCACTTTACCCCTGGCGAGCCACCTGCAATAATCTGTGCAACCGTTGGCTAAAGTACCTTATTCGCATTGTCGGCTCATACTGACAGACGCAGAGCTTTGGCCCACACCCACAGAACCAGCCAACCGGAGCCTGCAGCTATTCGAATCCATGACTCTACCTACGCGAGTCGACCTGCACGGACCCAGGATGATTCCTTGCCAGCGCCTCGGTATCAAACTACACTCATCAACGTCCTCTGCCAGTATGAGTGTAGTGAACAATATCTGGACGATCTGAGAATCTGGCGGCTCGGTTCGAATTTGCAGCATACCCAGGGAGACCGTGACCGTAGAATACAAGAGCGGCCTCTCGTGCATATCTTGAAGGAGGGTACAGCCCATCGGCGCTCACGGTGGGTACTCCAACGAGTGAGGGTGGGTATGATACTTTGCATTCTTGGATACTACTGCAGTCCACGGCCTGATCTGAAAGGTCGGATTACCAGGGTTAGCACAGCATAGCGTTTGGCCTACCGGTTGTTCGCGTTCAAACCGTCCTTGCTGTACATCTTATCCTTGTTAGAGCATAACATATCCGTGCGCTCATAGTTTGTATGAACAATCGATGGACAGGTATGTACTTCTGCTCTGCCCGTAGGCCGCGCACAAGAGAATTTTCACACAATGCATACACTGCATAGGACTGGAAAACTTAGACGGTACCATGTGACGCGTAAGCAAAGACATGTCAGCCAGCTCCGAGCATCCCACCACTCATTCTCATGCATGAGTTGGTCAGTCCCAGTTGTCTTTTCCGTCGACCGACGGATCCCAACGTTTTCTGCTCAATAGTCCAACGGAGGTCGAAGTCAAAAACCGAGGACCAAGACTCACAGAGTTTTAGTCAAATCGATAATGCACGTGGTGGCGATCAGCAGCATGGAGCCCTAATTGGCTGTACTCGTAATTTGAGAGAACAGGGTGTAGATGTACAAGCATGTTAAGATATCGTTAAATTTAGAAGAGTGTGTAGAGACATTCCTGATTCCACTTGCTGTAACGATAATCCTCATTACGGTCAGCTTGTGCCAGTCAGTGTATGTACGTGGCTCAGCCAGCGCTCAGAAGTCCCAAACGTGCCTACTTTCTCAAGATGTCACATTAATGTGGACAAAGATGAAGAAAAGATGCTATGTCCAGGGCAGAATAACAAGAAAGCGTCATACTGCTCAAGTAGGAATAGCGCGATAAGAGATTCCAAGTTCCCTTCTACTACACTGTATCTCTACGCCTTGCTCCCAACGCTATCTATCCATCAATCACAACAACAGTCTCAACAGCACTTTGAAGTCTATTAACTTGTTCAAATTATCGTCTACACTCAATTAATCTCTCTATCAATTATTATCTTTCTTTTTCTTGCTTTGCAATAACAAACAATAATAATAAGTTAAGATAGTTAACTACGTTTGCAAGCTTCAATATTTATAATATTAACAAACAAATTCTTCTTGCGAAAGACTATATTAAATATATTAAAATCTATTTAACAAATAGTTTTAACAACAAGAATTGTAATACAATTTTTTATAGAATTGTTATTGCATATCTTAACATATTTGTCGCGATATTAAATTAAGTCTTTAATTAATTTTTTAACAATTAATTGCTTGCTATTATTAATAAGCTAATCAAACTTATTAATAGAATCGAATAGAATATTACTTGCATAAGATATTCTACAAATATTGTTTTTCTTAATACTTGTTTTTGTCTTTTAAATATATAGACAAACAACTTGAGAGTTGTATTTAAATCTAGCACTTAAATTATTACAAATATTTTGTTTTAATTAACTTCTTCTTAATTTACAAACAAAAAGAGAAAAATTTTTATTAAAATTTTTGATTGTAAGATTGTTGTTTATTATTAAAAAAAAATTAACAAACAACTACAAATCTATATAGAAGTACGTCTACTTAAATATTTAAACTTGCGTGTACTAGCGCAAAAAATCAAAATAATTATTTAATTTAAATTTGAGAATCTTCGACTTCTAATAAAAACTTAAAAAGCAATTAAAACTTTAAAAATTGTTAAGAATGCTAAGAAATAAATAGTATATTTTAACAAAAATGTGTTTGTTTTAACAACTTTATATAATGTAATAATTTACAATATATATATTGTTAACTATTAATTCTTAAGAGACACAATTATATTGTTAAAACAAATAGTAAAAAATAATATTTATACAATCTCTTAAACGAAAATTACTTATATAGAATAATTAAATTAAAACAAGACTTAAAGTTAAAAGATCTTGTTAATTGTAATCTAATTTATTAAGAATTGCTATACAAATATAGTTTGCAATAAGAAATTAATTTGGAACAAACTATATAAAGATTACAAAAAATACAATTAAGTTAATAGAATTATTAGATACTTTAAATGCTAGAAACTAAAATATATTACTTTTTAATGCAAGATTGCTAAGTTTATTTGTATATATTGCGCGCAAGATTACAATTTACATTAATATAAAAAAATTCTAAAACTTAAATTTATATCTATTTGTATTAATTGCAAAAGCAAATATATAGTTTTTAATACAAAATGCTTAATTATATTGCAATTAATAGAAAAAGTTAAGATTAAATATTAGTTTGTTATTACTTTTTAATTAAAATATAACTTTAGAATCTTGAACAATTAAACAAATATTTTTATTAATATTTAAGTTACTTAAGATTCTAATATTATAATAGTAGATATACTAGTTTTGTTAACGCAATATACTATTAAAGCAATCAAATTAAGAAAAAGAAAATCTAATTTTAAAATATTAATTGTCGCACAAAAAGCGCAAAATGCAAGATCTTTAAAAGAGATAATAGAGCTCTTAATAAATATAGAGTTTACAAAATTTATAAAAACAATAAAGAAGCTAGCAAAGAAGCAAAGCATTAATATTCTTTAGCGCAAAGTTAATTTAAAGATTAACAATAAAAGAATTGTTTTAACAATAAATATAACAAGATAGATTTGCTTAACAAATATCGAAAAATCTAAAATAAGCAAAAAAAAACAAAGATATTAAAAAATAATTAATTCTTTGCGAAATTAAGTCTTAAAAAAAATTGCTTAACAATATTTTTAATAAAGCAAACAAGTTGGAAATTAATTTATAAAATATTAATATTAAAATTAAAAACAAAATAAAAATAAAAATAAAAATAAATATTAATTTTTTGTTAAAATTAAAATACAAATTTGTTTTTAAATAGTCTAGCTATTTGCAACAAATTATTAATTAAAATATAGCAAAAATTTTAACAAGAAATTTACTTTTTACTAAGAATTTTAATTTTAGTATTTAAAAATTTACAAACAATAGATTTAATCTTTTTATAAAAAAAAATATCTTTAAAGATATTACAACTTCAATTTTAATCTTAACTAAAAAAAATAAGAAAAATAATTTTTACAAATTAAGAAAGATATTTTCTATATTTAAAAATCCAATTAAAAAGATTCCAAAAATCTTAACTTCTATTAAAAGAGAAAAAATATAAAAGAAAATATTAAAAATATATATTATTGTTTTTTTGAATAATAGCAATAACAATTAAATTTAAAGTAAGAATTAAACTAAAAACTTAAATAACTTAATTAAGTTTTTAAAGAAAACTTAGTTTTTAATTTTTAATAAATTTATAAAACTAGTAATTAGAAATATTAAGAAAATTACAATTTTTATTAAATAAGTCTCTAAGTAATAAAGTTATATCTAAACAACAATTTAAAGCAAATATATTTTTAAATTATATAGTACAATATATAGAAATCTCTTAATATTATATATTTACTTTTTAAGAAATTTGTATTTCTAAAATATAATATTCTAGTTATATAAAAATCTTGAATTAATTTAAAAAGTCTTATAACTTATTATTTTATAATAACAAACTTCTATCTATACTATTTTAATATATCTAAAAAAGCAAAAATCTGTATTTTTGTTAATATTCGTATATTATTAGAAAGCTAAAGTATTAAAATTTACAATAAAAAAGCTCTAATTGTTACTATTAAATCTTAATTGCTTATATAAAAAACTCTATATATTTGAAATATTTACAATTTTTTTTTATTCTAGCAATAAAAAGCTTATAATTAAATATAATAACAAACAAAATTAATAAATTATATTAAAATAGTTGCGCTAAATACTTTTTAAACAACTTTTGCTGAAAATTCGAATAATAAATATTTAATAATTAAAGATTTCAATCTACACTATTTATTTTAAACAAAATTCGAAAGATATTAATATTTGAAAGCAATAAATTTATTAAATATTATTAATAAAATTAAGTTACAAATCTTAATTAAAAAGAAATTATTTATCTTTAAATAAAAAAAGAATAGTTAATTATTTATAATTAATTTTACTTTAGTTATAAAGAAAATTGCGAATATAATAATTAGATACAAAATTAATTGCAAGCTTAACTTCGACTCAAATTATAAAACTATTTTAACAAAAATTAAACAAAAGATTCTTTAAGTAATATTAAAAAAGACTTGAAACTAAAAACATATTAATTAAAATATATTTTTAGATAAGCTAGAAAGTACTCTATTAACAACAAGATTATTTATTGTAAACTCAATTAAACTAAATAGACAAATCTAATAGCTAATAGATTTACTAACAATTGTAATTAAGAAAACAATTCTAATTACAAGAATTATTAAAAAAATTAAGTTAAATATAACTTTAAAGAGAAGTTAAACTATCAAATTAATTTGCAAAATAAAACAAAAATTGCAACAAATAAAATACAATTTAAATTACAATTGTCTAAAGATTGCTCGCAATTAAAAGAAGAAAATTCTTAAATATATTAAAAGAGAGATCTTTTAAAAATATATTAAACAATATAACAATAATTAAAAATTCTAGAAATTAAGTAAGATAATTAGCAATAAATAGACAAAGAAAAGTATCTTTATTCTAGAAATAACAAAGTTAAACAAAATATTAAAAATAAAAATAAAAGTTAAAACAAAACTTTTTTGAGACAACTTTTTTCTACGCACAAAGAAAATTAAATTAAACAATATTAAGAACTTTTAATATCTAAATTCTATAGGATTTCTTCGATTAACAATTAAAGAAACAAGAACAATTATTAATATTAACTATTTAAATAAAATAGCAGAATAAAATATATTAATCTTTAAGTCTTTAAAACTTGCTTTTTCTTTTATAGAGAATTAGCTAACTAACATTTATAACGCGTGTATTAATTTAGAGTATAACTCAAAGATATTTCGATACTTCAATATAGTTGTTCTTAAAAAAGCAAAAAAAAACAATTATATTTAACTCAAATTATATTAATTTATTGCTCTATTAAATACTTTAGTTAAAGAACTCGAAAAGATTATTGTTACAAAAATTAGTTATATTGTTAAGAAATACAATTTATTCTTTTTAAAATATACAAATAGACAAAAGTTTACTTTAATCGAAAATGCTCTATATATAGTAGTAGAGACAATCTATAGTATTTAGAAGTTAAACAAAAATCTAATAGCTTTATTGCTAATACTTAATATTAAGAAGACTTTTAACAATATTTTTTATTTCTAACTTTTGTATAATTTGAAAAAGCAACGCATTAATATTAAGATTATTAATTAAATTGCAAACTTTCTTAGCAATCGATTAATTACAATTAGAATATTAAAGAGAGAATTATCTATTTACAATATAATTACAAGAATTTCTTAAAAATTATTAATTTTTTCAATTCTTTATTTATTTTATAACGTCGATATTGTTAATATTTATTAAAACAAGAATTATCTTGCATTAATCTTTATCGATAATATTAGCATTTTAATAAGCAAATTAATAGCGCAAATTAATTGCGAAATATTAAAAAAACTTTACAACAATATTTAAAAGTAAACAAAAATTTATATTTTACAATTTAAATTAAAAAAATACAAACTTATTTATTTTTAATCTTAATTAAAAGTTGTTAAAAAATAATCTTTTAATAACAATTTAACTATTTTGCTTTAACTAGATTCTTATATTGTGCAATTATATTTTTTAATTAAATTACTAAAAATAATTCTAGATTTTAAATTAAATTAAAAAGCTTATTTTTAATATATTAAAACAAGAGTTGTCTTTAAACTTATAGAGTTTACTAATTGCGCAAATTTAATATAAAATATATTTTACAAAAGTTTAAAAAAACTTTATTAAAATATAATTTTATTATTACTAATATTTGTTTGTTCTATTTAATATATATTGCTTGTCTCGAAGTATATAGTTAAACAAAAATATATTCTTTAAATACTAATTATTATTTAAAAAAAAAAAACTTATATTATTTTAAACAATTTCAAAAATATATTAGATATAATGTTAAATATTAAGAGTTATTTGCTTTTTGTAAATTTTGTTTTTGAGAAAAATATTATTAAGTTAATACTTAAAATTTAAACTTGTTTTAATTATAAATTTATTAAAATTATTTGCAATTAACTTGTAGAAACAAAAAGATTTATTAAGAAAAGAAAAAAATTAAAAAGTTTATTACAATTTTTAAAAAAGTTACTAAAAAATCTAATTAAAGAAAAAGTAAAAAAAAGAATTACTTTTGTTATATTTTTATAGTAAGAGATTTTACTAACTTATATAGCTTTTAATATAAAAATTGCTATAATTTGTTATAATTAAGTAGCAAAAATAAAAGTTCTTAGAATTTATATTAACAAAAGCAAAATTAATAAAAAGATAAATATAACAATCTACGTTTCTTAATTAAGAACGCGCATTAAAAAGTATTTAAAATATTTAATTTATTATATAATTTACTCTAAGAAGCTAAAAGAAATCGATATAATATATTAAATAATATTAAATTATAAAACTTTAAAAATAGCTATCTTTATAAACAATATAGCTTCTATTAAAGCAACAATATATTTAAAGATCTTATTTGAACAATATATTTTGCGCAAAATATACGTCAAAATTACAAAGCTTTTAAAACTAGAAATTAACGTAAAACTATATTAGATTTTAATATATTAAGAAGTTAAAAACAACAAAGTAATAAATAAACTAGCAAAAAAAACTATCGATTAAAGAGACAAAAACAAAAAAAATTCTATCTTTAAAACTAGTAATTTATTGCTATTATTAATTGTTAAACAATATATTAGAGATTTTATTAATTACAATTGAAAACTATTTTAGCAAATATATACAAAAAACAACAACGTTAAGCTTAAATACTATATTAAATTTTTTTACAAAAATATTGTTTATTTTTACAAAGATTTTATTAAAATTGTTAATTTAATAATTATACAAATATATATTAAGATTGCGCTTAAAGATCTTCTATTTAAATATAAAATAAAAAAATCTTTTGTTTGCTTTTGCAAATTAAGATAACAAACAACAAAATATATTTTTTTGTTATATTTACTATTTGACAAGAATTGAGCAAAAATTTGAAATTTAATATTTCTAAATTTTATTTTAATTCTAAGCAATAAGTCTTTTGCAATTAAGATTGTTAAATTTATAATTAAAATTTAACTTTTTAAGATTTTTAAGTCTACAAAGACAAAGAAATTTATTAAAAAGATTAAAACAACTATTTGAATATTAGTCTAAAATGCTAATTATTTATCTTTTAAACAAAGTCTTTGTATTAAGAATTAAATATATAGAAACAAAGAAGCTTTAATTGATCAAATAAAGACAAAGATATTACTTAATTTATAGTTGTATCGATATTATAAAATTATAGATAAGAATTTGATTTTCTAGCAAGCAATATTGTTTTATTCTCTTTTTTTTAGATTTTAGTTTAGCTCGTTACTCGAGCTAACTATGCAAGAACAAATAATATAAGTATTTGTTCTCGCAAATATTGGCACGATTAATAAGGAAATTCCTATTTGCACATCGCGACGTCAATGTAGTTATAATTGTCACACAATGTACTTAATCGAATATGGCCTAGAAAGGCCGAGTGGGCTACCCCTTGCGGGGTACAACCCTCCGAGTAGGATTAAAACAAACAAACAAACAAACGCCTTGCTCCCATGAAAGCCACACAGTATTTGGAGTCAATCGTGCTGCTAGCATCGTTCTGGGGCCCAGAGTAGGGCTTGCCGGCTATCGTGGTCATCGATTGAGAGATGAGTGGACGTTCAATATTGTGTGTGGAAGCCGTGTGGTGTGGACCAGCTTTCTGTCTCCATTCTATCTTCCCCTTTGGAGCGACTGCGATAAGCCACTCTTATCATTGATAGATACCACGTGATGCATCAAGGATGTCTCCAAGAAGCAGATAACTTTGTCTCATTGGAACCGACCGTGTCGGGTCAAATCATCCACCTTCTCATCGACTCTAAGCCTTAACAACTTCCCAGAGGTATGTTTCGTCGACGAACAGGTTGTGTGAACGCCCTGGGAACTTTCAGGGTATGCATTTGCGAGAGCTCTGCAACGCCCAAGAGGGGCTGAACTCTGTATCCCAATCTCGAAACTCAGCAAGACACTGCTCTCTGTGAAGCACAATAGATGGGAAAGTCTCTTACAGCGATATCTGTTACAGCGATATATACCCGTGTTCAGTGTTCTGCGGCTGTCCTCCAGCCCTCCAGGTTGGAAAACGATCATAGCGACTACGCGCTATGCGATTTGACTGCGGGTAACACGCGCCATTCATTATCCTCGAATGTGATGTGCCATCCTCCTTTCCGAGGTCATTTATTTCCTCTTTGACTTGAGCAAATGATGATTCAAATCAAAAGCTTAGCTCTGCTGGCCCTAAACCTCTCATTTTAGCGCTCGCCGCATCAGTCTCTAGTCCACTTCAAACGGTTTCTGTTGACAAAGCTCCTCCAAACATACACATCGCCAGCAAGTAAGTATGAGCAACTCGGGTCTCATGCTGTACCTCGCTCATACCGGACCCTTTAGCTCACTCAACATCATCACTGCACCGCTGCCACCACACGGTTTCGAGGCGAAACTCGAATTTGACAAAAGCGTGACACTGAATCCACTAGAGGTTTACCTCGTCGCCATAGAAATGATGAGCTACATAGGCAATAACCTGAAATGGAGAGACCCTATCAGAACCCCAATCTCTATGTCCGCGTACATCTTTACTACCGAGTGCAATATCAAACCGGTACTGAACCCGAGGAACAGACTCCGTGCCGATATGGCCGTGCAGGGTCTATATCGGGCGGGTGTAGCCATCGCTCAGGATGGAGGCTTCCATAAGCTCCGCGTTGGACTACTTATTCGTGATGTTCTGTACGGACAAATCAACTTCAATCCTATAACGCATCCCGGAGAAAGCGTAACCAATCTTTACGTCGACCCCCTTCAAGCCAGCTCCACAAACGCTACTAGCGTCATGGCTGATCCGGGCCAGATTCACGACCCCTATGACACCAAGTTCACCATTGATTTTGCCTTCAATGGCAAGACGATCAAGTCCCAAGACGTCTTCACTTCGTTCCTGAACGCCATGGCCATCGCCGCCGAGCACGACAACTGGAACTTGAATGCCTACGTGCCCGCGGCGCCGAGCGCAGCGGGCGAAGTCGTGCTCAGTACGTGGACAGTTGGCGCTAAAGACAACCCGCGAATGTCGTGGCTTCGGTTGAAAAGAGCGTTCCTGCTTATCTGGGAAAGGGTGGTGATCGCGCGCGGTGGTGGCGGACGCCCGAAGCCCGGGTGGTTCGGAGAGTTCGAGTTCAAGTATGATGGTGTGGACATCGGGGCGGGGCGTCTGTTGAGATTCGATGCCGCTGGTAATAACACGCATGCGACAGCCGCGGCGAAGTGAAAGTTTGAGGGTAGAACTTTGACCACGATCGACGCTCAGTGCGCGGCTGTTTGAAACGCCTTTACGCCCAAAGGCAAGAGCGCTGGCCTCCACACATCCTCTATTTCGGATTCCTCATCATTGTACCGTCAAGAGAAGGACCGGGCCGCCTGAGGCAATGGATCGTCCAGAACATCTACCTCCCCGATTTTGGCGACGAAAACGACGACAACATGTTGAGGCGACAACAGTCTCAGGGAGCTGAAGAGAGCAATGCCCGAAAAGCAGGCTTTCCCTCCCGATAGCGGCATGCCAAGCATCTAACATAAACAGCACCGACAACTCACAGGCAAACGTCTCGTATCTCCCATGGAGCTCTCGCAGCTACATAAGGTACGTGCTACGTTCGCGGCGCTCAAACCCCGAAGTCGTCGATGTATCCCTTGGTGTTGCTACTGCGCATCATGCAGCATACAAGCAGCGATTTTCCCTCCACGATCCCTCTATGAATGCACATTTGTGCGTATATTCCAGATTGGGAAATTTCATCTTGGATTCGGGGCATGAGTGTACAATCGACGCGGTTATCCCTGGCATGTGTTTGGGTGGAAGGTGTTACGGTGTCCGATTGAGGTGGGAGGACAGATCGCATTGCGATTCCACAATCCTGATGAGGAGAGCGGGCTGGGGATACTTTCCCAACGCGGAGGCTGGATGTTCTGACTCCGCACGCGGCTGAATTGTTTTAGGAAGGGTAGCAGAGGTAGAACGGCTTTTAGGCTTTGGGCTTTGGTTCGTAGGAGAAGACCAGGAAGGGGTGGCGAGGGGCTGTGTAACATTGTGGTAACAATCACGCTTCATGAAGGGAAAGGAGTACAGGGCATGATTCCGTTCTCTTGAAGGAGACAAGAGATGGGTTCATCTTATTGGCGACCAGGCCTTTGTACAGTGAGGTTCATATCTACTACATCATATATATACGTGTCATCCAGCCACTATAGTATACCCAACTCTCCACAGCCAAAAAACCTCCCAAAAACCCGCCGCGAACGTCCCAAGCCCACAAAGACAAGCCTCCTCGATCCCCATCCCCCCCGAACCCACCTACTCACCCAACAACATCCTCCTCCCCATCAACGCCAAATCATGCCACCACCCCATATTTACAGCCAAACCTCCCCCGGATACCTCGCCCCCACCTCCCCCAGCACATCATCATCCAACTCACCCACATGCCCGGCCCATCAACCATCTCCGCAAACCCCGGTCGCAGCCCCGGGGGGGGGGGGGCTCACATACCCACGACGGCGGTAACCATCCCACTGAGCCCTATCTACGTAAACACCCCCCATCAGAAGCTCAATCCCCGGATGTGGAACCCGTTATCCGCTGTGACGATGCTCATGCGCTAGTTGGGGCCCGGTTGGGTGGAGATTACGTAGCTGGACTGGAGTGTGGTGTGGCTGGGGATGGCGGCGGTGAAGGTGCGGGCGGAGTCGAGGGCGGAGAGGAGAGTGGGAGGAAGTTGCCGGGCGGGCGGGCGGGTGGAATGCGTGGGGTGGGAGGTGGCGTTGCGGGGGGAGGCGGTGCGCTGGATGGGGAGGCTGTAGGGTGGAGGATGCGAG
>JAABUS010006044.1_pt1 | contig 15105 bp, 13 predicted proteins | sample 5560161 | NCBI WGS metagenome assembly JAABUS01 (sample SAMN10711885, study PRJNA513376) | rock metagenome | isolation source: Antarctica rocks | place: Antarctica: Victoria Land, Trio Nunatak nord | collected 2016-01-04 | reverse complement strand
GGCTGAGGGTGAGCTCCCGGCTCCGATATGCGTCGTCTTCTCTGTCCCGGTCGGGCTTCTCGTCGCGGGCTTGAACCCCTTCGGGGTCGATGATCTCGGCCAGCCTCCGTCCGATCCGGGTCAGCAGCACCGGGTCGAAGGATCGGGCGGATTCGATCATTGTGGCCTCGGCCTCCGGCCGTTTCGCGACCGGTGTTTCCGGCGGGAGGTCGGCGATGGCGTGTACGCAGACCTGCGCCTGGGCCAGGGACAGCTCCCCGGCCGCGAGCGCCTCGCCCACTCCGGGCAGATCGTCGCGCAGCGACAGTGCGGTTCTGACCAGTGAGCTGGCTTCGGTGGGTGCGATTCGGTGCGCCGAGCGCAGCCAGGCCCGGGTCGACGGGCAGCCCCGACGGGTCGGGATCCCGCGGGAGTCGACCTCGGCCAGCTGCGTGAGGAGCAACGCGTCGATTTGCGCCCGCAGCCTTAATGTCGCCGCGACATCTTCGACCAGTTCCGCGTCCGAGCGGGACCACACCTCGGTCTCGGGAATGAGGGTGGTCGCGCTGGTCATGGGTCAAATTCTAGGAACGGGGTCTGACATTCCCGGCGCGGAGTCCGCCTGCGCCGCAACATTTTTCGAAGAACTTTACGTTACCATAACTGACCAAGAGTGACCGTCACAACGCAAGCTGGCCAGCTGCGCGTACCCAAACAGAACCGCCGCCCGGAGGCCGAAACCAACCCACCCCTCCGTTGCTGCGTTTTTCGCCTTTCCCCCACCGGGGCAGCTGGGTGTCGAGCCTCTTCGAGGCGCCACTGGAAGGCCAGTTCATCCTCGTCGCCGAGGGACGCGGCATCGCCTCGGCATTGATCGAGGCCAGTGCACAGCGGGCGCGAGAACTGGGCGGGGAGCTGTTCACGTTGCACGTCTACACCGGCAACGCTCGGGCGCAGCCGGTCTACGAACGCGTCGGCTTCGAGCCCGACTGGCTGCGGATGGGGCGCCCGCTGAGCTGAGTGAGGGGACGGTTGAGTCGAGACGTGGACAGCAAGCTCGCCGCCGAAATAGGGATGCAGAGGCGGCCCCTAACCTGGCCAGTGTGGACATCGATGTGGAGCGAGCTCGACGGGACACCCCCGGATGCGCCGAGGTAGCGCACTTCAACAACGCGGGAGCTGCCCTTCCCCCCACCCAGGTCACCGAGGCGGTCATCGACCATCTCCGACTCGAGGCACGGATCGGTGGGTACGAAGCCGCCGAGGCGGCCCGCCCGGCCATCGAGCGGCCGTACGCAGCCATCTCGGAGTTGATCGGCTGCCAGCCGGACGAGATCGCGATCGTCGAGAACGCCACCCGGGCCTGGGACATGGCTTTCTACTCCTTTGCCTTCCAACCCGGGGACCGGATCCTGACCGGGCACGCGGAGTACGCCAGCAACGCCATCGCACTCCTGCAGGTGGCCAAACGCAGCGGCGCCGTTGTGGAGGTGGTCGATGACGACGAGTTCGGACAGCTTGATGTCGAAGATCTCGATCGACGGCTGCAAGCATCGGGCGCTGGGGTCAAGCTCGTCGCGATCACGCACGTCCCGACCCAGGGCGGCCTGGTCAATCCGGCTGCGGAGATCGGCCGACTCACCCGGGCGGCGGGGATCCCGTTCCTGCTGGACGCCTGCCAGTCGGTAGGCCAGCTTCGGGTGGACGTGGCGGAGATCGGCTGCGATCTGCTGTCGGTCACCGGGCGGAAGTTCCTCCGGGCGCCCCGGGGGACCGGCTTCCTCTACGCCTCGCGCCGGCTGACCGAGACCCTGGAACCGCCGTTCCTGGACCTGCACTCGGCCGTCTGGACCGCGCCTGGCTCGTACACGATCCGCTCGGACGCGAGACGGTTCGAGAACTGGGAGACAAACGTCGCGGCCAAGATCGGCCTCGGCGTCGCGGTGGACTACGCGCTCTCGTACGGCATCGACGCGATCGAGGCGCGGGTGGTCGGCCTGGCCGAGCGGCTGCGCAAGCGCCTGGCCGAGCAACCCGGTGTCACCGTGCACGACCAGGGTCAGCGGCGCAGCGGCATCGTCACATTCGCCGTCGAGGGTATGCCGGCGGCGGCGGTGAAGCAGCACTTGAACCGATCCAGGGTGAACACCAGCGTGACCAGCGTCGGTTCGGCCCAGTTCGACTTTCCCGAGCGCGGACTGACTGACCTGGTCCGGGCCTCGGTGCACTACTACAACACCGACGACGAGATCACCAAGCTCTGCAACGTGCTGAAGAACCTGGCTCGGCCGTAGCGGGTCAGCGGTTCATCAGCCCTGCGATGCCGCCGCCTCGACCTCTTGGACCGAACGCTGCAGGATGCAGAACTCGTTTCCCTCCGGGTCAGCCAGAACGACCCATGTGACGTCCGGGCCCTGCCCGACGTCGACCCGCGTGGCGCCGAGGTCCAGCAGCCGCGAGACCTCCTCGGCCTGGGTCCGCCCGTCCGCGCGTAGGTCGAGGTGCAGGCGGTTCTTCACCGACTTCGTCTCGGGTACCGGCATCACATCGATGCAGAACCCGTCGGCTCCGGAGTCGTTCGACAGTCCAGGCGGTACGAGGCTGACGCCGCCCTCGTTCGGGTCCGGGAAGGACTCCCAGCCGAGCGCTTGCGCCCAGAACTCGGCTACCAGGTCGGGGTCGACCGCGTCGATGCAGACCACTGCAATCCGAATTGGCATCGCAGGAGTCTCCCGCTCGACCCTGGCCCGCGCCAGCACTTCGCATGGCAGGCTGGCCGCTCGCCGACTGAGGAGAAGACGCGCAGTGCGTACCGAGGTTCTAAAGGAGGCATACACCACCCCCCAAACAAGGTTGCGGGTCCCGAACGCAGGATGCTGCGGGCCGGACAAGAATCCGAGCCACCTACGGCGGCGGCTTCTACGACCGGCCCGGGTTCGGTGGCGACGAGGAGGGCAACAACGGGCTGTCCAACCATGGCCCGATGGTGGCCGAAGTGCTGGTCCGTCGCGGGTTCGAGGATCTCGTACCTGCCTGGGTCGACCGGTACCTGCTGCGGTTGGACCACGGTTGGTCCCCGGCCGTCTCGGCGCTGCGCGGACCTACCGATGCCGATGGCGCGATGAGCGTGCTGGCCGACCTGGTCACCGCGGCCACCCTGCGCTATCTCCGCCGCGGCCACGGCAGCCCGGTCCTGCTCGTCCACACCGCAACCGCGCCGAACGCCGTGCTGCACACGCTGCCGGAACTGCCCCGCGAGTTGTGGATCCCGAGTCTGACCGCGGCCTGGGCGGCGGCTGCGGCGATCATCGCGGCGTACGAACCGGGCGAGGACGCACCGGAGGACAGGCGGCCAGCCGTGCCCGACGTCAGCGATCCGGCGGCAGAGATCATCGAACGCGCGGCGGCACACGGTGATGAGCACGTGATCAAGTTCGCCGACACCGCCACCGACGTCTTCGCGCGGACCGGCAATCCCGATGCGCTGGCTGCTGCCCTGCAGGTCGGCGAGTTCATCGCACCCCGATGAGTTCGGGCCCGTACGGGGGTAAGCACGTTCACCTTTGTCACCGACGGCATCGAATCCGCGCTGGCGCGGGCCCGGGAAGCGGCCGGCGGCAAGGATGTCGGGCTCGACGACGGACAAGATCATGAGCGCGTACGGACTAGTCCGCCTGGACCTCAGGCGCTCATGATCATGGACGTGTTGATCCGGGACGCCACCGCGCAGGACTGGGCAGGGATCTGGCCGTTCTGGCGGCTCATCGTGGCGGCCGGCCAGACGTACAGCTACGACCGTGATCTGGACGAACAGCAGGCCCGCGAGCTGTGGATGCTGGCTCCGCCTGGCCGGACAGTCGTGGCCGAAGATACCGACGGCACCGTCCTGGGGACGGCCAAGATGCATCCGAACCACGGCGGTCCGGCTGCACACGTGGCCACCGCCAGCTTCATGGTCGACCCGGCGTACGGCGGGCAGGGCGTGGGCCGGGCTCTCGGGGAGCATGCCCTGGACTGGGCACGATCAGCCGGCTGTCGGGCGATGCAGTTCAACGCGGTGGTCGAGACGAACGCCGGCGCGGTGAAGTTGTGGCGCTCGCTCGGCTTCGAGGTGCTGGCCACTGTCCCCGAGGCCTTTGGCCACCCGGTCCACGGGTTCGTCGGGCTGCACATCATGCACCGCTATCTCTGACTCTTCCGAGCCTCTCGCCGACCGGCAAGCAGATGCGTCCCTGACCTCCTGGAGTCCGGAAAGGTCGTGCCGGTCATCGATCGGCGCTATCCGTTGCGCTGGACCCCTGCCGCGCTCCGTTATCTGGAGCTCGGTCACGCTTGCGGGAAGATCATCATCAACTATGAGGGCAGTCGATCGCCACGACAATGACCCGCACGGGCATCGCAGATCCCTTCTTCTCTGCTCGCCAGGCCGGGTCAGTCGACCGTCTCGAGTGTGTGCTGCATCAACACCGTGTCGATCCAGCGACCGTGCTTGAAGCCGACTCGGCGCAGTCGGCCCGCGTCGGTGAACCCCGCCGAACGGTGCAGAGCCACGGAGGCCGGGTTCCCGGTGTCCGCGATCACGGCGATGACCTCGCGGGCACCGGCGGCTGCGGCCCGGAGCAGCAATTCGTCGAGCAGGGTGCGCCCGTGGCCGTATCCGGCCTGGTCCGGCGCCAGATAGATCGAGTTCTCGACCGTTCGGGCATAGGCCGGTTTGGTCTTCCAGCGGTTGACATAGGCGTACCCGACGACGGCGGAGTCAAGGGTTCCCACGAGGAAAGGGTGACCAGCCTGCCTCGCGGTCCGCAGCAGGTCGAGCCACGCGTCCTCGTTCGGCGGCACCGTTTCGAACGTGGTGATCGTCTCGATCACGTAGTACGCGTAGACCTCGGCAATGGCCGAGACATCGTCAGGCAGAGCGTCACGGACGACGAACGAGCCAGCCACGGGGCTAGTCTGGCGCGGATCGGGCTGATCAGGGACGACGCCCTTCGGGTGCGCTTCATGAGCGTGCGCCGCGGGACCCGATAACCGTCAATTGCACAAGGGTGGGCAAGGGGGGAGTTGAACCCCCACGTCCTTTCGGACACACGGACCTGAACCGTGCGCGTCTGCCATTCCGCCACTTGCCCCAGCGGTCGCCCAGCCTAACAGCGCGCCCATTCCCCCGGACGGCCCCACAGCATCAACACCGCGGTCACCCGGCGGTCTGCCCGATGCCCCGCAAGCGGTGTAACACAGAGATCCAACGCATCCCCCGATACCATCGAGCGTCGAGGAGAGAGCGGAGGGATACGTGGGCGTGCTGCAGCGCTTCGAGCGAAAGCTTGAAGGCATCGTTGGCGTGGCCTTCGCACGCGTGTTCAAGGGCAAGGTCCACCCGGCCGAGATCGCGAAGGCGCTCGAGCGGGAAGCGACCGAGCAGAAGATGGTCGTCGGCGAGGGCCGGGTGATGGTGCCCAACCGGTACGTCGTACGCCTTGGCGCGACTGACTACGAGTACCTCGCCGAATGGGAGTCCGAACTCAGCGCCACCATGGCCGAAATGGTGCAGGAGCGCGTGGAGGCCGAAGGGTGGTCGACCTTCGGGCGAATCCAGGTCAGCCTCGCCTGTGACCAGGACCTGCGGACCGGCGTCTTCCATGTCGACAGCCGGGTCGATGCCGACTCCGGGTCGCCGGGCGCTCCACCTGCGCTGTCACCGGCTCGTGGCGACGGACCGCCGCCCCCCCGGCAGGCTGCCCGACCCGACCCCGGTCGCGGGGTGGCCGCCGGACTGCCGCCCGTGCCGCTGCGTCCGCCCGCTGCCGCACCACCTCGCTCGGGCGTCCCGCAATCAGCGCCGGCCGCTGCTGGGTTCCCGCCGGTACCCGCCGGCGGCTCGGTCGGGGGGTCCACTCCTCCCCGATCCGCCGTCCCCGTATCGCATGCGCTGGTCGTCGACGGCCCCAACTCCCGCCACGAACTGCGCGAGGGCAGCAACATCATCGGCCGCGGTACCGAGGCCTCCATCCGGCTGCCCGACACCGGAGTGTCCAGGCGACACGTCGACGTACAACTGGCCAACGACCGGGCCACCGTCGTCGACCTCGGCTCCACCAACGGGACGATCGTGAACGGTCGCAGGGTCCCGCACATCGTGCTCTCCGACGGTGACGTGATCCGGATCGGGCACTCGGTCCTGGTCTACCGCAAGGATCGCCAGGGCCAGGTCACTCCGTGACCGCAGAGATCGTGGTGCAGCTCTTCCGGTTCGGCTTCCTGGCCCTGCTGTGGCTGTTCATCCTGGTCGCGTTCCGGGTCGTACGTGCCGACCTGCTCGGCGGACGCACGAAACGGGTGTCCGCACCGGCGCGCCGGGCGGCTATGCCGGGCCGCAGGGCCGGGCGACCCCTCAAGCAATTGCGGGTCACCGCCGGTCCGTTGGCCGGCACCCGGGTCACGTTGGGGGACCAGACCATTCTGATCGGCCGGGCCGACGACTCGACGCTGGTGCTCACCGACGACTTCGCCAGCTCGCGACACGCGCGCCTGACGCAGCGCGACGGCACTTGGTACGTCGAGGATCTTGGCTCGACGAACGGCACGTATCTTGATCAGCAGCGCGTCCAGGGGCCACTTGCCGTGGCACCGGGCCAGCCGATCCGAATCGGGGCGACCGTGATCGAGCTGCACCAGTGATGCAGATGTTGCGGCGCCTGTCGGCGCCAAGTCGGTCGACGCTGGGCGGGGGCCGGAGATGACGCTGGCCCTGCGCTATGCGGCGCGGTCGGATCGCGGTCTCATCAGAGCCAAGAACGACGACTCGGTCTACGCCGGTCCTCGGCTGTTGGCCGTCGCGGACGGGATGGGCGGGTACGCCGGCGGCGACGTGGCCAGCCAAGTGGTGATCGCGGCGCTCGAACACCTCGACGAGGAGCTGCCCACCGGCGACATGCTGGCCGCCCTGGCTCGCGCCACCAACGACGGCACCGAGCATCTGCGCGAGCTCGTCCGCGAGGACAGCGCTCTCGAAGGTATGGGCACCACACTGACCGCACTGCTTTTCGCCGGATCGCGGATTGCCTTGTGCCACATAGGTGACTCCCGCGGTTACCTGCTCCGGGACGGGGTCTTCAACCAGATCACCCACGACGACACGTTCGTGCAGGCGATGATCGACGAGGGTCGGATCACCGAGGAGGAGGCCCGCTCACACCCACAGCGCAACCTCATCCTGCGCGCGCTCAACGGCAACGACGTCGAACCCGACCTGTCCATCCGGGAGGTCCGCGTCGATGACCGGTACCTGCTGTGCAGTGACGGCCTGTCCGGCGTCGTGTCCGACGAGACCATCCACGAGGCGCTGCAGATCCCTGATCCGCAGGAGTCCGCGGACCGGCTGATCGAGCTGGCCCTGCGCGGCGGCGGCCCGGACAACATCAGCTGCGTGGTAGCCGATGTCATCGACGACACCCGCGACGGAGACACCGCGATGATCGATCCGGTCGTCGACGGGGCGGCCGGCAACAACGTGGGTCAGCGCGACATCAGCCCGGTGTCATCGGCGGCTCGAGCCGCTCTGGCCGCGCCCGAGCAACCAATCGCCCGGGTCGCCGCGCGTGCGGTCAGCCCGCCGCCGCCACGGCGTCGTGCGCGCATGCTGGCGGTGGCGCTCGCCGCTGCGGTCGTGCTCGCCCTGGCAGCCGGTGGGCTGTGGGCCTACGTGATGTCGCAGTACTTCGTCGGCGTCCTGGCCGGTGACGGGGACACCGAACAGGTGGCGATCTTTCGTGGCGTGAATGCCGAACTCGTCGGCCTGGACTTCTACAGCTTGCAGGAGGAAACCGGGATCTCGATCCAGGACCTCAACGCCACTGCCCGAACCTCGGTGCTGGACGGCATTCCGGCCGACGATCTGGTTGGCGCGCAAGGCATTCTGGACAACTTGCTCGACGCCCGTCTCCCGCTGTGCGACGAACCGTCGCCCATGTCCAGTTCCAGCGCCACGCCGACGATACTGAGCACTCCGGCTGTCCCGACCACCGTGCCGCCGGTCGGCCAACCGCCGGCTACGCCGTCCGGATCCGACGTCTCGTCGACGACCGGTGCCACGACGGGCTCGACCACCGGCTCGTCGACGGGTACGACGCCACCCGACCGAGCCGGCGTGAACTGCCGCGAGGGCAACTGATGTCGGCCCTTACCGCGGCTCCACCGGTGGCAGGCAACGCCCCGCCGACCCGCCGCAACACCGAACTCCTGATGCTGGTCTTCGCCTGCCTGCTCACCGTCGGGGCCCAGTCGATCGTCGACCTGACGGTCACCGGATCGCTGACCGTCGAGGTGGCCACGTTCGGGGCGTCATTCACCGCGATCTGGGCAGTGGCCCACCTCGCCGTACGAAAGCTGGCGCCCTACGCCGATCCCTTGCTTCTCCCCGCCGTCGCACTGCTGAGTGGGTTGGGGCTTGTCGTCATCCACCGACTCGACCTCGCCGGCGAGGTCGATGCCGCCCTTGACGGCAATCCCGACCCCGGAGCTCAGGCCCCCAGCCAGCTGATCTGGGCGCTGGTCGGTCTGGTGCTGTTCGTCGCGGTCCTGGCAGTGATCCGCGACCATCGGGCCCTGGCCAGGTACGCGTACACCTTGATGTTCGTCGGGCTGATCGCGTTGGCGATCCCCGCGGCGTTGCCGGACTCACTCTCCGAGGTCAATGGCGCGAAACTCTGGATCCTGGTTGGCGGGTTCTCCATCCAGCCCGGCGAATTTGCCAAGGTCGCCCTGATCTGCTTCTTCGCCGCTTATCTGGTCGACAAGCGCGACGTGCTGTCCCTGGCCAGCCGTCGCTTCATGGGCCTGGACTTCCCGCGTGGACGTGACCTCGGGCCGGTGATCCTGGCCTGGGCGGTCAGCCTGCTGGTGCTGATCTTCGAGCGCGACCTGGGTAGCTCGCTGCTGATCTTCGGCATCTTCATGGTGATGCTCTACATCGCGACCGAGCGATTCAGCTGGCTGTTGATCGGTCTGCTGATGTTCATGGGCGGGGCCTACCTCGCCTATCAGGCATTCGGCCATGTCCGGGTCCGGGTCGATGTCTGGCTCGATCCGTTCGCCTACCGCGACGACGCCGGCTTCCAGATCGTGCAGTCTCTGTTCGGCTTCGGTACGGGCGGGCTGTTCGGGACCGGTCTCGGTGGCGGCCGGCCGGCCACGGTGCCGTACGCGAGTACGGACTTCATCGCCTCGGCGATAGGCGAGGAGCTGGGCCTCTTCGGGCTGGTCGCGCTGATCGTGCTCTTCCTGCTGATCGTCGAGCGCGGGCTGCGTACCGCCCTGGTCGTACGGGACAGCTTCGGCAAGCTGCTCGCCGCGGGCCTGGCCTTCACCATCGCCTGGCAGGTCTTCGTCGTGCTGGGCGGGGTCACCAAGCTGATCCCACTGACCGGGCTGACCACGCCGTTCGTGTCGTACGGCGGCTCGTCCCTGGTGGCCAATTTCGCGCTGATCGCACTGCTCGTACGGATCAGTGACGCCGCCCGGCGGCCTGCGGTGATCATGACGCCCAAGACGGACCTGTTCGACGCGCCGACCCAGATCGTCAAGCGGAGCGAGGACGCATGAACGCCCCTGTCCGCAAGATCGCGATCAGTGTCCTCGTGCTGTTCACGTTGCTGATCCTCAATGCCAACGTCATCCAAGTCATCCAGGCCGACAGCCTGCGCACCGACTCGGGCAACACCCGCGTCCTGATCGAGGAGTACAGCCGTCAGCGAGGGTCGATCGTCGTCGATGGGCAACCGGTCGCGATGTCGGTTCCCACCGATGACGCGCTGCAGTACCTGCGGCAATACCCAGCGGGACCGATGTACGCGCCGGCGACCGGCTTCTACTCGCTGATCTTCGGGCCGTCCGCGATCGAGCGGACCGAGAACGATCTGCTGGTCGGCTCCGACGACCGGCTGCTCGTACGCCAGATCACCGATCTGTTCACCGGCCGAGACCCTAAGGGCGGCAACGTCGTTCTGTCTCTGAACCCCGCGGCTCAGCAGGCAGCTTTTGACGCCCTGCAGGGCGTCACGGGTGCGGCGGTTGCCCTTGACCCCAGGACCGGGGCAATCCTGGCCATGGCCAGCACGCCGAGCTATGACCCCAACCTGCTCTCCAGCCACGATCCGTCGGCGATCCGGGATTACGCAGCTGAGCTGGATGCAGCCGAGGTCGACCCGAGGCTCAACCGCGCCACCCAGGACAATTTCCCCCCCGGTTCGGTGTTCAAGACGATCATCGCGGCGGCCGCGCTCTCCGATGGCTACACCCCGGAGACGCTCATCCCTGCGCCGGACGTCCTCGAACTGCCGGGCAGCTCGGCGACCCTGCAGAACTTCGGCGGCTCCAGGTGCAGCGGCTCTGAAGAGCAGTCGCTGATCGACGCCCTGACCATCTCCTGCAACACCGCCTTCGCTCAGCTGGGGATCGACCTGGGCGAGGATCGGGTCCGCGAGATGGCAGCCGCGTTCGGCATCGACGGGACGGGCTTCGAGATGCCGCTGACGGTCGCGCCGAGCCAGGTCGGCGACATCGAGTCCGAGGCAGCGTTGGCCCAGACCGGCATCGGGCAGCGTGACGTTCGGCTGACTCCGATGCAGGCGGCGATGATCGCCAGCTGCATCGCCAACGACGGCCAGCTCATGACTCCGTACCTCGTCTCCGAGCTCCAGGGTCCTGATCTGTCCACAGTGGACCAGACCGACCCGGAGGTCTTCAGCGAACCGATCAGCGCGGATGTGGCCAACGACCTGACCACGATGATGATCAGCGTCGTGGACAACGGCAGTGGGCGCCGGGCCCAGATCGAAGGCGTGGAGGTGGCCGGTAAGACGGGCACCGCCGAGGTCGCCGATGGCGTCCGCCCGCACACCTGGTTCATCGGGTTCGCGCCCGCCGACGACCCACAGGTCGCCGTGGCCGTCTTCGTGGCCAACGGCGGCTCCTCGGAGAGTGAGGCGACCGGTGGCGAGATCTCCGCCCCGATCGGTCGCGCGATCATGGAAGCGGTCATGGGGTCCAACCCATGAGGCCAACAGCGCGCCATGTCACAGCGCACGAGGCGGGGCAGCCATGAGCCTGAAGACCGGAGTCCGGCTCGGGGACCGCTACGAACTGGTCGGCCGCATCGCCGCCGGAGGTATGGGCGAGGTGTGGCGTGGTCGCGACACGACCCTGCAACGTACGGTGGCCGTCAAAGTCCTGCGCAGTGAATTCGCCGGGGACTCAACGTTTATCGCACGCTTTCGTACCGAAGCCCGCAACACCGCGATGCTCTCGCACGCCAACATCGCGCAGGTCTACGACTACGGCGAGGCCATGGCCGAGGGCGAGCATGTCGCCTACCTGGTGATGGAGCTGATCGACGGCAAGCCGATGTCGGAGGTCCTGGCTGGAGGTACCCGGATTGCGCCCCCGCGGGTGTTGGACATCCTGGGACAGACAGCGGCCGGATTGGCAGTCGCCCATCACGCTGGGGTCGTACACCGCGACGTCAAACCGGCAAACCTGATCCTGCGTCCGGACCGGGTCGTCAAGATCACCGACTTCGGGATCTCGCGGGCCGCCGACCACGTACCGCTCACCGGTACCGGCATGGTCGTCGGTACGGCGCAATACCTAGCCCCTGAGCAGGCGATGGGCCGTGCGGTGACGCCGGCATCGGATGTCTATGCCCTGGGTGTGGTCGGTTACGAGGCACTTGCCGGGCGGCGGCCCTTCGATGGCGAGTCCTCGGTGTCGGTGGCGCTGGCCCACGTCAATCAACGGCCCGCGCCGCTGCCCTCCGACGTACCCGGACCGATCAGCGACCTGGTCCTGCGGGCGATGTCCAAGGATCCGCAGCACCGCTTCTCCGACGGAGCCGCTTTCGCCAGCGCGATCGATGCTGTCACCCGGGGAAGGCCGATGCCGAAACCGGCCGGCGGGCCGATGGCGGCGCCGCCGTCCGGATCAACAGCAGCTGCGACCCGGATGCTCAGACCCGACGCTACCGGGGTGCGCGGCGGGAAACGGCCGACGGCGCGGATGCCACTGGTCGTCGCGCCGCGGACCCGGCCGCCTATGCAACCGGTCGGCTACCCCGCACCGCCGCGACGACCGCAGCCACAACAGAAGTCGCGAACCGGTCAGTACGCCGCCGTCCTGGTCCTGGTGGCCCTGCTCGTTGCAGGTGGCCTTTTGGCGGTCTATCTCACCCAGCAGGAGGGCGCATCGAGCGCCAGTCCCGGCGACAGCACTGCATCGTCGGCGGCTGATCCGGGTGCGCAGGACGGCGCTGACCCGCCCCCCGCGAACGAGCCGCCGCCGGAACCGGAGGTGGTACTCGTGGACACCGCATCATTCACCGGTCAGCCGTTCGCCGACGTTGAGGCTGCGTTGACCGAGCTGGGCCTGGTGGTCAATCGGGAAAACGTGGACGTGACGGCGGAACGACTGCAGACCGCCGGACTCGAGGATCAGCCCTTCGACAAGGATGATGTGATCTCCACCCTTCCTGCCCAGGCTGAGGTTCCGGCGGGCTCCACGGTCACGGTGTTTGTCGCGAAGAAGGATTACGAGCCGGATTCGGAGAACGGGAACGGGAATGGTGGCGATGGCTGACCTGCGAGACGTCACTCGGAGGCGGGCCGGATGACCACGCCCCGGATGCTGGGTCAGCGCTACGAGGTCGGTGAGGTTCTCGGCCGAGGTGGCATGGCCGAGGTCCATCGTGGCCGCGACATACGACTCGGTCGCGAGGTGGCCATCAAGGTACTGCGCAGTGACATCGCGCGGGACCCCACCTTTCAGGCCCGCTTCCGCCGTGAGGCGCAAGCCGCGGCATCGCTCAACCATCCAGCAATCGTCGCGGTCTATGACACCGGTGAGGACTCGGTAACCGTGGGGGATGTCCCGTACATCGTGATGGAGTACGTCGAGGGCCGTACCCTGCGCGAGGTCCTCAAGGACGAGGGCGTGATGGAGGTCAGGGCGGCGATGACCTTCGCCGCTGACATATGCGCTGCACTGGACTTCAGTCACCGCAACGGCATCGTGCACCGTGACGTCAAGCCCGGAAACGTGATGATCACCCCGGCCGGAGCGGTCAAGGTGATGGACTTCGGCATCGCCCGTGCGGTGTCGGACAGCTCGGTCACGATGACCTCGACTGCGGCCGTTATCGGTACGGCGCAATATCTTTCACCCGAGCAGGCTCGGGGGGAGAGTGTGGATGCCCGCTCGGATGTCTACTCCGCGGGGTGCCTGCTCTTCGAACTCGTGACCGGCTCGCCCCCGTTCACCGGCGATTCCCCGGTGGCGGTGGCCTATCAGCACGTCCGTGAGGATCCCCGCCCGCCGAGCACGATCAATCCCGCCGTACCCGCCTCGCTGGATGCCATCGTGCTGAAGGCGATGAGCAAGAACCCGGCCAACCGCTATCAGAGTGCCGCCGAGATGCGGACCGACCTGCTGCGCGCCGTGGCCGGCCAGCGGGTCGAGGCCACTCCGGTCATGTCCGACAGCGACCGTACGGCGATGATCGCTCCGGCCACCGGGACGCGGTATAGACCGACCCCCGCGGTCGTGCTGCCGCGCGGCGAGGACCGCTACGACGATGCCGACGATGACAATGGTCGGCGCCGCAACATCGGCTTCGTGATCCTCACGCTGGCCCTGCTTGCGCTGATCGGCGCAGCCGTGGCGCTGTTCCTGGTGTTCAACGACAGCAATCAAGATCCGGCACCCGAGGCGACCATGGTGGAGGTACCGGCCCTAGACGGGCTTACCGAGCAGGCCGCCCGCGCTGCGATCGAGGAGGCCGGGCTGACCGTCGGTGAAGTGACCAGCGCTGCCTCGGAGGCGGCCGACCTCGACCTCGTGATCGATCAGTCGCCGGCGCCGCTGGACTCGGTCGAAGAGGAGACGGGGGTCGACTTCGTGCTCGGATCCGGGCCGGATGTCGTGGCCATCCCGCCGGTGATTGGGCTGACCGAAGCGCAGGCCACCCAGACCTTGGAGAATGCCGGCTTCCAGGTGCTTGCCTCCGTGCCAGCGCCATCGCTGGCACCCGAAGGTGTGGTCATCGCGGTCACCCCGAACCAGGGCGTCGAGGTGGCGCCGGGCTCTGCGGTGACGCTGACGATCAGCACCGGAGTTCTCGCGATTCCAGACGTTCGCGGCCAGCCGGTCGAAGACGCCGAGGCCGCCCTGCGTGAGGCGGGCTTCACCAATATCGCCCGGAACAACCTCGAGTCGGACGAGGCTCCCGGCACGGTACTCGAGGTCAGCCCGGCCGTCGGCACCGAGATCGCGGCCGGCGAGCTGATCACCCTGGGAGTCGCTGTCCCGGTCCCGCCGGCCGAAACCACCCCCAGCTCGACAACGCCGGTCACGACGACGCCGACTCCGACTCCCCTGCTCGGTACGGGTCCTGCGTCACCAGCCAAGGGGATCGTCGGCGAAACCAGAAAACCAGGGGCTTCACCGCCGAGCAATTCCCGGCTTTGCCGATTATCAACGCAGGGGCCGTGAGGGTCGGGCGGCGCTCGGCCGATGATGCTCAGCTGATGAACAGCGGGTCCCACAGTCCGATGGCGATGCTCACCGCGGTACTGGATGCGCAGAGTACGAGCGCCGCGGTCATGAAGAGATAATCGCGGGGCGCAAGCACGGAGCCGCGGGCGTTGGTGCGGGGCCTGATACGTGCCGGTGGCTGTCGCTCCGAGGTGTGTTGCTGAGTGTCAAGGTGTTCCGAGGCGTCGTCCTGCCGCGGCTGTGGCTCCGGCGGCTGTGGCTCCGACGGCTGTGGCTGCTGTCGTCCCGGAGTATCTGGCTGTCCGCCCAGCCTGGATGATGAGTCGAAGCCGCGGGCATCCATGGCCAGGGCCAGCCGGGACCCGCGCCTGATCGCCCCGACCAGCAAACTGAAGGCTGCACCGGCGATCAGCCGTAGCGCGGTGATCGGATTCCGGCCGGCATCGACGCCTCTGGCTCGGCGGGCCAGCCGGATGGCCTGCCACTCGGTCACCAGCAGGGGAGCCAGCCGGATCGCCGCCAGTGCGCCGTAGGCAAACCGGGTCGACATCCGCCAGTGGATGGTGAGCGCGTCGGCCACCC
>JAABUS010006042.1_pt1 | contig 15108 bp, 21 predicted proteins | sample 5560161 | NCBI WGS metagenome assembly JAABUS01 (sample SAMN10711885, study PRJNA513376) | rock metagenome | isolation source: Antarctica rocks | place: Antarctica: Victoria Land, Trio Nunatak nord | collected 2016-01-04 | reverse complement strand
ATGTACGATGCCGTCATCCCAAATTGACACTGACTCGCGACAGACCTTTCAGCTCTATAATTTCGAAGCGCGATTCTTCACCCTTGATTTTGCTAAATTCATGGCACACAAATTTCAGTTTCCTGTTCTAGAATCTGGGCTGCGACTTTGAGTCATGTCTGATGCTGATGCACCAAAACATCAGCTGCTGAGGACAATCAGCTGCCTGCAGCATGGACTCACATGCACAATTTGCTCATCTTGAGCATGTTGCCTACTATCAGTCAGTATGCAAGTCATGGCAAGCCCAGCGCTATTCAAGTGTACAACGCAACAGACTGCATTGATGACTAAATGCTACCTGCAGGGCGCTTTGTACGCCACAATGCAAACGTTGAGTCACAAGGCTAGCCTACCTATACATGCACAAAGACAAGCATACACATCCAACCTGACATCACTCAACTGACACCTGACATCACGCATTTCCTTCCTGTCGTTATGCCCTTTTGACCATTTCCTACCTGACGTTGTGCGCTTCTCACCTGACATCACGCACTCTCTTGCACCAAGCAGCAGAGTTATTGCCTGTTTGAGCTGAAGCAAACCCTCATCAAAGCCCTCTCCTAGCTGGAGCCAACCATTGCCTGCCGCAATGCACTGTGACCTGAAAGACGCTGCATTCACCACCTGTCCCAGGCCAACTCTGGACCCAAATGCACAAGACCACCGAGCTTCTGAAGCAGATGTGGTGTGTGCTACCTCCTCGTAGCTGTGTGGGCACTGGATGGCATCAGCCTTCCCACAATATTTTGGTGTGTTGCAAGCAGGCCAGCCTTTGAGAGAGCAGCCGACTCCCCTCTCTCCCGAGTGGGTACAGGTGGACGCCGCTACCCTGCTGTAGGACCCAAGGGTCTGTTTCCACAGCTTTGTTCTGTGGTCCAACACATTTTGCTACCCATTCCAGAATCAACTGTTGCAGTGGCCAAACTGGAGGTCTGCTGTCCCTGCTGCACCACAGCTGTCTCTGGCACAGCAGGCTTGATGAGCCCAAAGCCCTGAAGCAGTCCATGTCATGGTATCAGCTTGAGCGCATCTTTCACACATGCAAGGTCCTCTCTGATAGATAAGCAGGACAGAAGATTAAGGGACGCACGCAAACCAAAACAACTGGTCAATGCTATCAACAACAGAGATCACGCCAACACTGCAAACAAAGTCCTGTGAAGTATGACATTGCCTAGACAGGCTGTTTTGGCTGTGAAGAAGAAGATTGGGGCAATGGACAATACACGCTCGGTAGCTGCTGTGTTGGGAACACATTCTGCTGATACAGAGGTTGTTGTCAAGACACAGGACGCTAACAAACACATGAGAGAGAGCCAGATGATCGGCATCAGCTCAAAGCAGCGCCTCATATGACAACAATCAGGCAAGCAGAACCTGCCATGAGGAAGAAGCATGGAACACTGCTCAGCACATGAGTACCCATGCATATACTCCACAATTCACTTTTAACACTATGACTGACAATTGTCAAGACAGCACATGTCATCGGCTTTGCAGCTTACCCAGAGCACTGACTCAAAGACGCCGTCCTGAACAACAATGGTGAAGCAAGTTGTGCTTGCTATCAAGAAGAAGCACAGCAGCAGGCACTCACTCAAAGACCACCCTGAGCAATGATGGTCAAACAGGCTGTGGTTGCCAGAAGCACAGCAGCAGCTTACCCAGAGCACTAACTCAAAGAAGCCGCCCTGAACAACAATGGTCAAACAAGCTGTGGTGGCCATGAAGAAGAGGCACAGAAGCTTGTAGGGCTCATCCTGAATGTCAGGGTCCACAGACACCATGAGAGCCAGGATGAGGCCGACAAAGCCTCTGATTCCACTCCAAGCTGTTGCTGCTGCACTGCGAAAGTCCATGCCGCAGCCTGTCCTTGCTAGAATTGGCCAGAAGAGAATGATGTTGATGACTCTGACTACCTGCGTACAGCAACATGGGTTTTGTACATATGACTTGGAAAATCGAAGGGATGTGATGCAAGCTGTGATGCTACTCCAGGCTGTTGCTGCTGCGCTGCGCAGGTTGATGCCGGAACCGGTCCTTGCCAGGATTGGCCAGAAGAGAACGACATTGATGACTCTGGCTACCTGCGTACAGCAACACGATCTTGTCAATGTGACCTGGTGAGATTGCGTGTCAAGGCACAGGGTGTGATGCTGCTCCAGGCTGTTGCTGCAGCGCTGCGCAGGTTGATGCCGGAACCGGTCCTTGTTAGGACTGGCCAGAAGAGAACAATGTTGATGATTCTGAATACCTGCATACAGCAACATGGGTTCTGTGCAGCCAAAATGGAAAGCAGTCTTTCCTTATTCCTTGGAAAGGATCAGGAGTGCTATGTTCCAGCCAGTGATTGTACCTGTTGCTTTGTACAGGCTGCCTGCTGAAAGAGCTTGGATAGGCAACACTGCAGTGAGGTGAAATTGGGTGCTTGCGGTTAGACGAGGTTAGATGCAAGCGGGTACATGAAGTTGCATGTACCTAGCTCAGCATGAGCTGGACAGCGTTTTCAAGTCTGATGATGATTATTGTTATCACATGAGGTTGCGGTCAGGTGAGGACAGATGCAAGCATGTGCTTATACAGAGGTACCCTCCTGCCAGCAGTCGTGAAGTACAGAAGGGCTTACCAGGAGCAGAAGCCACAATGCCACAGCCCAGGCATACTCCATGCCTGTCACCATGTGAGGGCTGCCAACTTGGTGACCAGCGTAGATTCTGCCAGCAATGATGACACCGGAAATGACGAAGATCAGGGTATTGGCACAGTACTCTATCACCTCCCTGCGCCATCAGTGACTCTGGTGTGAATGTGCAGAACAAAAAGGACTACGCCCTTCGGCGTTAATTCAATGAGAAGCCAAGTATTATACTGGGCTGCCCAGGTTGTGAAAGTGCACATGCAAGCTGCCAGATGGATGACAGGCAGAAGGCAGTGCTCATGACTAAGACAGGAGACTGATTGCGTGATGGGGGCCGCTGCATGTCTGTCATGTGCATGAACCACATGCCAAGCTATGGCAAACTCCTTGAGAGCAATCAATGGTAACAAGCCTGTTTTCATGACTACATGGGGTATGTCTATTGTCTCCACCTATCAAGAAACTTTGTGCGATACAGTGACATTAGTAGCAGTGTAAGTAGGGGATGCATAGCCATACAGCACGTCATACACAACTCTGCTATCAGATCTTGTAGCAATGCTGACTAAGCGCTGACCAGCATGCACCAGAATGACAATGTCTACATGCCTGACAGCATACAATGCGAAAAGACTCACCAGCAGAAAGTCACCGGATCTTGCACATCTTTGTGCAGCAAGGACCAGCCAAAGAATGCCATGCTCATCCCCAGGGTGACTGTTGCCAAGATGTTGGAACAGCCCAAAATATCAGCCACATGGAAACTGCCATACGCTGCTACCAGTGTCATGCCCAGGTCTGCAAAGAGGTTGCCTCCAGCAAGCTTGAGCCAGGCTGAAAGGCAAAGGGCAAAGGGCATGCCCACTGCTGGGCCCCCAGCAGACAGCTGAAAGGCAAGCTTGGCATAGCCACTGGCTGACTCAGGGCTGCCTTGCACGCTTTTCTGCAAAGCAGCTGAGAGCGGTAAAATGTTGACATGGGAGGTGCAAAGAAACTTCTTGCAGCATGTTTGAGTTGAAAGGCATAGGGCGATGGCGATGCGTACTGTTATGGCCCTAACTGAAAGCTAAAAGGTAGTTGCAGCCCTGCATGACTACCAGCGAATGAGCAGAAAGCAGCTAAAGTGCATTTGAAAGCCTGTTCCACATTGAGCGAGGTTGCTCCCAGTAGATTGGAGCCATGCAGGAAGGCACAGAGTAGAGGTCATGCTATTTGGTGAAGGCACAACATCGTTGTTTCATATCAAAATACCGGCTGTCTCAGGGTGCTTCAAGCAGTGAACTACTAAACCAATCGCAGGTCCTAGAAGCTCAGTATCAGCTGCCACTGGCACACTAGCACTAAGGATCAGACGCAGACTTGCTGTGGGAACAGTAATGGTAACAGTAATGGCAATGACAGTATTGGAAATGAGCAGTAGCAGTAATGATAACGTAAGCACAGCAGTAGTGGTCAAGGTAACGGTAGCAGAAATGGTCATGGCAATAGGTTAATGCTACAGGGTCTTGCTACAGACAGTCATGACACGCAGATGTCAGGTACACTTGCAGCAACACTGATTGCAAAGCAGCATCAACACGCGTGACTTGTATAGCACATGCCCGCAAGCATGGACAATAGCATGGCAGCACAAATCATGTGCAACAACATGACGCTGGTATCTTACCAAGAAGATAGCATACAGCACAGCTGCAACCCCATCGTCCACCAGCGCCTTTTCATCAATAACACTTGTCAGCTTTGATCCATGTACTCACACAAATCATCACCCTGAAATACGCAGCCATGGTGGTAATTTTGCATGCCCAATTGTCAATGACTGGGTCGTTGTGTTGTCTGTCTCGACGCCAAGGCAAACGCAGCAGGCATTGCTGAAAGTATATGTATTGCAGATCTGTCAACACATGAGCAGCCGGTAGTGCAGATGCTGTTTGCAGAGATGGAGCAGGTGCATACTTGTTTGAGAAGCGACACAGCAGCCACAGGATCAGTGGCAGCAACAATGGCGCCAAGCAGGAAGCTGTGAGGCGAGGTCCATCTGTATGGGAAACGCGTATCTCATGATGACAGCTGTCATGACTGCCCCAGTTCCAACTTCAACAATTCCCAGCAGTATGATGTGTCAAGCGCTTTGGGACAGGTGTGCTTGTGGAAGCGATCCTGCTGCATGGAACAGCACCGGCGGCGCTAGAAGAAGAAATAGGAAGCCTGGGTCAACCTCAATTAACAGGATGGATATCAGAATAGGAGTAGCGATCAGGCAGGTGATTGTCAAGAGGCACACGGCATAGCTGAGTCTTGTTATGTCTGAGAGTTGCATTGATCCAAACCGTCTTGGCAAGAGGCAGTGTTCTTACCTGCCAGATTGCAAAATCTGCCCCGAGATGGTGCCAGTTTTTGGTGCAGGCACTCTGGCCAAGACCGATGGCTAAGCCCCAAAGCTGCACTCAGGTCAGCTGCCTGGTCAACTGAGAGTTGGCTGGCAATCCAATAGCACAGCACCTACCAGCAGCAACACAGACTATGGCACTCTGGTGAAGGCAGGAAGCTTAGTGGTTGCAGCACCAAAAAGCAGGAAGATTGCAGCAGCAAACATCGACTCTGTTGCCGGCGACTCCGCCATGCTCATGACACTTTTGCACACATGGTGCCGTCTCAAGGAGCTACAGAAAGCATAACGTTGCCGGCTTCAGGGGCCGCTTATGCTCAGCAGGGCTGGCGTTTTGGCCTACCGCCAGAAATCTGGCCAGAAATTTGAAAGCTATCGCCTATCGCCTATCGCGGTTTTGCTGATATTTCCTAACGGCAGTACGTTGTCCAACTGGTTCGTAGGCGATTGCTGCAGCATTCGAAATACAGCTGAGCAGTACTGCTGACGCGAGAGCCTGTTTGCAAACTTTGACAACCACATTTTGTTATTGGATCACTGCGACAAACCTTGTGTTGCGCTTTTATAGTGGAGCATGTGATCTCTCAGGCCCTCACTGACGCAAAGAGACCATGTCGGATCCCGTCAAAGCAGCAAGCGTGTTGCCGGACGAGCTATGGGTGAAAATCATGTCCTATGTGGCGCCTGAACATGATCTAGAGCTGCCGCTCGAAAGTCTGGCGCAGGATCAAAGGAATCTTCTCAGGATGAGGAGTGTTTGCAGTACATTGAACAAGCTCTTCCTTGAGTTTCCCAAACTTTCCAGCTGTCTGATTCTGGAGTCGCCTGTTTGCACCCCGAGTTTACTGGCTTGGTTGAGATGTCATAGCTGCTGTGTGGAGACAGTGATGATAGAATACTTAAATGAATATGCTATGGAAATGGTTCTAGGTGCTCTGATGACACAGCCACAGCAACTCAAGTCTCTGACACTGGGCCCATGCCAAGAATCAGATTTGAGAATGGCTGCATGTTTCTCAAGTCTTGCAACTTTGGGATTGAGCGCCGATGACCCAAGCGATGACTTTGACATCAGTGCTTTGCAAGCCTTGCCACATTTAAACACGCTGTCACTTTGCAATGGGGAGTATTACACCAGTGAGTTACCTGAAGGATTGCTGACTTTGCTATTGGATCATGCTAATTTAGAACTTGGAGAACCGGCCACCTGCGTGGTACCTTTGCAAAAGCTGAGGGTCGTTTTCAGTCACTTTTCAAGAGACCACAAGGATGGCATTCTGGCTTACACCACATTGCAAGAATTGCACCTGTACAATGGCAGTATCGCTGGTAGCTATACATCAGATGACAACATAGTAGAGTTTGGTAGATGTAATGACGGGAGCTTCAGGTGTCCACATCTGTCACCTATGAAGTGTTTGAGGATGCTGTATGTGAATCTTTCTGCCGTTAGGTATGATGAGCCTATCGACTGGGGCTGTTTGTACTGCTTGTCATCTCTCCAAGTGTTGACTATCCATTCAACAACTCACAGATTGATGATTAATCAAAACTTGACACTGTTGGGCAACTTGAGCTGCTTGAAGTTGACAGGACTGGCTTCGCCCTCAAAATCGTTGGTATCTGTGGCAGTAAACGTCAATTGGAGTGCAATGCCTCTCCTACAAAGCATTTTCATAGTGAGTGACAGGTTGCAGTTTGGTCCAAACATGCTAGAACTGCTTCAGCTATCAGGTCTTAGGCATGTGACCTTTCTAGATAGCAAGCGAGCGACTGCAGAGCCGCCTGCATATTTTGCACCTCTGGTGCAGGGTCTGATAACGCAGCGCCCTGAAGTGATACTCATAGTGAACGGTAACCGCAAATTGGCGACTGCAGTGTAAGCAAACATGTGCGCAGTGCACTATGACGCATTTGGTTATGCCGCACATTGCCAGGGTAAACAACACACCCGAGAGTACACTCTTGCAATGAAAACAGTCCTCATAGAAAACTTTATTTGCAGCCAAAGACTTGCCTTGCTCCACATGCTGTCATAATAGTCACAGGTTTTTGAGGTGCTACAGGCGTTATCTGTATCAAGTTGCACACACAAAAGCAAAATTTGCATATAGACAGCTGCGCAACAAACAAGCTGCGACCAAGCAACCTGGCTAGTCAGGGCTATTCGCAAGAATGTCTACTCGACAGAAGGAGTTTGCTGGTTTGCCATGCACACGAGCAACACCTAAAATACCCAAACACTACAGAGGGCGACAGCTGCGCAAAACAAACACCACGCATTGAATCACAATCCTGTCTACACGCCAAAAAACCCCCTAATCTTCACGCCAAGCTTGTGCTAGACCTCCTCGACACCAAACTTGGGCTTGCACTAGGGCTTGTGCACATACATCTGCAGACCAAAATGCGCTGTCAGAGTGCTGTCCATGCACCTTATAGGGAGCAGATGCGCAATCAGTCAACAAGACGAGTGTCAGTGCAGACATGCATAGCTGGCGCAGCCCATCCTGATGCAAGCATGCAGGAGTATGTTGGACAACAGAGTGGCAACACCGTGAAGCAGCAGCATCAGTGCAGCTGCATGTGACCAAAAGCGCAAAGACAGGTGCTTGCCTGACTGCCGGCAGCCAGACCCTCAGTATACAGCTGTCTTCTCTGAGGCATTCCAGATGGCCTGCCTGCTCTGTTCTACCAGTTCCAAAGTTGAATCCAGGTCTGCTTTTTTGGTGTCGAGCTCAACTTGGGCTGCACTTTCATCACCAGCTGCCTTTTGCTGCAGGTCATCCAAGGCTGAATGCTCTTCACGCCCAGTGTCAAGCTGTGTATAATTTGCAGTGGCCTCCTCAGCAGCCAAGGTGCATTCCCACACCTTGTGCTGGGCGTCATGCACTTGCTGCTGCAATGTGTCCTGCGTCACCATCAATTCTAGTCAGTGTGATGTACACAAAACATGGCATCAAGCAGCCCTGTGTCAGTGCACTGGTGTATGTTGCTCTGCATGAGAGCCAAGTGTGACAAGTGTGTACGGCGTCACAATGCAGCAGATCAGGCAGCATGCAGTCATGAAATTGCGTTGGTGCTTCTGGTGAGCGTTTCAGCCACTGACATTGATGTGCCATCTGGGCACAGCACTGTACGTATGGCAGACACAGACCAACAGCTTGCTCACATTCACTAGCTCAAACTCACTTGGTCAACACAATGCAGTCAGACTTGGTCATGACTCACCCACATGTAACACCTGTTGCAGGACGTCAACAATTTCTGCCACACGCTCCTCACAAAATTGAAGCTGCTCCTCTACAGACGCCTCCTACAGAGTTCAAGGAGGCTTGACAAACGGCTTTCAGGCTAACAAGTCACAGACTTTCAGGCTAGGAGTGGACCTGCCAGCACTGCACGCTCTGCCAGTGAGCCCTCACACAAATCATAAATCATCAAGTCTCACAGCGTGATGTGCATCATACCTTCATGTTGGCCACTGTCCAGCCTGCAGGCTTGACCACCCCCGAACAAGCCCAGCCTGATCTGCCTTTTCCTCCTCCTCAGGCAGCTCTTGGCTTGCTGCAAGCACAAAAGCCCAATCAAATGGCAACGAGATGCTGTCAAGCTCACAAAGGTCAGACATGTCTGTCTTACAGAGCAGGACAGCTGTGCTGCAAGACTGACATGTCTGTGTACACCACAGTCAGCTGTTGCGCTGCTGTCAAAGGTGGCATGCAACTTGTGCCGTGCTTGAAGAGCGCCAACAGCCATGCAAGGCTTTGACCTTGCTGATCAACCCTGCCCGGTAACATGACTGTCATGCAAGCATATTCTGGTGAGATGTACATGACAGTGCATGCACTGATAACAAGCTGTCACGGAGGCCCATGCTAGCACTGCAGTGTGCTGCTGAGCTAAAGGCCACTTCCCAGGCTGAACGCTTGCAAGTGCTTGCAAATACAACCCACAAAACCAAAGACAAAAAAGTTAACAATAACACCGATAAAAAAGACAATAGTAATAACAATAATTATGACAACAAGACTAATCATAATGATGATGGTGATGGTGATGGTGATGGTGATGGTGATGGTGATGGTGATGGTGATGGTGATGGTGATGGTGATGGTGATGGTGATGGTGATGGTGATGGTGATGGTGATGGTGATGGTGATGGTGATGGTGATGGTAACAGTAATGGCAGTGATGATGGATATGATAGCGGTAGCAGTAGTGGTAGTGTAAAGACAGCAGTAGCGATGACCGCAATGGTAATAGATATGGTCATGGTAACCAAGGCTATTGAGTCTTGCTGAAGACGGTGTTCTTTAGGACAAACAAACAGACACAAACATGCCATGTGCCTCTTGACAATCACCTGCTTGCCGGTTATGTCTTTAAATCCATCCTGTTGATTCATGCACGTGAACCAGGCTCCCTATTTCTTCTTCTGCAACCGCAAATGCTGTTCCTTGTAGCATGATCGCTTCCACAATCTTAGCGCTTGGCATGACGCACTGCTGGGCGCTGAGGACTGTGTGCAGTAGATTTAGCAAGCTATTCTTTGATTTTACCAAGCTTTCTAGCTGTCTGATTCTGGAGGGGCACAAGCGCCCTGGTTGCACCCCTAGTTCACTGGCTTGGTTGAGGTGTTGTTGCTGCTCTGTGGAGACAGTGATGACAGAATGTGGTACACGTGGACTGGAGATGGTTCTTGGTGCTCTTGTGACACAGCCCCAACAGCTGAAATCTCTGGCACTGGGCCAATCCCAACAGTCAGATTTGAGAATGGCTACTGTTTTCACAAGTCTTGCAACTTTGGCATTGAGTGCCAGAGACACAAGCGGTGAAATTAACATCAGTGCTTTGCAAGCCTGGCCACATTTACACACGCTGTCACTTTACACCGGACAATATCGCACCAAGGAGTTACCTAAAGGATTATTGAGTTTGCGACTGGAAGATGCTATTTTAGATCTTGAAAAAGCTACCACCTGCGTGGTACCTTTGCAGAACTTGAAGGTCATTCGCAGTCACTGGACTCATGAACCATTTGGCATTCTGGCTTACACCACATTGCAAGAACTGTACCTGGCTGGTGGCAGTATTGTTAATAGCTTTACATCCGGTCACAACACATTGCATTTTGGTGAATATTATGATGGGAGCTTCAGGTGTCCAGATGTATCAGCCTTGAGGTTTGTGAGGGTGTTGTACATTAATGTGGCAGGCCCTGCAGCTCCTTATGATCATGATGAGCCTGTGGACTGGGGTTATTTGTACTGCCTCTCATCTTTGCAGACATTGACACTGCATTCCACAACTCAAGGATTGAAGATTGATCAGAACTTGACAAGGTTGGGCAACTTGAGTAGCTTAACATTGATTCGAGCAGGTCCGCCTTATCCATGTAAGGAACGCATGGTGTCTGTGACAATTGACGTGAGTTGGGGCGCAATGCCTACTCTACAAACCATTTACATAGAGAGTGACAGGTTGCAGTTTGGTCCAAATATGCTAGAACTGCTTCAGGTGTCAGGTCTTAGGCATGTGACCTTTCTAGAGAGCAAGCGTGCAGCTGCAGAGCTACCTGCAGATTTTGCAGCGTTGGTACAGGGGTTGATGGTGCAACGCCCTGAAGTGACACTCACAGTGAATGGTAGCCGCAAGTTGGCATTGTAAGCAACCATCTGCATGCCACCTGTGCATGCACATGATTGTGTCGCACAACACCAGAATATTCAATATAATTGACAATACACACTTGGAACGAAGTTTCATTTGAACAACCGTCACAGCATATTCCAGCTGCAGCCAAATACTTGCTTTGTGCCTCATGCTGTTGCAATGGTCACAGGTCTTTCAGGTGCTACAAATTTCATTTGTAGCAAGTTGCAGCACCCAAAAAAGTATTTGGAAAAACCAAAGAGACAGCTGCGCAATGAACAAGCTGTGACCAAGTTAATCAACCTGGCTAGCCAGGGCTATTCGCAAGAACGTCTGTTGAGCAGAACGAGTTTGCTAATTTGCCATGCACTAGCGACACCTAGACCACCCAGACTAGAGGGGGACAATTGTGCAAACAAACACCATATTGTAAGTCACAAGTCTGTGTAAACGCCAAACAAAAGTCCAATCCTCGAGGAGCTCATGCCAACCTTGCAAGAGGGGGACAATTGTGCTACATGCATGTCGACACAATGTGCACAGACGCTTGCTGCAAGCTCAAACACTAAGTAAATGACCAGGTGCATGTGCACTACATCATGGCTGACACTAGCTATTCAAATAGTTCCAGCTGGGTGACCCCAACAACTTTGAGGCAGCTGGTGCTGGCCTGGGCTGTTAATGAGGGAGCAACCATCTCAGATGTGCCTGACACCCCTCTCAGCCTGCATGCCACAAGGCCAACCTCAGTCCTGATGTTCAACCGATGGAAACCTTGATCAAGTGCAAGCTTACACTCAGCTCTCAAGCAACAACAGTAGGCTTGCTTGCACAATCAAGGTCTTGCTAAGGCTTAGGCGCGCTGGGAATTTGAAAAGCCTCTCGATGTGTAGGACACATATGTTCCTTTCTTTCAAAATTCCAGGGTGTTTGTTGATAAGTGTCCTGGAAATAATCTCATCAGGAAGCCGTTCAGTGACTGAGCAGAAGTGGTAGCTCACCTTTAAAAGCAGACCATGATGAGAAGCCTAGAACAGCAAGTGCAGCTGAGTGCTCCTTGCATACGTACTACGTGTTGCACACAGTGTGTATGATGGCATGTTTGAAATTGTGCAGCCCATGAATGGACATTCTGCCTTGACTTCATCTGCAGAGGAACCTCTTGAGATGTAGAAGCAAGATCTGAGAGAGTACTTTTTCAGGCTGAAGCGGCCTTGCTTGCTCCAGAATCCTCGCAGGTTGCCATCTGCCATCATCTGCCACTGCTGGCTCACCCGGTCCCTAGCTCCTCTAAACTCTCCCACGCATTCCTGCAACGCAACATCAGCTTTCACTGCCTTGTTTGAAAGATTGCATTGCATAGTTGCAACAGGTGCAATGTATGCTGACCTATTTTTGACAAATTCATTCAGATTCCCAGACTCATTAGTCTTGGAGTTGTTCTGATCCTGGTCTGCCAGATTCAAGTTAAAACATGGCAAAGAAGGGGGGGCACACCAGCTCTTGCAAAGCAGCTCAACTTGAGGGTGTTGATGTGTGCAACTAAGCAAAATGTGCTGGCTACTGTGCCTGATTTGGCCTGCATTTGATGTAAGAACTTGCATTTGAACTGGACCAATATTATGAAGAAGTCTGTTAGTTAACATCTTCAGATGACCAGTCTAGGTCCAGAACTACACACATCAAAACAGTCCTTAGCTGATGTATCAACACCGCATTGGCTGCCAACAGCTTATCTGCTAGGCGTACCACTTTCATGGAGTACACCAAGCAAGCCATTTAGAACTGAAAAATGACAGTGTGCCTGGCTAGCATGCGTGCATGCACGCATGTCTGTATAAATTGTCCACGAGACTGCATGAGCTGTGAAGCAGCAGCAGCATCCAACAAGTAGCGCAAAAGGGATACGTGCCTCTGGATCGGAACCACTGTCTGCGGCCTGTTTCTCAAGCCCTATCGTAATAGCTTGCTTGAACATCTTGATCTTCCTCACAACTGCATGCAGCTCTGCTTTATTTTGCTACCAATTCTGTCTGGGCTGAGACTGCAGCCCAGTCAGAAATGCTTCCAACCAGTAGTACAACATAGCCCAGGCAGCCTGGAATGAGCTACCAAATCTTGCGTCAGCTCATTCAGGGCTGGCTGGGACATGTTGTACTCCTAGTTGGCAGCATTCACTGCCTCCTTCCATCTTCTCCTTGGCTGCTTGGATAACCAATCTCCAAGCAGCAAGGGGGGTGATGGAGAAGTGACTGCTTGGCAATGGCCTTCTCACATGCCTTGGTGCACGTGTCCACCATGTCACTACCTGGGCCGGCTACCTTCTCGAACAACTTTGACGCAAGAGTAGTCACCTAGTGCATAGATATTCCTCCACTTGACAGCACTCAACGTGGGGTCTAGAGGATGCAAGCATGCTTGGCTGATGTCACAAGTTTGTTTGCAGATTCAACCCAACCGGACACAGATTCAGCAGGAGTGCTTGCTAGGTCTGCGCCAACTTGACCTCAAAATAAATCAAGAAGGGTGAAAGGGCTGCTGAGCACTGTCTGGGAGAGGTGACATTGCTGAAGAACCCTGTAGCTACTCTGATCTTTCTTTAATGTCACTGCATCCATGTGTGCCAATAAATTTGCACGTTTGCTGATGAACAATAGGTTGTATGGCCAGACATAGCCAGCTCGCGCATGACAGCAGTGATGAAGACGAGCAAAAAACGGTCACACAGAGATTATACCACTGTCAAGTTCTATGCTGATTATTGCTGCTCTTGCTTGATGCTTTGCCTATGCAATTGCTGCACACATATCACCACTTTTCTGCATTCCTGAATGCACATTGTTACCTATAGATGAAGAGCAGATTTGCAGTCTTGTAGAAAAGGATCTGATTTTGAGGCAGAAGGCACCAAGGCATGTTTTTCAAAATCACCAACAGCTGGACGACTCAACTCCTTTCTCTGTTGTTGATGCCGATGTTGACCTGTTCAGCTGATGCTAACTGTCAACATGCCTTGGTGCATTCTGACTCAGCATCAGAAGGCTGCTTATCCAATTGTACATGCCAAAGCAAAAGACTGTAGAGTCTCATGATGCTGAGCCAGGAGGCGCTGATTGTGGCAGGGCACATGCAAAAGCACCATCAGGTAAACAAGGGCCCATGACTAATCTCACTGACATCAGGGGTGTGATCAATGCTTACTGGGAAGCAGAGACCAGCCAACACTTGTGTGACCTCTGCAGCTTAGTCACCATGCTAACCATGTGCAGTCAAGCCATCCCAGCAGGTCACACCGCTGCCGCTCAAAGTAGTCTAGAATGTCTTGGTGAAAGAGGCACGAGGAGGCAAACTCGCCTCAGTGGGGCAGCTGGTTCATCACCTCCACAACAGCTGAAGAGGCAAAGCTGAGCTGCACATTACCACAAGAATCAGCGACCGTAACTCCGCACAGCAACGTCATCGCACATAAGATTTGTGACACATGAGCGGGCGCATGCACGCATACACAAATGCTGCACAAAATGATGCTTTCCCAGCCAGCCGTTGGTAGGCACATCCTACCTTGGATTTGTTGTCAGTTCTGTGAAGGGCAGGCAGGTTGCTCATTGCAGGGCCGCCAGTGCCAAGGGGAGGGGGTGGCAGGGCGCGCTTGACCCACCGGTCAACCTCCACAGCAGCCCCAAGGTCCCTGACACCGCCCCTGCCTGGCTGTGCCATGCCCATGGGGACCCCACAATCTCTAGAGTCTGTGCCTGCACATGATGGCATCATGAGTGACCAGAAAGCAAGGTGGAAAACTGACAGCAGAGCCCAGTCATGATGTCTACAATGCGCATGTAAAAGCGTGCGCATGCATCAGCACACATGAAGCTGTCAAGAGCTTCCAGGCAGTCTATCCCTTGGCTGAGTGTTCCGAGACTAGAAGGCTCATCTAGTGTGCATAACAATAGTAAATGCTCCGGGCTGCCACCTTGGGAGGCTCCCATTATGACTGCTGTTAAGTGTAAACATTTCTTTTCTTATTTTAACAATAGTATTATGACAAACACCTTGGCTAGTTAGCCTATAGGTGATACAATGCTTGCCCAGTATGCGGCATGGTTGTCATGTGGGTGCAAGTTTAAAGTCAAAGACAACTCAGACAAAACACTACAGCCTTTTGCATCAGCTCAAAACTCATTGCTAGAACTCATGCAAGCTTGTTGTAAAACAAGGCAGCTCAGTGACACCCCTTGGTTGTGCAACAGGAAATGGCCAACTAGTCTTGTTGGCTAGTGCTCCATTTCCAGTTGAACAACCAAGGGACTAATCATACACATCATGATGGAACGAAAGCTGGGGGGGAACAAAAGCTGGGGGTAGGGAACAAAAGCTGGGGGGA
>JAABUS010006041.1_pt1 | contig 15108 bp, 19 predicted proteins | sample 5560161 | NCBI WGS metagenome assembly JAABUS01 (sample SAMN10711885, study PRJNA513376) | rock metagenome | isolation source: Antarctica rocks | place: Antarctica: Victoria Land, Trio Nunatak nord | collected 2016-01-04 | reverse complement strand
GAGGGGGGAGAGGCGCGAGGTGAGGAACGACATTGTGGCGGTGCTTTTGTGGGTTGTTATTTGGTACTGGTTTTGTGGGTTGGGGGGTCGTGGTTGAGGGGGGATGCGCTGCGCTGGTTGTTGATCAGCCTCGAAGTCGCGACTCAAAGGGGGCTAGTCGTGGAAGTCCTCACCAGAGAGGTTCACGAAGATCCGTAACAAAGAGATCAACTTGGACAAGACCGCTATCCCTACCTCAACTCTGCTAATTATATGGACCCAACATCGAATCCCTAATTGCGCTAGCACTCGAGCAAGTATCTTTTTATTTTCTACCAGCTCTAGCTCCCAGGTTGTAAGCTTTACGGACTGCAATTCGCCGAGAGAGCTATAAATTGTGATCTATTCTACAATTTCACAGCGGACTATTTTTACTCAAAAACGATGGCTTTCGCGAGAACGATACTTCAAGAAATGCGTCACCAAAATCGAAGATTTTTAGGCCTCAGGCGGGTAGACTGCAGACCACTAGTAAGCTTACCCAGTCAGCCTGACTGACAAAAGAAGATAAGCCTGAGCGGGTTTTTGCAAGCACCCAAGCATGTGAAAGGACTGGGTTCCGTGAAGTTGACGTTGAAAAGAATGATTCAATAAATTCATGTTTGCATTATGTGATATTGCTGTTTGCTATGTCCGATTCGTGCTCAAGCTTCGTTGCAAATTTCCCTTCCAGCAGCAGCAGCAGCAGCAGCTTCCCGAACGCCAATCAAAGAGAATTAAGATCATGCTGGTAGTGATGATGGATAAATTGGTCGTAGGATGTTGAGTTTCCCGTATCCTATTTCCCACATAGGTGAAACAAGACTGCTCAAGGTGCAATGTAAGTATTCCTTGGTCCTAATCCCATGGATTAAGCAGTTGTCCCCGCCGAAAGCAAATCATCCTCGCGATCAGACCTCTTCGACATTCGACTGTGCTGGATGATTTCTGCTAGTCTGCACATTGGTACCGAAGAAGCCCAGCCCATGCGGTCCTCCAGGAACATTTGGGCATGCCATGTACTGGCGGTTTGGTGCCGACAAGTGAGTCTTAATGAGAAACTGAGTGAGCCATGAGTCTGTATTCGGGGTGACCGCTTGAGTAACATCCTTCTCGTTGGCGGTATCTGAAGAGGTTGTAGCTGGGGATTCGGGGATTCTCTTTTCATTCTCCTTGATGGTTGATAGGGTATTGAAACCATGTTGCGGCTCGCTTGGAGAGAGTGTTGCTACTGATGCTGGGTTTGACTTATGGCTATGTCTAATTAATAATTAGAATATCAGGTGATTGTGAGTAGACGGAACTGAGACTCAATAGACTTACAGTGATAAGAATGAACTCCGAGACCATCTCTTGCTGAACAACGCACGAGTGCTGCTTGTGCTTGACGAATGTGCTGGCTGTTCGGGATGAGACCGGCGACCAAGACTTGGGAAGACACGTCCGAGTCCGATCTTGAGGAGCCACTTGCTGTACATGTTGCGAGCATCTTGGCCAAGACCAAAAAAGAAGAAGACAGCGAATCCAACCGCGATCTGAATCCAAACGTCAAAAATGACTGCTCCGTTGGTAGGTATCGAGGAGATATTTCCCCAATCGGCATGGACCTCATTCCAGCTGTACTTCACAAACGGATGGCTCACATTGACGACTAAGACGTAATATTGGACTGGGAGGACTACCAGTATGAGAAGGATGGACAGCCAGAATAGACGCATGAATCGAGACTTAGTCAGATTGGAATTGGAAGAGCTGAGGACCTCGGAGAATTCTTTGCGGTACTTGTGCATCCTGATGATGACCAGGACTTGAGAACAGTCAGTTTGAGGAGCGTGGACGAATGAATATGCATCTACTTACTACTGTAGTACACGGCCACAAGGCAAAGTATCGGCGGCCACATTTGGATAAGGACTTGGCTTGGCCAGCTATAGGCGTAGGTTGGCAAACATCCAGAGATTGCAACGATCCAATATCTGCTGGGCTGAACGATGTAATGAATAGCCATGCTGTAGATGGGCCCTCCAAAGCAGTACAGGAATTCGATTACAGTCTTCCTTCGACGCTGCGCTTTGCTTGGGCTCAGAATGGTCCTATTGGTATCCAGAACACCAGCCAGGCTTCGCATGACACATGCCAAGGAGCCAATGACGCCAAAGCCGACTGCAATCATGAGCTTGACTTCGATGTCGCAAAGACCGAAGCCTTGCCACCAAGCGATTATGTCGTCCGTGGGCCAGATGAGGGCGTTGATGAAGTTCATGAGGTTTGAGATGATAATCCAGAATACGAGACTTGAGGCGGCGAAGTTGCGGTTCCTGATATGCCAGATAAAAGGAGGTGTATCGATAACAAGGGTAAATAGAGCAAGGGTAGGAACTGCTACCGCGCCAGGCGTTACTGGGAATGATAATCCCGACATTGTAAGAGATGTATGCGAGTGATAAGAAGTGGCAAGGATGCGGGACGAGTTTCTTTGCTGTGCTATGGTGTATGAGGATGTAGGGATGTTGAGATGCTGTGATGTTAATTGTAAATAGTCTGAGACGATGGTATGACCTGCAGAGGATGAGAATCTTGCGATGTAGAGATGTGATGATGTGATGTTGAATGTAGATCCTTTGACAAGAGAGCAACACCTGCAGAGGGTGAGTATGAGGATTGTGAGTCCCGGAGTGAGGATTAGGTGAGGTCTGCGATAGTAGCCTACAACCCAATCCAGTCCAGCTGTAAAGTTCCTGATGAGGGTCCGACACCAAAGGATAGATGACGACTTCACAAGCCCAGTAGCGATGCCGGATAAGGATGTTTGATGATGTTAGGATGTTTCGAGATGTGCGTATGCAGGTGAAAGATGTCAAGCCAAACAAAGATGAGGAAGCAGCCGTTCAACAGCTAGGACTTCGAGGATCTGAGGACATGCAGGTGGATGATCGATAGAAGCAAAGAGGAGAAAGAAGATACATGGTTGCATATCGAATGCATGAACAGGTAGAAGTGACATAGATGAACGCGTCGTCAATAAGATCTACATGTTTGCGCTCAATGCCAATAGCCACCTCCGCCATATCCACCAGATGCGATAAGCCCGAAAAGGGATTCGCAATTGCCATATCACATTACCAATAGCTTATTGACGATGAAACACTGAGATGAAGAATGTGAGGAAGTAGTCTCCATGTCTCGAATGCATATGCGGTCTATTATTCCCTTTTTGGGTGTCAATAAGCAAGGCATTATTGAGAAAATTGAAGAGGGAAAAGACGCAAGCAGAGAAAATCGAACCGCCACATCTGAGATCCCGCCAGAGTATATACATGAGATTTAGGAGTACGGGCAACCCACAAGCCTCATTTCGCGGATATGGTAGGCAAGCTGCATCAAATTTGTGCAAGTGGTGGCGAACAATCATCTTCTTCCGGCAGCTCGGGCCCACACATCCGTTGTGGTAACAATGCCATTTGTAGCGTGTACGTCGCATGAGGGTGAACATGTGGGTTTTAGTTGAATCCAGCGTATTGATAATAGCAAAATCAGTGATGCTATGGGATGCCTGTGGAAGAAAGGGTTCGGAAATATTGAAGTCGTCTCAAAAGCATGACGGGCTGACTTCCGCCCTAGCGGGCAAGCTAGCCGATGCACATCACATCGATGCTCCTCTCCTACCGCTTAACATCTGAACATAGCTCCTGCCTCTTTCTTTGCCTTTCGCCTTCTTCCCCGTCGAAAGAAGGTGAAAGAGTGCGGGACCTCTGAAGCTATAAAGCTCGAGACGCTACCGGTGGAATGTCCGGGTAGCTTATATCGCGGCTTGGAGAAATCCAGTCCTGCGTGAGACGAAGTTCAATATTCAGCGGCGGAATGATATCTGGCTGCTCTTTGTGAGATAGCCAAGAGAAGGACTTGCCGGAGAGGGTAACATCGCGAGTAATATTTAAAGCCTTGGTTGCCTGCTTTGTAAAGAGCGATGACTACTGCGCACTTCTCTCTAAGCTAAACAGCAATCACTTCCATTTCTCGGATGGTATTTTCAACAGAGGCCAAGATAAAGCAACAAACAAAACCACAACACCATTGTTCCAGCGCCATTAGGAATCGAACCTAATATGATATGTATTGAAACCAGACAAACGAAGATATACTTGTCTAAAGGGACAGTACTCCGAGAAGGCCCCTAAGCTGTGCTTCCGTAGCCAGCTCGGGGGTTCCACAGTAGGGTATGTCTGGGGCACTAATTAGTAATTATCTTGGCAATAAAGAACCCCAAAATCAACCCCTAAGATAATAGCTCTTGAAAAGGCCCTTGAGGTATCCTCTAGAAAAATATACCTTAGAATACTGTAATATTGTTCGGCGTATGGAGGATGACGCCACCACGCCAAAAGTCCTGGCTAGCGTAGAAATTTACCCCAGCCCTAAGCGCTAGTGGCCCCCTGAAGTGTCTTTGGGGTAGGAGTGCCCACGACGAGTAATTCGGAGGGGCTGCTCTAGGGGCCTGTCTAAGGAGGTGTCTAGGGTATGCCCTCTATCTCTTAGGCGCGCACACCTTGGAACTAGATTCTTAGGCTTCCCTCTCGTACTCCCCGAGAAGTTTGCGTGGGGCAACCCTTATGGGGGCCAATTATATGCCAAGCCACTACAATACTTAGCGCTTGCCAGGACTTTTGGCGTCATCCTCCCTATTTACAGGGCCTATTCTAAGGGGTATTCGGGGGGCGCTGCGGGAACAGGGAGCCATTCGGCTGCTCTCCGGGTAAGAACCTTCGGGAATACTTCTAGGCCCTACTTGTGCGTACTGGGGGAACCCGGGGACGAGTCCTAGGGTCATCTCCTTGATAATTCCTCTAAAGAACGAGAACAAAACCACAACATCATTGTACCAGCGCCATTAGGATTCGAACCTAATAGGGTAAAGTATTGAGACCCAGCAAACGGAGAGGGGTGTTTCGGTGCGGAGTAGGTAAAGGGGGTGTCGCTGTAATCGGTCCCTCTTTAAATACGTCAGGATGGCGCTCAGGCTATACTCGATTGGGGCCATGTCAGGGCACTCAGGGCCGAGGGGGCCCAAGCTCGCGGGAGTAGCAGCCAATCATCGTCAACACGCGATACTTTTCCTGCTTTGCACACCCGTAGATTGATGGCGTAACTACCGTGTTGCCACTCTGACAAAGTACCTGCTGGTGAATATGCTTTAACCAAGTGATCAAGATGAGGTTCAAAGTGTTGGGCTTCACTACTTCGCTTCTCAAAGGCTGTTGGCCTTCCTAAGATCTCACAGCTGACTGCATGCCTGCCACTCTCCTCATCTCAAGGCAATGGCTCAACGAGATCGAACAATGAGCCCCTCAAAAGGTGGCGTGAAATCCACGGCAAACAACACAGCAACACAGAGTCTTTCACCCATACAAAACAGACCAGTGGGAAGGGCAGCAGCCTTTGCAGACATCTCCCACCCTCTTCAACATCGACGAAGCTCCACCTTCTCCGAATCTGTCGATAGTACAAGACAATCGATCAAGTCCTCCACCGACGATCTTCTACTCCCAAGAGCAAGGAGTGCAGACCTACACCCAAGTCATGAGCCTTCACATTGGCATTCGGTCCCCTTAGCATTGGCTCTGCTTCCCGCTGTTGGGGGACTCTTCATCAAGGATGGGAGTGCTATAATCACAGACTTGACACTGCTCGTTCTAGCCGCGATATTTCTCAACTGGGCAGTCAGGCTACCATGGTATGCTCCTTTTTCGAAAAAAGTAACTTGTGCAACCTAGCTGACTCAAAGCTAGGGAATGGTACCTCAGCGCCCGGGCAATTCGAGTAGAAGCCTCCCAAGTACACAATGACCACTACCCATCAGATACAATAATCGAGAAGGGTAGTGAAGAGGGGGAAAATCTAAGCCAGCCAGCCCAACCAAATATTGATACCAAGAAGCCAGACCAGGAAACCCTAGAACCATCTTACGCACAATCGGCGGCAGCAGCGGAACTTCGCGTTCACGAGCATCTCGCATTCCTTGGCTGCTTCGTCTTCCCAGCGACTGGTGCATGGCTTCTCCATCAGATCCGTGCACAATTATCCCGCCCATCCGAGGGGCTTGTCTCAAATTACAATCTCACAATCTTCCTACTCGCCTCCGAACTCCGACCCTTCTCCCATCTCCTCAAAATGATCCAAGCTCGCACTCTCCACCTCCAACGTATCGTGGCTACTAATCCTCATTCACCCTCGGACAGTATCTCTCCATCGTCCTTAGAAGCTCTACAGGCCCGGCTCGGAGAGCTAGAGAACCATGTCGCCGACACGACGTCAAATGGTTCATCTAGCAAATCCGCCCCACAAGATCTAACGACCCAGATTCGGAAGAATGTCCAACCTGACCTCGAAGCACTCAATCGTGCTGTCCGCCGCTACGAGAAGAAGGCCACACTCCTTACCATGCAGACCGAATCCCGCCTTCAAGAGCTAGAAAAGCGCATGGGTGACGCGATCACACTCGCCGCAGCGGCAGAGCGAAGCTCGCAATCCAACAGGCAGCGAAGAGGATCCGGCGTTAGTCTAATGGTCGACTGGGTTGCTACGATGACTATGCTGCCGCTACAGATAGCGTGGACGGCCTTTTCACTGCCTGGAAGAGTTGTTGGTGGGTTTTGGGCCCAGATCGTGGGATACGTCGGCCAGAAATACCAACGAGAGATGAAGACCGCGGGGAGAGGCGATGGAAGAGTGGGTAGTGGGAGTGAAAAGAGGAGGGCGTCTGGGAGGGGGCAGAAGAAGGCTATGTGACACATGGTACCCTCGTTGAAACCACGGACTTGTGGCGGTACTGGTAGTAGAGAAATTTGCCCGGATCGATCTCAAACGCTTCGAACTTTGGAGTCCAATATGGGAAGGCTTTGGAGTTGGGGTTAGGAGACAAGACAGCGCAACAGAGATACCCCTTCATAGATCTCCATTAGTGAGTTGATAACCTTCAATGCCGAATCCAGCAGATTACTTTGCCACTTAGTCCTTTCCTGCCTCGTGTCGGTACCTATCTTCTACTACATTCGCCAGCTTCTTCAAACCTCGGATATCATTCATTCACCAGAGCCACAATCTATGCTATCTAGGCCTTAGTGGTAAGGAAGACTTTCTTGTGGGTCTAATGGCAGGACAACGCAATAGTGAAGTGAATCAAATCCCAGCAGCAGGTACGAAACGATCATTTAGTAATGCCGAGGGAAAATGCTTCCTAACCCACCAACAGGAATTGGAGACCAGAGCAACGACAGTATAAAGTACTCTGTTTCATTATCACGGTATAGAGTGTACTCTCTCGATTTCCCATCCTTTCATCTACGAGACAATTGTATTAGCAGCAGCATGCATGCACTACGATTACCCACATACACTATCCAAACACATTGTCTTCGTCTTGCATGACTTCTCCATGCCATTTCTCCCTACAGATTTGGATTCGTGCGGTTGACGAAACATGGCAACAGGAGGACACCGACAGACTCAAGCTTTGCATTAATGCAGCAAGCATTGGCTAGCCAATACCTCTCTCGAGGACCCATACACCCATGTCTAGAAGACGCGTCCTCGAGTCCACCTTGGAAAGGGGGCACTACCTCCTCCGAAGAAGCGACATAAACCACGTCACTAGAACTCGTTCATCTATCTACTCGAATCTTCGTCGAATTTCAGTATTCTCTTCATCAACAATGGTATCATCGGACCTAGGATCAGATACCGAAGCTCTCGAGCTTGAGACTGCGCAGCACAATGAGCATTTCCCACCATCAGGAACTTCCAACATAGAAGAAGATCACCACACGACCAGTGAGGTATCAAAGTATACAGCCCGTTTGCGTGGACTAGCAGATCATGTCCAAGATGCCGGAATGCCCTTTCTCTCTTTCTTAAGATTCCATGTGATGCAAATCCTGCACCTTCAAAACGAGATTATCAAGATCCACAGGGTTTCGTCAGCCGGCGACGAGGAAGAGGAGGAGGTGGCGCCGTTGGATATGCCACAGCTGGGGGAGATGATAGAGCTGTACAGTGAGGCCACCATCCTCCCTCCACGCACGACCCACCCCACGAAAATCACTCGTCCCAATCTGACAAAACGTATCCATATATCAACCCCAGCCCTCCGCAATAACCCCTTCATCCGCCAGCTCTCCTCCAAAAGCGACAACGGAAAAATGAAGAAATTCAAGACTGCACTCTCTTCTTATTCCCCACCCCGAAATCATCAAACCAACATCCGTGCAGACACACACCAGATTTCAAGCGAAATTCTGATTGTCGGAGGATAGGCGTCAACAACATCCAAAGACCCTCCCTCTTCGCACTTTATCATACATACGCCACCTCCCAAAATCAAACCACCTACCCACGCGAAGAAAAAAAGCGGCACTCATCACAACCACACCCATAATTATACAACCAACGAACAATCCCCCCTCCATTCGGACCAACTCGCTCGTTTCGTTCGCGATAGTCGGTGGGTTATTACATTCATTGTGTCAATGCTGGAGGCGATAATGATGAGGTCGTGACTGTGACTTATATCCTCAAAGTCAAATTGGCATAGATTGGAGCGAGCACCTTTCCAGAGCGCGAGATATGTCTCACGACTTAGTGTTTCGGTTTGAGAGATGGCAATGCGGATTCTAAAACTCTTTCGGGTAATAGCGGCGCTCGGTTTTGTCTTCCGCGGTGGCTAGTCTGCCATTAAGGGCGGAGGATGTGGAGGGGCTGGCTGTGATGGCGGCGTATGCAGCTAGCTGTGTTGGTCGTGTTTATTGGAGCGAGTGGTTTGAAGCGGATTTTCTAGTGGAGACGGAAGCTTGGAGTATTGCGATGTAGGTGATTACAAAATGGTTGATGAGCAGTAGAGAAGATATTTAAAGCGATTAGATTAGCTGTAGGTATTATATGTGTATATGTAGATAGATGTGCCGAGGCCGTAGGAATTAGTCGTTTATAATCCTCCATATGCTTGCCACTAGCTCCTGTATCTATCCCATCTTTGTGCTGATTTTTTCCACTTTGTCACTTTACCAAACGCCTCGGCTATGTCCAATGTTCCTTTCCTTGCTCTTCGTCCCAAAAACACCATGAAAGGAGTGGGTATAACCAACGCAACGCCAAACCCTAAAACTAAACAGTAAATCTCAGAGTCATCGCGATCTAAATCAATCACAACTTCACCCCCTCCTGCATCCTCCTCATAGCCTCCTTGTGCGCCTGTATCATATCCCCCCTCCTCATCCCCTGATCCAGTACACTCGTCCTCCTCCCCTGCTTAGTCTCCTCTTCCTGCCTGTTACTACCCTCCCTGACCTTATTCGCCAGCATCTCACTCCGCCTCCTCTCAATCTCCTGATCCTGATAAGTCGCCGTCGCATTCGGCTGCAAGCTTGTTCTCCACGCAGAGATCGTCGAATCGCGAGGCGTTGGGGCAGGGCGGAAAGGATAGAGGGAGGGATTGGGGCCGCTGGAGAGACGTTGAGGGGTTAAGGTGCCGGAGGGGTAGCGAGGAGTTGTGGTTCCCGAGGGGCCGGAGGAAGAGCGGTTGGCGTTAAGGTTGGCTTGTGGGTTCTGCTGGAGGAGTGACTTTCGTTGGGCGAGAGAGATGGTGTCATCTTCTTCCAGCGAGCGGTAGGCAGGGTGTTGGTCGAGTGCGACGTTGGAGTAGCTGGTGCGGAGAAGGGAGGTGGAGGAGGGCTTGCTGGTAATGATGCGATCGCGTTGGGACATTAGGTGCGTGGGTTGTGGGGTGAAGCGCGCGGGAAAAGAGGATTCGACGCCTTCTTCGATTGGTGATTCGACGAAGGGGGAGGAGAGGGGAGTGGAGCTGCTGCGGTGATTACGCATTGGAGGGATTGAGGTTTGGGAGGAACGGAATTTTGGGAGGGGTGGTCGGTACTGCTCATTGCGGCTTCCATTGCTGTTGAGAGAAGTTTGGGATGAGGTTCTTGACATACTCTTGGTGAGAGATGTCTGTGATGGTGTCCTTTCAATCTGCTTGGCGATGGTCAATGGATGCAAGTCAGGGCGCGGCTGTTGTGTCTCCTGCTTCCTCGAGAATGGATTTCTGGACATGTTAGTGAAAGATCGATGTTTCGCTGCTGATGGCAAGTTTGCTGTGTGATTGACAGCTGGTGCAGGCTCGGCATTCATAGGTGTCTGCTGAAGAGCTCGAACATTGACAGGAGCCGCACTTTCACCCTGCGTGATCTTTGGGCTACGGGTTTTGTTGACCTTGAGCTCGTCGACTTCAGGCACTTCTGCTCCACCAAGATGCTTCGCCCACTCATTGGTTCTGTAGGCGGTCACGACCTTTGAACCCCCGCCAGGAAGATTCTCTGCGGCCAGACTAGGATGTGAAGAGCGTTGTTCAGATGTCTCTGACTTCGTATCCGATTTCGCGTCACGCTCCATTTTTAAGAGTTCCAAATTTGACTGAGCGTCCACAATACTTGGTGGTCGACTACGTGGCAAAGGCACTGCTTCTGCGTGATGAATTTGATCGGGGTCGGAAGTGGGATTGCGCATGTTGTGGGCCGCCGCCACCAGAGCGTTCAACGATGCCCGGGAGTTGCGTTTGTTGAGAGCAGGACTTGGGCCTCTGCTATAGTTCAAGTCTTCGCTAGACAAGTTCTTGTCAGACAGACCATCGAAAGTGGCCGCTCGAGAAGAAGCCCGATCTTCTTCGGTATGGGGAACGATCAGCGCTTCGTCGGATGTGTTCCCAGCGACATAGCTTCTTCGATGTGACCGCTTGGAAAGCGTTCTCATGATCGAGGAGCCCGACAGCCGCTTTGATAATCCATCTGGTAGTTGATCTGAAGCTGCAGATGCTCCAACCGAGGAGCCATCATCGTCGCTTGAGGAGTCTAGTTCTGGCACCTTGAACGGTGGTGGTACGACTTTGGGCCGCAAGGTGAGATTGTGATCAATCGAATTCTTGCGGTCCTGGGCAGTCTCTTTCACCGAGGATGATTCGGCGGCAAAGGGATTGAACTCCCCAAGGTTAGAGCCTTTGTCACGAGAGCTTCCTGATATCCTTGGCACAGAGTCCGCTGACCGCTCTGCACCATTCAACGAGATCTCGTAAAAGTCATCCTGAGCAACATGAATCGTGACCCTTCCACCAGCATTAGAGCCATTTTGAGACCCTTTCAGATCCTGCATCTCCATGCCTTCGGCATCACTCATAGAGTCTTTGCGGGTGCTACTTGGCTCATCGGTGCCAATCGCGGAATCCAGAAATTGCTCTGACACTTTTGTCTTGTCCTTGCTTCCGTGCATGGCTTCCCACAAGGGTCGGTCCTGCGAGGTCTCGTTCTCGACCTTTCTTCCTTGCTCTTCATCTGACAGATTTCGCTGATGTTCTTTCTTCCTCTGCTCTGCGGCCCTCTCCTCTCTTTTCTGCTTGACGATCTGCCAGACTTTCATCTGGGACAAGATGCCGACAAGCGTTAAGATGACTGTGGCAGCGATTTCGACACGGATGCCGCGAGTAATGGGGTAAGGTCCGTCATAGTTCAGCGGAAAGGTGTCGCTGTTCAGGTCTGAAAGACGTAGTCAGTGGAGAAAAACAACTTGGGTGAGCGGTGGTCTCACTCCAGATATACAGCCAGAACTCCTTCAACCCAGCTCTGCTAAAACAGTCTATACCAAGAACAATAACCGTGGCTCCTGCGACAGAAGTCGCTCCTATTATGCCGTACGGTCGGGTATGACGACTGATGTACAGGGCGAAAGCTCCCACTGTGAAGCAGGCAATAAAAATGATCTTTCCCGCAGTGGAAGAAATCAAAGCTCCAGACTTCAATACCAGGAACCACATGCTCAGGCAAAAGCCACCCAAGAAGCATCCTAGCCCTTCTGTGATATCGGAAAATGTTACTGCCAGCGCTCCAGCAATTAACCCAGTGACACATGCGGCGACAAAGTAGGCGCCTTGTATGCCATTAGAGACCGGAGGATGCATGACGTATATGACGAGGATGCTGACTGCCAGACTGAAGATGTAGGCCGTTGAGAGGAAGACGTGTAGCCATTTTGTTTTGATGCCAATGAAGGTGTAGAAGGCGCCCGTGAGTATGAGGATAACGCCTGCGACGGACAAGGCTGGCGTAATTTGAGGCTGGATCGGCAGTCCTTCGATGTGTGTAGTATTTGAGGTGCTTGTAATGTTCAACGAGCCTTTCGGTATTGGTGATGCTGTGACGCCAGCGAAGATGCTTGACGAAGCTGATGATCCTGAAGCACTGTTTGTTCCCTCCACCGATGAGGCAGCGTCTGCCGCGCCAGTAGACGAAGGCGGCATGCTGGAGGAGCCAACATGGCTGGAGACTGCATTGGTTGATTTCGGTGTCTCTGTAATGCTTTTGCTGGGTGGTGTTGTTGATGCGGCCGCCGCTGATGTCGAGGTAAATTCTTGACGTGGGAGGATGGCGTAGCGGTTAGCGGTGACTGCAGGGCAATTGGATGCCAAAAGAATGGCCGAGGCCGCTGCGTAAAACCATGTGGTACGCATTTTGGTAGCTGCTCTGAGGATGTCCTAAAGCGAGAGTCTGTAGCCTTTGCTACCGTACTGCATTCTCTCCCATGCGGTCATTTGGCACACGTATATGCAAGGTAGTGGAGCAAGACAGCCTTGCGGTAGTAGAGCAGCAAGAGTAGTAGTATAAACTAGTGTTATTACTAGACGCAGACAGATAGGAAAAGAAAACACGCTCAGCATGAATGGTAGCAACGCGAGTTGACATGAGAAACTGTCAAAGATCAAAGCAAGAACGAGAAGGAGAAGGAGAAGGAGAATAGAAAGCTCCAACGAAATGACGGCAACAGCCAAGATCTGCGAACAGCACACAGATTCGCTTGCAGGGCCCTGTGTGGAGGTGGGACCCAGAAAGCCGGGATACAAAGTTACGAGTGCATGCATACTGGACTACAGCACCAACAGGGGTAGTAGTGTGATGACTTGGCTGAGGAGGCTCCGTGGCATGGGCCTCCTCCCCACGCACGAATCAGCGAACCCCATTTTCCGAAATGAGATGGTGGTTTGTAACTAAGACTAAAGTATGGCTGGATTTGGCAGCGATGATTTTCCGGTAAGCCGCTGCAATAGCCCGAACGAGGTGCAGGGAAATTGCAGAAGCAGAAAGTAAGCAATTGGTCGTCGATCATCCCCACACTCCTTAATTTCCACTCAAAGTTTGAAAACGGATATCTGAGCGTGTCCTGCTCGTGCTTGAGTAATTGCTCACCATCGTCCTCCATGTGTTTTTGGCCGATAACTGCTTTCGACGCGCAATCGTTGGAGATAGGTCCGCCAACCGAGCGCGGTGAAAGAGCTGCTTCGACGCTGTTGCCAGGTTTTGGAGGGAAAGACATCGTAGTTACGCCTTTGGGTTTGGCGTGCCAGCGGAGAGTTCGGGACGAGAGAGAAGCGGCAGTTGGGAGACCGCTGGGTTTCGTTGGAGATCTTCAGACGATCATTTATTTTTGTGATTTGATGCTTGACGACATGGCTTTCTGTCTTGCTGGCGAGACATCGTGTTTCTGAATGGCTTCTGCACGCAAATAGACAATACCGTGGTCCGTGGGGCTCTTTGCTGTTAATAGATCATGCTGGACATGCCATTCGAGCATTACGGTAGAAGATCTACGTCCTTATCGATGCCCTGCAGAATACATCAAAGCACGATCGATGATGTAGCCTGCTGTCACCACTAGATACATATCCACAGTCATGTTCACACCGATAAATCAGAGGGCAGATTCCCTCTCGTTCCCGGCGGTCGAATAACCTAGAGCAAATGTGACAAATGTCTCGGCAACGTCAGATTTTTGGGGCACATACTCGGCAATACTCGCTGCTGTCGAATGCTTGCCCTTTCCCAGGCTATCGGGCTGTTTTCAGTGGTAAGAAATTGGTCTGGAATATTAGGCACGCTCTTAGAAGGAGTAACAATTCCGGCGGCTGTAGAACGCCGGAATGGCTAAAAGGTCAAAAGTCTTGGTCTATGAATTGTCAGCCTTAGGTGCTGCAACGATTGACTCCAATGGCAGCCTACGACAGTCACTTATTTTGAAACCTAATTTACTATTCATTATTCTACTATACCTCTGCTGTGGCACAGGTTCAGGTATGGGCAGATTGAGCATTATCTGGCAGTGGACCACTTGGTAGGATTAAAAATCAGAATAGTATAGAGCTAGACAACGAATGCAAAGTGGTATCAAAGCAACGCTCGCTAAAATTACCAGCACACAACATCACCTTTTCCCCTGCTCCCCAACCTCCCCCGTATTCCCCTCCATTCCCCCCTCACCCTCACCCTCACCCTCACCCTCCTCCTCCACAACCCCAACATGGGGATCCGGAATCTGGATGTCCAAACACAAATACCCCGTCCTCCTTAACGGCACCACCCTCACCAACTCCCCCTCCTCCTCCTTCTCCAGCCCAGTCCTCCTCTGCCCATTCCATTCCTCGATAAATGCCTCCGCATCCCTTACGCCCCTTTTCACCCCCGCAAAGCCCAGATCCTCCCATATCCACCCCGTCACTACTCCCATCACCGCATCCATCCACGCCCTCCATCGGTAGGGCGAGAAAGCCGTGATGAGACGTTCGTTGATGCCTGCGATTAGGAGCCGGAAGTCTGCTTCGCTGACCCAGGGTTCGAGGATTTCGGGGTAGGTGTTACTGAACGTTGGGGCAAGGTCGCCTGCTACCATCCAATCCCGCGGTATTCGTATTATGCGCGTCGTGCTATATAGAGGGTTGGCGAGCGGGACGTGTGGATTTGGATGTGGGTAGCAGGGATGCGTAGGGTTCCATGGTAGATCTGATTTCGTAGACGAGGCACGCCGGCTGTGGAGTGATGGTGTTTGAACGCGGGTTTGTTGTTGGGGTAGGTGGGGTGCGCCGAATTCGAGGTCTTTGGCTGGGGTGGGGGGACGTTTTGAGGGGGTGTCGGAAGGGGAGGAGTGCGGAGATTTTTGGTGGGGTGGTTGGGGTGGGGTGGGCATTTTGGTATTTTGAGATGAAGGTGGAGGCGGGGCGCCGCTGAG
>JAABUS010006040.1_pt1 | contig 15108 bp, 12 predicted proteins | sample 5560161 | NCBI WGS metagenome assembly JAABUS01 (sample SAMN10711885, study PRJNA513376) | rock metagenome | isolation source: Antarctica rocks | place: Antarctica: Victoria Land, Trio Nunatak nord | collected 2016-01-04 | reverse complement strand
GCCTTCGTGCTCAAGGTTCATCCCTCGAACTTCGTCATCTCCGGGTTCACCTCCTCGGTCACCGTGCCAGAGCTAGCCACTTTGTCGGTGCCGCTGGTGTTCGACATCGGGTCCGGGCTCTTGTCACGCCACCCGAGGCTCCCCAACGAGCCGAACGCCGCGGATGCACTGCGTGAAGGGGCCTCGCTGGTGACGGCCTCGGGGGACAAGCTCCTCGGCGGACCGCAGTGTGGTCTCCTCCTCGGAGACGCCGACCTGGTGGAGTCGCTGCGTCGGCACCCGTTCGCGCGTGCCCTGCGGGTCGACAAGCTCACCCTCGCCGCCCTGGAGGCGACGCTGACCGGCCCGCCTCCTCCGGTTGTCACAGCATTGGCGGTGTCACAGACGTCGCTGCGGGCTCGCGCAGCACGGATCGTCGCGGCGGTCGCCGACGTCGTCTCCGCATCCGCCGTCGACTCGTCGGCCGCCGTCGGCGGTGGCGGTGCACCAGCCGTTGTCCTTCCCAGCGCGTCGGTGGCTTTACCCCCCTCATTAGCGCAGGCGCTGCGCACCGGGGCCCGCCCCGTGGTCGGCCACGTCGAGCGTGGCCTGCTGCTGCTCGACCTCATCGCCGTCGCCCCCGAGGACGACTCGGTCGTTGTCGAGGCTGTGCGCAGCGCCGCCAGCGTACGGGACCGACCGTGCATGTGATCGCCACCGCCGGCCACGTGGACCACGGCAAGTCCACGCTCGTCCGGAGCCTCACCGGGACTGATCCCGACCGGTTGGCGGAGGAGCACCGACGGGGCCTGTCGATAGAGCTGGGCTACGCGTGGACCCACCTGGCTCCGGTTGGCGACATCGCGTTCGTCGACGTGCCGGGACACGAGCGGTTCGTGTCCACCATGCTCTCGGGTGTCGGCCCGGTGCCTGCGGTGCTCTTCGTGGTGGCTGCAGACGACCCGTGGATGCCCCAGGCCGCCGAGCACCTAGCCGCGATCGACGGGCTGGGTGTCTCCCGGGGCTTGCTGGCGGTGACGCGTGCCGACCTGGCCGATCCGGTGCCCGCAATGACGCAGGCCCTGGCCGAGATCCGCCGTACGTCGTTGGGTGACGTCCCGGCCGTCGCCGTCAGCGCCCGCACCGGGCTTGGGCTCGACGAGCTGCGCCATCAGATCGGCGATCTGGCCTCGGGGCTGGCAGCACCTGACCCCCATGCCGATGTACGGCTGTGGGTCGACCGCTCGTTCCATGTCCGCGGTGCCGGCACTGTCGTCACCGGAACGCTCCCGGCTGGCACGATCGCGATCGGCGACACACTGACGCTCGACGATGTCTCGGTGCGGGTCCGCGGCATCCAATGCCTGGGCAGGTCGGTCACCTCAGCGACCGGGGTGAGTCGTGTCGCGTTGAACCTCGTCGGCGTCGGCGGCAAGCTCGCCGCCGGCCCGCGTCGCGGAAGCTTCCTGGTCAGCACGGGGCAGTGGAGACTCGCACCAGTCGCCGACGCCCGGCTGGTGAGACCCGGTCGTCTGCCTGAGCGACCATTGCTGCACGTCGGCGCGACTTCTGTCGGGGTACGCGTGCGGCCATTCGACGAGTCGACGATCCGGCTGGTGCTGGAGCGTCCGCTCCCTCTCCGCGTGGGTGACCGTGCTCTGGTGCGTGACCCAGGAAGCCGTGAGGTGTGGGGGTTGAACGTGCTCGATCCCGATCCGCCACCCCTGCGCCGCCGCGGCGCCGCGGCGCTACGTGCCAAGGAGCTCGCCTTCGTGGATGGCTCGCTCTTCGACGAGGTCCGCCGTCGCGGCATCGTGAGACGCTCACTTCTGCGCCGTCTCGGCATCGACACGGTCGACGTACCCGTTGGTGTGGAGGCCTTCGGCGACTGGCTGCTGTCGGAGGATCGGGTGGAGGAGCTCCAGGCGCAGATGGGTCAAATCGTTCGTGATCGGTCGACCCAGCTGGAACCAGGCGTGCCCGTCGCCGCGGTGGCACGAGCACTCAACCTTCCGACCCCAGACCTCGTGGGCGCCTTGGCGCGACCGCCGTTGGAGGTGCGCCAGGGCAAGGTGCTCGGAGGTCGGGCCGGTGGCCTTCCTCAGCGGTTGCTGGAGGCGCTGGATGCGCTGCGCGAAGATGCGGGGGACAACCCGTTCGCCGCCCCAGGGGCAGATCGTCTCCGGGAGCTCGGCCTCGACCAGCGGTCCCTGGGCGCCCTAGCCAGGGCGGGGCACCTCCTGAGGCTCGACGACACGGTCGTGCTCCTCGGCGGAAGCGACGTTCATGCCGCCGGCGTACTTCGTCAGCTCCGGCAGCCGTTCACCACGAGCGAGGCGAGAGTCGCCATGGCCACCAGCCGACGGGTCGCGTTGGCACTGCTGGCACACCTCGACCGACGCGGTATGACGAAGCGGCTCCCCGACGACCGGCGACGGGTAGCCGAGCCGCCCCGGTGACACGGCCGCGAGTTCGCATTCTCGAACATCTCTTGGCTGCGTTAGACGAGCTTGACCCGTCGCGAGTCGTCATGGCCGGAAGACGACCTTCACCATGCCCTCTGCCTTCTTCTGAAAGTGCTCGTAAGGCGCCGGGGCCACAACCCGACTGGCAGTCGGGCAAATGCGACAACTCCCAGGCATAACCGTCACGATTACGCAACACAGCGGGTCAGCCTCCTTGACTCCGTCCGAGAAGAGGACCACGTTGACCTAGCGACGCATATCTGTGCGCTGCGTGTCAGACGTCGAGGAGCCACAGCGCGTGAGCCTGCCGCTTGAGGTGGAGTCAGGCTCCAGCGGTGCCGACCAGGAGGCACTGCTCGTAGGTTCCGGCGGCGATATCGAAGGCCGCTCCCTCGGGCAGATCGCCTGGCGCCGACTCAAGCGTGACAAGGTCGCCCTGATAGGGGCAACCTTCCTCGTCTTCCTGGTGCTGGTCGCCATCTTTGCCCCGCTCATCGTCAGGCTGCTCGGCTCGCCGCCCGACCAGTTCCATCAGGACCTCATCGACACCGAAGGCGGCACGCTGCTGCCGATCGGCCAGCTCGGCGGAATGAGCTGGGACCACCTGATGGGCGTCGAGCCGGTCAACGGACGCGACATCTTCAGCCGGGTCGTCTACGGGTCGCGGATCTCGCTGCTGATCGCGTTCCTGGCCACGCTGCTGTCGGTCCTCATCGGCACCACGATGGGTGTCGTCGCCGGTTTCTTCGGGGGCTGGGTCGACGCGATCATCAGCCGGCTGATGGACATGTTCCTGGCCTTTCCGCTGCTGGTTTTCGCCATCGCCCTTGCCGGCGTGTTCCCCGACGCGGCCTTCGGACTCAGAGGCAATACGCTGCGGATCGTTTTGCTGGTCTTCATCATCGGCTTCTTCAACTGGCCCTACATCGGACGCATCGTCCGTGGACAGACCCTGTCTTTGCGGCATCGCGAATATGTAGACGCAGCCCGAAGCCTTGGCGCGCGTAGGCCCTACATTGTTGTCACAGAACTGCTACCCAACCTGTTGGCGCCGATCCTGGTGTACGCGACCCTGCTGATTCCGACGAACATACTTTTCGAGGCTGCGCTCTCCTTCCTCGGGGTCGGCATCCGACCACCCACGGCGACCTGGGGTGGCATGCTCTCGGACGCGGTGACTTTCTACACCAGCCCGCACTTCATGCTCTGGCCGGGACTGGCGATCTTCGCCACCGTCCTCGCCTTTAACCTGTTCGGGGACGGCTTGCGCGACGCCCTCGATCCCAGAACCCGCTGATTCACAACTGCAACACCCACCCGAGAGAAGGGGCGTAACACCGATGAGGAACAAGCGCTGGAGGGCCCTCGCAGCCCTTACTGCGGTTGCCGCACTCACCTTGAGTGCCTGCGGCGGCAACAGCGGCGAGGACGGTACCGGGGACAACGCTGCCGGCACGACCCCGAAGTTCAACGCCGCGCTGGACGAGGTCTACAACCCGTCCGACAAGAAGGGCGGCATCATCAAGATGGCGCACTCCAGCGACTGGGACACGCTGGACCCAGGTGAGACCTACTACGGCTTCTCCTGGAACTTCGCCCGTCTCTACGGCCGTTCGCTGCTGATGTTCCGCGCCGCACCTGGCGACGCGAGCAACGAGCTCGTCCCCGATCTCGCCGAGGACCTGGGCAAGCCCACAGATGGTGGCAAGACCTGGACCTACAAGATCCGCAAGGGTGTGAGGTTCCAGGATGGCACCGAGGTCACCGCCGCCGACGTCAAGTACGCCGTCCTGCGCTCGACCGACAAGGAGACCTTCCCCAACGGTCCGGCCTACTTCGAACAGTTCCTCGACCTGCCGGAGGGCTACAAGGGTCCGTACAAGACTCCGGACTTGAACACCGACTCGGCGATCGAGACGCCCGATGACTACACGATCATCTTCCATCTCAAGCAAGCGTTCTCCGGCTTCGACTACCTGGCGCAGCTGACCCAGACCATGCCGGTTCCGGCTGACAAGGACACCGGCGCGGAGTACCGCAACGAGATCGTCTCGTCGGGTCCGTACATGTTCGACAACTTGGAGCCCGGCAAGCACTTCACGATGGTTCGCAACCCCGAGTGGGACCAGGCGACCGACCCGAACCGCAAGGCGCTGCCGGACGGCTATGACGTGTCACTCAACGTCAACGCCGATGACATCGACCAGCGCCTCCAGTCAGGCGACCTGCAGGTCGACCTCTCCGGTACGGGTGTGCAGCCCGCGGCGTTGAGCCAGGTGCTCGCCGACCCGGAGAAGAAGAAGATGGTCGACAACCCGACGATCGCGCGTCTTTGGTACACCTCGATCAACCCGACGGTGCCTCCACTCGACAACATCGACTGTCGCAAGGCGATCATGTACGCCATGGACCACAAGTCCTACCAGACCGCCTTTGGCGGCGAGTTCGCCGGCGGTGAGCTCGCGACGACCATCTTGCCTCCGCAGATCCCGGGCTATGAGAAGTTCGACGTCTACCCGGCCGGCGAGACCGGCGATCTCGACAAAGCCAAAGCCGCTCTGGCGGACTGTGGGCAGCCGGACGGCTTCGACACCAGCATGGCGTTCCGATCGGACCGTCCTAAGGAAGAGGCGACGGCTGAGGCGTTCCAGCAGGCCCTGAAGCGCGTCGGGATCAACCTGACGCTCAAGGGCTACCCGACTGACACGTACTTCTCCGAGCAGTGCGGCCTACCGCCCTTCGTGGTCAAGAACGACTTGGGGCTGTGCACCAACGGTTGGGGTGCCGACTGGAACGACGGGTTCGGGTTCTTGTCGCAGATCGTCGACAGCCGGGTGATCCGGGAGACCGGTGGTTCGTCGAACATCAGTGTCAGGATCCCCGAGGTCGACCAGATGCTCGACGCTGCCCTGCTCGAGCTGGACGACTCCGCGCGTGAGGCTGATTGGACGGCCATCGACAAGCGGGTCATGGAGGAGGCCGTGATCTATCCGGGTGTCGACGCCAAGAGCGTGCTTATCCGGGGTCAGGGACTGACGAACGTGTTCGTCAACAACTCCTACGGCATGTACGACTACATGGCGATGGGCGTGGAGTGACAGGCCTGATCTCGAGCTCGGGCTGACGGGGCCCGTCCAAAGGTGCCCGGTCGGGAAATTCGACCCCCGACCGGGCACCACTGCCGGAGAAACCAGTGATCACATACCTCATCAGGCGACTCATCGCGGCCGTGGCGCTGCTGTTCGTCGTCAGCGTCATCACCTTCTCGATCTTCTACCTTGTCCCGCGGCTGGCCGGTGCCTCCGCAGAGTCGCTGGCGACGCGATACGTCGGCCGGACCGCGACCGAGCAGACGGTGAAGCTCACTGCCGAGCGGCTCGGCTTCAACGACCCGTTCTATTTGCAGTACGCCCACTACGCCAAGGGCATCTTCGTCGGATCCGAGTACGACATGGGCTCTCAGGTCGTCAACTGTCCGGCCCCGTGCCTCGGCTACTCCTTTCTCACTCGGCAGGCCGTCTTCCCTGAGCTGCTCGACCGGGCGCCAGTGACGTTCTCGCTGGCCATCGGCGCCGCGGTGATCTGGGTGGTGTTCGGCGTCGCGGTCGGCGTGCTCTCGGCCCTGCGGCGTGGCTCGCTCTTCGACCGTGTCGCGATGATGGTCGCGCTGGCCGGTGTTTCGCTACCGATTTTCTGGACCGGCCTCATCGCCCTCGCGTTCTTTAGCTACCGGTGGGGCCTCACCCCACCGGGTGGCACCTTCGTCCCGTTCACCGAGAATCCGCTCAGATGGGCCGAAGCGCTGATCCTGCCCTGGACCACCCTCGCACTGCTGTTCTCGGCGCAGTACGCCCGGCTCACCCGTGCGGGAATGCTCGAGACGATGAACGAGGACTACATGCGGACCGCCCGGGCAAAGGGACTGCCGGAGCGAAGGGTGGTGGTCAAACACGGCCTCCGAGGTGCGCTGACCCCGATCGTGACGATCTTCGGTCTCGACTTCGGGCTGCTCATTGGCGGCGCCGTCCTGACCGAGCGGGTCTTCTCGCTCAACGGGCTCGGCAACTACGCCGTCCAGGGCATCTTCGCCAACGATCTGCCCAAGATTTTGGGGGTCACCCTGGTGGCGGCGCTGTTCGTCGTGATCGCCAACTTGGTGGTCGATCTCCTCTACGCCGTCGTCGACCCGAGGGTGCGGACCAAGTGACCGACTTTCTGGACGAGCAAGTGCCGGGACCGGCTGCTGGCAACCACCCGTTCCTGGACGTGCGCGACCTTCGGGTGCACTTTCCGACCGACGACGGCGTGGTCAAATCTGTGGACGGACTGTCCTTCCAGGTGGAGCGTGGACAGACATTGGGCATCGTGGGCGAGTCCGGCTCGGGCAAGAGCGTGACCAGCATGTCAATCATGGGCCTGCACAAGGTCGGCACCGCGGACATCTCCGGCGAGATCCTGCTCGACGGGCAGGATCTCATCTCGTCGTCGCGGGAAGAGGTGCGCCAGCTGCGTGGCAAGCGGATGGCGATGATCTTCCAGGACCCGCTCTCGGCAATGCACCCTTACTACACGGTTGGCAACCAGATCATCGAGGCCTACCGGGTGCACAACGACGTTTTGAGGAAGGCGGCGCGCGCACACGCGATCGAGATGCTCGACCGGGTCGGCATCCCGGAACCCCACAGTCGGGTCGACGCCTACCCACACGAGTACTCCGGCGGCATGCGACAGCGAGCGATGATCGCGATGGCACTGTCCTGCGACCCGGACCTCTTGATCGCGGACGAGCCGACCACCGCGCTGGACGTCACCGTGCAGGCCCAGATCCTCGATCTGATCCGAGACCTACAGAAGGAGTTCAACTCTGCCGTCATCATCATCACCCACGACCTCGGCGTAGTCGCCGAGCTCGCCGACAGCATCTTGGTCATGTACGCCGGACGCGGTGCGGAGTACGGCTCCGCGGACGACATCTTCGATGCACCCCAACACCCCTACACGTGGGGATTGCTGGGGTCGATGCCGCGCCTGGACCGGGAGCGCACGAAGCGTCTGCTGCCGATTCCGGGCGCTCCGCCCAGCCTGATCAACGTCCCGAGTGGCTGTGCCTTCCATCCCCGCTGCGGCTATGCCGGTCGCAATGGTGGCCTGAGCGAGACCGAGCGTCCCGATCTCGTGGACACCGGTCACCGGCACATGGTCGCCTGTCACCTGTCGAGTGCGGAGCGCCGCAAGATCTGGACCGACGACATCAGGCCGAAGCTCTGATGATCGAGCACACACCAGGGGACAACCGAGGCTTGACCGCCACCGAGACCACGAGCGAGCGCGACTTCACCGATGCTCCCGAGCTATTGAGCGTCACCGGGCTCGTCAAGCACTTCCCGATCCGCAAGGGTCTGCTGCAGCGTCTGGTCGCGTCAGTGCAGGCCGTGGATGGCCTCGACTTCTCCGTGCGGCAGGGCGAGACGCTGTCTCTGGTGGGTGAGTCGGGATGCGGGAAAAGCACGACTGGCCGGCTGCTGACCCGCCTGCTCGAGCCCACCGCGGGCGAGATCGTCTTCGACGGTCGCGACATCACGCATCTGCGTGAGGGATCGATGCGTCCGTTGCGCCGCGAAATCCAGATGATCTTCCAAGACCCGTACTCCTCGCTGAACCCGCGCCACACGGTCGGCAAGATCGTCGGCGCACCCTTCCACCTGCAGCACGTGACGCCGCAGGGCGGCGTGAAGAAGTCGGTCCAGGAACTGCTCGAGCTGGTCGGCCTGAGCCCCGAGCACTACAACCGCTACCCACACGAGTTCTCCGGCGGACAGCGGCAACGTATCGGTATCGCCCGGACGCTTGCTTTGCGACCCAAGCTAATCGTGGCGGACGAGCCGGTCTCCGCGCTCGATGTCTCGATCCAGGCGCAGGTGGTCAACCTGCTCGAGGACCTGCAGGACGAGCTGAACCTGACCTACGTCATGATCGCGCACGACCTGTCGGTCGTGCGCCATGTCTCCGACCGCGTCGCGGTGATGTACCTCGGCAAGATCGTCGAGCTCGCTGACAGGGTCGACTTGTACGAACAGCCCATGCACCCCTACACGGTGGCACTGATGTCTGCAGTGCCGATCCCTGACACCAAGCGCCGCGCCGAGCGCAACCGGATCCGGTTGGAGGGTGACGTGCCAAGCCCGATCAACCCGCCGCCGGCGTGCCGGTTCCACACCCGGTGCTGGAAGGCGCAGGACATCTGCAAGACGCAGGAGCCGCCGCTAGTGGAGCTCGCGCCGCGGCACCAGGTCGCCTGCCACTTCCCCGAGAATCGGCCCGCGGAGCAGACCGTGCCGGCCGGACCGGATCCGGCTAGACGCTGACCGGCAGGGAGTGCAGCAGTCGGACGCCGAAGTTCGGTGCGTACTCCAGCTCGCCGCCGGTCCTGGTCATTCTCGGGTAGGACTCGAACAGCTGCTGCAGGGCGATCCGGCTCTCGAGCCGGGCCAGCGGACCCCCGATGCAGTAGTGCGGGCCAAGGCCCAGGGCCGTTGGCCCCGGCAGCTGAGCTAACGTGCGGACCCTTGCAAGAGTCCTGCGGCGCCGCCTCCTGGTGAACGTTTGAGCACAGGATCGGTCGGATAAAGCCCGCAGTTGCGGCCGCACTGGGCAAGGGTCATTATGTGACCTGGCCCACACCGACTCTCGCAACCGGAGTACACATGCTCAAGAAGGCAATTGCCTGCACCGCCGCAGCAATCCTGGCTTCCGTAGGTTTTTCGTCACCTACCGCCCAGGCCACGCACTCTTGGAACGGCTACCACTGGGCTCGGACAGCCAATCCGTTCACGTTGAAGCTGGGCGACAACCTCTCCAGCACGTGGAAGCCCTACCTGGCAACCACCTCGAGCGACTGGACCAAGTCGACGGTGCTGGACACCACGATCGTGCCTGGCTCGACAACGGGCAAGAAGTGCGCCGCAACCACCGGAATGGTCCAGGTGTGCAACGCCGCTTATGGGCAGCGCGGTTGGCTCGGGATTGCCTCGATCAACGTCAACGGCACCCACATCACCCAGGGGACGGTCAAACTGAACGACACCTACTTTGCGATGGCGCAGTACAACAATCCTGCGGAGCGAAACGTGGTGATGTGCCAGGAGGTGGGACACACCCTTGGTCTCGACCACCAGGACGAGAACTTCAGCAACCCGGACCTCGGTACATGCATGGACTACAGCAACAACCCCGTGCCCAACCAGCACCCCAACCAGCACGACTACGACATGCTGGTCAGCATCTACAGCCATCTCGACAGCACCACGACGGTGGCTTCTCGAGCAGCCCGGGGCGCCGAAGCTGTGCGAGTCGGAAACACACCACGATCGTGGGGACGACACGTTGAGGGATCGCGCGACCAAGGCGTCTCTCTGTTCGTGAAGGATCTTGGTAACGGCCACAAAGTGATCACCCATGTGATTTGGGCTCGCTGAACTATCTGCAGGCAAGTGTCTAATGGTGTGTGCCTCGACCCTTGACTAGATCGGGGGAGTCCAGGTCGACATCGAGGTCTAGAAGCGTTGGTGGTTCGCGCTGAAGATTGTGTGGAGATCGCCGCCTACAACGGAGCACTCGAAGAAGTCGAGGATTTCCTCGTTGCCGTTGTTCACACTCAGCATCAAGATGAGCGCCGCTATCGCAACGACTCCGGCGGTTCGAGGACTTCGACGCAACCTTGACGGTGGGCTCACACGAACCGCCGGAGTTCCAAGCGACCAGGTGCGGACCATCCCGCAGGTCGTGCACGGCTGAGCCGCTGAACATCTGCCCGCCCCCTGTTCGCGTCCGGTGCGGCCGTCTCGCATGCAGCGCCAACCCCGACCTTCTGTGGCGTGGGCAGAGCGTGATGGTCGGACGTCTCCGGATGGACACATCGCTCGTGGCGGGACGTTCGCAAACAAGCCTCTTTGCGGACCCAGTCTCGGGTGATCCGACCGTGACGGTGCGGACATTCTTCGGATATGCGACCCGAGGTCAGGGGAACTGGACCACCGAAGAGTTGGCCTTAGTTCCACAGAGGTGACTCATTTGGTCGTACCGGTGCCGTTGTCATCGAACGCCGTTGCCGCGTCAGCCTGCTCCGAATTGCCGAGTGCGAGCCGAGTGAAGAGGGGCCCCGAGGCAGTCCCCGCCTGGTAGGTGGAGAGTCCGGTGATCGAGTACAGGCCAGCTCCGGGCTTCACTCCAAGCGTTGCCACGTCGACAGTCAGGCTGATCGTGCAGCTGCCACTGGGTGGAGGGGTCTTGAAGCAGGTCCCGCCGAGCGTCCCGATCAGCGTCTTTGGGTCGAACTCCAGCGAGGTGACGGCGGCATTGGTCTTGTACAACCGTCCGGCCTCGACCCGCGGCGGGCCGTCAGGTGGATTGTCGCGGTACGCGATGTAGAAGTTCTCCGCTGGCGCACCGTCACCCGTAGCGGCGGCCCAGAACTCTGCTCCCCACAGACCGCCGGTAGTAGGCGGCCCGCCGCAGGTAATCGCATTCGCGAACGTTGGGATGCCGTTGAGCGTCTCCGTGATCGTCACGAGGCTCCCCGACCGGCTCTCGGACGTCCCCAGGACGTCCATCCCCGGGCAGCCACCCTTCGCGAGCCCGGCTGAGTCGTACACGTCGCCAGCACGGTCGGTGACCGCGTGGTCGGTGATCCCCCAGGTCTTGTACAAGCCGATGGTGGTGTTCTTGTAGACGCTGGCGCCAGAGAGCTGATGGGAGAACTTGTTCCGAGTGTCGGACCCGGCCGAGGTGTTGTCGTCGGCCCAGATGACGTTCGCGGCGCCGAGGTGGTCCAGGTCGACGGTGAAGAAGTCCAGCAGGTCCCTGTCGCCCGAGCACGCGAGGCCCGCGGTGCAGATCCCGCCGATATGCATCGGATGGTCGGTGATCTGCACCTTCTTGAAGTTCGAACCCGTGTTCAACGCATTCTGCGATTGGCCGAATATCACGTTCCAGACGCCGGTGTCATCGACAGTGGAGTTGAGACCGTCGCTCGAGCGGTAGTAGACGAGGTCGACCTGCCCGGGGTCGCCGGCCACCATCCACGGCATAATCGCTGAGTCGCCCGTCTCCTGCGTGAGTGGGATCGGGGGCGCCCAGGTAGCGCCTCCCGTCGTCGAGAAGGTGTAGTAGACGTCCTGCTCACCGAGCAGTCCCGACTGGTCGGACTGCGGCCCCTGAGTCTGCGACCACGTGTAGTAGAGGTTGCCGCCGCGGTCGATGGTGAGCCGCGGGAAGAGGTTGATCGGGTTGTGGTCGCCCAAGTCAGCGACCTTGCTGCGAGTCCAGGTGGTCGCACCGTCGGTCGACTTCGCGACCCACAGCGAGTACGGCGGACCTGCCGTCAGACCTGGGACGAGCGCCGTCCCGCGCACGAACGGGATGTACAGGTTGTGCGTCGGTGTCGGCCGCCCCGAGTAGCCCTCCCGATCGGCGACGACTGGTCCGGCGATCTGCAGGTCCTTGTCGGCAGGATCGGGGCATGCTGTTGGCTCGTTGTCGCCCGCGCCGACGGTGGGAAGGCCGTTGATGATCGGCCCGGTGGGGACTTGCGCGTTGAGCGTGTTGCAGGTCGAGTCGGTGACGAACGTCCCTGGATCTCCGTCGTGTTGGCTGCGGGCGAGCGACAACGACGGTGCCGCGATATTGCTGAAATTGATGAACGAGATGTACGCGTTCTTCGAACCTGGGAAACCTTGGTCGGATTCGACCCACTGCCGGTCGTCGATGGCCCCAGGGCTCGAACCGCAGCCGACATTGTCGGCGACGAACGTCTCACCCTGATCGTCGGAAACGTTGTCAGTGATGCAGCCAGGCCCCGGCAGGTCAACGAAGAATAGCCGGTGGTTCAGCTGCCCCACCGCGGAATGGCTGTCACCGCCGCCACCGCCGGTGCCGCCGCTCCCGGTCCAATGCACTGAGATCTTCAGGCGCATTCTGAACTCTCCCGGGCCGCAGCGTCAAGGCTTAGATTCCGCATTTCTGGCGGGCAAGGGCAAATGAGCCCCCACCGCTTGGGAGCGGTCAGTGGCGTGTGGTCGGGTCGGATCGCGCGCTGAGTGGTTCTGCTGCATCGCGGGAGGGGGGTCTCAGGTTCCCCCGGACCGTAGAGGCATCAGCTATAAGGAGTAGCTATGTCAGAGAAGCGGAAGGAGTACGACCGGGAGTTTCGTGACGGGGCGGCCGGGATCGTTGAGGAAACCGGGAAGCCGATCGCGCAGGTTGCGCGCGACCTCGAGGTGACGAATCGTCCGTCCGTCGGGGAGCCAGACCCGCGTGTCCAAGCCGCTGACCATCGTGGTGCCCGACGCGATGTCTCCGGGACCTCGAGGTTGTGGACCACCGTGTCGTGCTGGGTCCACAAGGCGACCATTCCGGCGCCATCGAGCGGGTGCGCGACAGCGACAAGAAGCGTTCGGCGTGACCGACGCCCTGCCGTAGTGGTCCTTCAACCTTCGCGGCCTATCGGCAGCGAAGGTTGAAGGACTCGTGCTCAACGGTGATTTCGGCCGGGTCGGGCTGAGAGTTGTTATTCTTGTCGGTGTAGACAATGTTGTAGCCGGCATGAATGGTCATCTCGCCCAGCGGCTGTCCATCAGCGTCGTACAGGGGTCTGCGGTTCGTCGGGCCATCGACCGCGGTCTGGCAGCCAGGCAAAGCCAGGCAGAAAACTACGGCAATGGCTGGCCGAAAATAGGGCAGGTTTGGCGGGTGCCGAAACGCCGCGCCCTTGGTGCAATGGCGACGTCCTACCGGATCAGGCGAGCATGCCAAGGAGACAATGGTGACTGAGAAGCCAGCCCTAACAAGGCACTGTGGGAGAAAGCCGACTTCAGCAGGGTCGCCGATTCGATCCGCCGCAGCGGCGAGGCTCTGGTTGCCCGCCTTGGCGTGGCGCCTGGCATGAAGGTGCTCGACGTAGGCTGTGGCGACGGCACGACCGCTCTTCCGGAGGATGGTCTCGGCGCAGACGTACTGGGCGTCGACATCGCCAGCAACCTGGGGCAGCCGGCGACCGCAGAGCCGAGGCGGAGGGCCTGACGAACTGTCGCTTCCAGGAGGGGGATGCCTCACACCTTGACGACCTTGCCGACGACACGTTCGACCTGGTCGTGAGCATCTTCGGAGCGATGTTCGCTCCGCGCCCGTTCGACGTCGCCAAGGAGATGGTGCGGGTGACGCGACCGGGTGGGCGGATCGTCATGGGCAACTGGATCCCCAACGACCCGACGCTGGTCGCCCTGATCCTCAAGATCTCCAGCTCGTACTCCCCGCCGCCACCAGACGGCTTCATCAGCCCGATGACGTGGGGCGTTGAGGACAACGTGACCGAGCGATTCGGCGAGGCAGGTGTCGGCGCTGACAAGATCAGCTTCACGCGGGAGACCTCCACCTTCGAGTATCCCGCCCCGCCGGCTGAGCTGCTCGCCGTGTTCCGCGAGTACTACGGCCCCACCATGAACGCCTTCGCCGCGGCGGAGGCGAACGGTCGGACCGAGGAACTACAAAAGGAGCTGGCCGACCTGTTCACCAGCCAGAACACAAGTCCGAACGCAGACGCGACCTCCATCCCGGCAACGTTCCTTCAGATCACCGTCGACGTCTAACTCGGCACCGAACCAGAACTCTTCTGGCCTGGTGCCAGGCGTATCAGGTCCCGGAGACGCGGGTGCCGTTCTGCCCCAGGAATGGATGCGACGATCGAGCGCGCTGGCGGCCTCAGCCTGGACAGTCATATGCGGAGGTGTGACGCACCTCGGAAGGAACACCGGGAACGTCACTAGCACAAGTGCTACTCTGAGGTATGAGCACCGTTGGGCTGCGCGAGCTTCGCCAGGGCGCCTCTGATCTGGTGCGCCGGGTCGAGGCCGGTGAGGAGATCACTATCACGGTCTCCGGTCGCCCGAGCGCACGGCTTGTTCCGGCCCGGCCGACGCAGTGGCGGTCCTGGGCAGAGGTTGCTGACCTGTTCCGGGGGCCAGTGGACGCCGAGTGGGAGCGAGATCGGGACCTTCTCGACACCGATGTTCGTGATCCCTGGGCTGTTCGCTGACGGAGCCGGTCGAGTCGCCAGAACGCGCCATTCTTGACACCAGCGTCCTCATCGCGAGCGGCGTCGCACCCATCCCTGGTGTGCTCGCGGTCAGCGCAGTCACCCTGGCTGAGTTGCACTTCGGGGTTTTGGTGGCCAAGACCTCCGAGGTCCGTGCTGAACGTCTGAGACGGCTGAGCGTCGTGCAGCAGCACTTCGACGCGCTGCCTGTCGACGAGGCGGTGGCGGTCAGCTACGGGCGTCTCGCAGCTGCGGTCGTTGACGCTGGCCGTCAGCCCAGGCGTCGGGTTATGGACCTGCTCATCGCCGCCACCGCTCACGCCCACGGCGCCCGGCTGTACACCCGGAACCCGGGGGACTTCGCCGGACTCGAAGATCTGATCGCGGTCGTCGCCGTTGAGATCGTCATCGCCTGATGCCGAACTTGCGGTGGAAGCGCACAGCCGCCGTCGCGGTGATATGACTGTGAGGATCGCGGACGCAGCCTGATGGTGGTGGGCTGTGGGTTGGTGACCGCGAGCGTGACCCCTGAAATGACTGGCGAATATGCCTTGCTGCGACCTGTCCGCTCGTGGT
>JAABUS010006039.1_pt1 | contig 15114 bp, 15 predicted proteins | sample 5560161 | NCBI WGS metagenome assembly JAABUS01 (sample SAMN10711885, study PRJNA513376) | rock metagenome | isolation source: Antarctica rocks | place: Antarctica: Victoria Land, Trio Nunatak nord | collected 2016-01-04 | reverse complement strand
AAAGTCATGAAGAAAAGTCATGAAGAAAAGCTATGATAGAGAGTCATAATAGAAAGTCATAATAGAATATTTATCTATCTATCTTCATGTTTTGACGAGTCGAATCGAAAATTTCGAGTCGATACTCGATTTCAACCCTCTGATTCAACTTAAATACTTGAGTTAAACATCTTGATTCAACTCAAATACTTGAGTCAAGAATTCTGACTTGAATTGAGTCTTGACGAGTCAAGTACTTGACTTGAACTCAAGTACTTGACTTGATGTGATTAGTTTATTTATCATCAATTGATTGTATGCATCTCACTATAAACTCAACAATTGTTCACGTTGTAATGACAAATGAGCGCATAAATGAGATCTTTTTCAAATGATCAATGTTTCAAAAGAAAACGAAGTGAGTTGATAATATTCTGATATTTAATATTATATTAAACTGCATCTGCTTCTTCATACATAAATGATATACAGAATGCTCTTAACTGTCATTGTTCATTATCAATATTGTATGATATTTGATGCAATAAATTTAATTACTCATCAGATGTTTGAAAGCTTAGCAATGAGTGAAGTGAGTGTAATCATATATTGTTGAAGTACTTGCATACATTTTCTTTCGTAATTCTAGTTTGATACAGTCATAATGCAAATGCATAGTCTGTTTTGTTCTGAAAGAAATAATACTTCGTAATATATAAATCATCACATTCTCATCAACGTTTTCTTGATCTTTCTTCAAAAATTATCACAGATATATCAATGATCATTGCAGCTCTTTTTTCAATAATCTTCTTGAATGACTCAACTTGTATAATCAAAGACGTTGACAGAAGTTCTGACTCAACATAAATAAAATCAGTCTGTATTGAAGTTCAATCTTCATCTGATGCATATTTCTTTTCTTTCAATATAGAAACTGACTGTCTTTCGTCGTTGATTGAATCTAGCATATCATTGACTTTGTATAGTTTATTATCTGCTTTTGAATTCAGTCACTAACAATTCTTCTGTTTAATATCTTCTGTAAGATGTATATCAGTTACATCATCAATTTTCTTTCATCGATCAACATCAAGTGTTAATACAATTATTGATGAACATCTAGACTTAAGTCTTGTTCAAGACTGCTTATGTATGAGCACTTCATACTTGATGAGATGTTGCTTTAGTTCACTGATGTTTTTCGCAAGCTTGTCACAATGAGAACATGCGTGAAACATTGAATTGTTTTCTGAAATCATGTTGTTGACAGAACAATGTCTAAATCATGTTTCATCAGAGAGATACAAGTCTTTTTGAACATCAGACTGCGCTTTAATAAAATCAATGCAAACAATACTCTTGTCATTTAATAATAAGTTGATAGCAGAGCGATATTATCAATGATTGAATTAAAGTACTGTATTAAAGATTTGCATCTACTGTTTATATTTGATTAGATTGAATTTTACTTCTACTCAAATCTCATTATATTTAATTTAGTTTGAATGTCTTCTATCATCAATCTTCAAAATCAATAGAAATCAAACAATGAAGATGCTTATTAATGATTAAATTAGATGCTTGAATCAAATCATCTTTGTTTGCTGATGTTGAGTCTTATTCAAATTTGAATGAAAGAGTTTCACTCGATATTCTCGTTAGATTTGATATGTATGTAAATCACTATGAGCAGTGCTTCAAGTATTACAAATCATACATACTTATTAAAGAAAGTCAGTAGTACTTTTATCAATTCAACACATAATGAATCTTTCATCAAATGCATCAACAGCGTCGCTAATGTCACTCTATTTGAAAAATTCAAATTCATCAAGAAGATCATTTCTAAGATGATATAAATTACGTAAATTTCACTTCAAAATTCAACTCAAATAGTCAGCAGTAAGATTAATGATGAGATCAAACAAGAGAAGAAATACATGTTGAAGCTACAGATGATGTCTATGCAAAGTGTAAGCAAGAAGAGAATAAGATAGAATGATACATTTTTGCTCTTGAAAGATTGAAAGCTCATATTATATGATTGTTTGTAATCATGCTTGTGAGAAGAAAGATGCTTTTGAAACACAATATTGTTGTTTGTCAAACTAAAGAATATCGATTGAATCTCACATGATGTTCATAGCAAAATCTACAATTTTGTCATATAAAATTGAGACTATTTCACACATATGTTAATTTGACAGACTGACTTACAAACTGAAGATGATGTTCAGTAACTAAATGAATACAATTGTTTTTCATTCATGCTTCAGAAGCATTCTTATTAAGACATGCACTTAAGCATTACAATATCTCTTCATCTTCTTCTGCAATTCTTCAGATCAAAAGTGTAGATTTTCGTCATCTTATTGAATATTCAAAAACATTTTCACATCTTGATTTGAAAGCACTTCTATCACTATCACGCAGCTTCTCACAAGAATAAATCAGAGAATGCTGTTTTTAAAAGAACAGATACTTTGCATTCTGTCTGTTAAAAATATAAAATACAGAGAAATGAATAAATGTTTCATAAAGATTATCTCAATTCACATTGATAATATACATAGCAAAAGAGGTAAAGTTACTCTAGATTCTTCAATCTTCTACTGAGCATTACTTCTGCTGCTATGAAAGCTTGTTAATCAAATTAAGTGTTTTGCAAATGTAGTTCTGATTCATTGAACATATATCTCGTTCAATGCAAATGATTCACACATCTTTATCTTGATGCAATTCATTACTGAACGTAAATATTCACATTACAGCATATAGATTGCAACACTACATAATCAATTAGTTTGTAGTAAATCTTTGAATTAATTTCATCTTTCATCTTTCATCTTTTGTCTACTCTATCAGAGTATGTATCACTTTTAGTCAAATCATCATAGACAAATAAGAAAGATATTACAGAGCAAACACGTCAGAGTTTGCTCTAATATTTGCATTCAATCATTACATAGATGCAAGTCATCGCTCATCACTCATTGTGATAAGTATCATTGTTTATCAACGATACACAAGTGCAATTTACAGTGAGTATCAAGTTACAACATGTGTTTCTGTGAGTTATATTTCATCAGCATTTGCACTTTTCAATGTACATTAAACTGATCTGACTTTAGCTGCTGTTGACATATACTTTACTTCAATTAACTTACTTTGTTGAGTAAGATCAATCTTAAGCTACAACTTTCTTATCTCAACGTTGCTTCATTGAAGCTACAACTACAGATCATTGAAACATCAAATCATTTTATACACTCTTTACTTGTGAATTACAGATGATTAATTTATCTAAATTATACATAATGAATTGACTAATGTGAAATTGTTTGCTACAGCTTCTCATTCTCTCATCTCACATTTTACAAGCGAGAATCAGTCAACATGACAAAGAAATTGAAAGTTTCACAAGATGATCAAACGATGAACTACTACGACACATCTCAGACATTTAAACATGAGAATGTCAACTTCATTGTCTCAATGCAAAAACACACTAAAAATCAATCATCTGATGATGAGTTCTTACTTCTTGAAAATATAAATTCTTCTCAATGTATTCTCATTATCTTCAAAGCAAAGCTGATACTATTTTATGAAAATGATCTTAATGAAGCAATTGATATCATAAAAAGTGTTGAAGATAAATATTATGTCAAGACGAAAATCATCTTTGAGATGATTTCAAACTGAACTGTCAACATCATTTTTGATGTAAAGCTTCACTTAATGACATCAGTTGAAGAACAAAGACTCAAGCATGACATCATTTATAACTGAGTCTTTTATATCAACAGCGATTCGATGATCAAAGACATTATCATTCACAAGTATTTGAAGCAACGTCAGAGTTCAAGATTTTGAACTGAAAAGATGTACATGCATCATAATCTTGAAGATGAGATGATGATTAATATCAGAAACTATGAACAACTGAGCTTACTTCAGCTGAAATTTTAATCAATCACGACTCAATTCAATGAAATCAAGCTTTACATGAAAGACATCAATGATCATCTTGCATACATACATCACATCATTTATGATCTGTTTACAACATTTGTCACTAAGAAGATAATTATTGCGACTTTTATCAGCATTGTGCAAAATGATCAATTTCTTGCTTAATGAGAAGTTTTTCAGCACTTTTGTGCTTAAGAGCATGTTTTTTCATCAACAGATTTTTGATTTGATCACTTCATTTCAAGCAAGCATACAATTCAAAAAGATCAGATTACGATCAGAGAAAATTATCTCATTGTCAACTTATCATATCATTGCACTTATCGTGATGATCACGAATGCTGATTGTGTGAAGATGTAAATGTTGTACAAGCGAATAAAGTTCAGAAGATTGTAGTCTCTGAATCTCAAGCATTAAACTGCAAGCTGCGTGTTCTGATTACTACGACAGATGATAATTCTTGATATACAAGAACAAGAAAACAGATAGACATGTAAATATATATTGAACTATCTAGTAGATTGAACATATGAAATGAATGATGAAGAAAAGAAGTGAGCGAAGAGTAAATACTCATTCACTAGCGTCGAATTAATGCGAAGATTGCTTCATTGAATCAATGCGAAGATTTTTAATCACAGAGATAACAGTACTGTTCTCTGTTTTCAACACTCTTTCTTAGAAATTAAAGCTTCATATAAAGCTATTCAGACTTTTTACTGACTGTATATTCATGCTCTTTTACTCGTCAACGTCATGCTCAACGAAAGTAGCTTCACTTCTTGAAGCTAGTTTCATGACTGATCTGAATCTCAGAAATTTGCTTGACTTCAAAGACTTGATGAGATCATTGATCATCATTTAATCAATGAGTATGTATTTCAATCTAATTGCTCTCTCTTCTACCTTGTTTTGAACATAGTGATATGATGTATTAATGTGCTTGACTTGAAAATAATTGACGAGATTGCTATTTATTTTTATAGTCGCTTGATTGTCAGCTAAAATGATAGTTGAATTTGTATTCAAATCATCATATCTCATCTCTTTCAATGCTTGAATCAGAAAGATCAATTTCTTGACTGCATTACATTTGTTGACGTATTCAGCTTCAGCAGATGACGTGCTAATGCATTGCTGACGTTTGAAGCTTCAGCTAATTGATTCACTTCATAGGAAAAACATATAGTCGAAGATGAATCTTCAAAAATTCAAGCAATTTGCATGAGCTGAATCGATATATTCAAAGAATTCAACTTTCTCAACTTTCTTCACTTTGAAAGATTCATATCAAAGTCTCAGCTGAGCAGTTTTGACTAGATAACGAATAATTTGTTTGACAGCTAGATCATGATTGAAAGTAGAATTCGTTGAATATCTGCTGCATTTGCTCACTGCATAAACTATGTTTGATCATGTTTGACAGACTACTTACATCAGTGTTTTAATGATTGATTGATAGTTCTCTATTTCTTCAAAGATAGCTTGATACTCGACTCACTTCTTGAACTTTTAATAGACGTTCTTTTTAAGCTGACATCTGTGATGCATCAATGTTTTAGTTGAGCTGCAGTCGCTTATGCTCAGAAGCTTAATGACTCGCTTGATATAAATGCTTTGATTGATTCAAAGAGTTTGTTCAGCTTTATCATGAGTTATGTGCATTTCTAAATATCACTTGATTGAGTCAAGATCTTTCATTTGAAAGCGCTCTGCAAATTGCAGCTTCAGTGCTTTGATATCAAATATGTTCGATTCTAGAATAAGTAAATCGTCTACATAAATAGCGATAATGATGTCATTATCATGAATGAACACTGAATGATTAATTTCTACTCTTTGATAGTTGATGAAGATGAGGTAAACTTTCAGAGTTGCATATCATTCTCAAGACGTCTGTTTTAGTTTATATAAAACCTTGTTTAAACAACAGATCAAAAAGATTTCATTTAATTCTTTTTGCTTAAACTTTGAAGATTGCTGCATTCAGATCTCTTTCTTTAGATGTGCTTCTAGAAAAGCGATGATGACGTTCATTTGTTCAACTTCGTAGTCATATTTAATCATCAATGCTAGAAGCATTTTGATGATCGTGACTCTGATCATCAAAGCAAAGATCTCGTCATAGTCAATTCTCTGCTTCTGACAAAATCTTTTACACACTCATCTAGCTTTGTATTTGATCATCTTTTCTTTGAGCTCTCGCTTAATGATAGTTACTCAGCGCGTTGACAATATTTATTAATTCAACGAAGATGTTCTCAGAGTAAAGATGTCACTTTTGATGTGAGCATCAAGCTCACTTCTGAATACAAGCTTTTATTGTTCTCAATCAAGACTAGCTTTAGCATGTTTCACTGTTTGTGAAGTATTTGATTCAATTTGAACTCGGTTTGCTTTACTGACAAAGCTTCGATTATGATCTTTGACTCAGAGATCATTGAGAGCTCTGTAATCAACAGATTCAGCAATAGCTCGTTTGAAATGTTCGCTTAAAGCATCAGAATTGCTTAAGCTATCTGACTCGCTTGATTCTAGTTCTGATGATCTGCTTCTAGCTTTCTGCGAAGCGACTGATGTTTCAGATACAATTGTACATTTTGAAGTAGCAGATGAAGTTCTTGCTGAGTAATTGTCAAGAATTTTCGCAATCTTCGCATTTTCAGTGCTTATTATCGAGAAAGATTTTGACGAGAAAGATTCATCTTTGATTTGATCATCAAAGAATAGTATCAAAAGATCTTCATCATACTTCTTGACTTCAATGACTATCTCGTCTCATTGAATATAACTAGATATTAGTATCTTCTTATTGTTTCACAAGCGAAACTGATTGACTTTCTTATAGCTCAAAAACTGACATTTTAAGCTCTTGTTATTAAGCTTTCAATGAGCTTTCTTCACATGATGATAGACTATGCATTCAAACGTATGTAAATAACTAAGATCAGACTTCTTGTCATGTTATGCCTCATAGAGAGTTATATTGTTCAACGCAGTAATAGAACTTCTGTTCTTCAGATAAATGATAGTCATTATTGTCTTTTCTCATAGTCTTATTGACAATTTGACGCTAGTCAGTATAGCGCGAGTTCGTTCAAAAAGAGTGCGAAAACATCGCTTTGCAATCTCATTTTAACTCAAGTTATATGATGTCATCAACTCTCATTTAATCTCATGCTCTTTGAGCAATTCAATGATTTGATGATCAGCATACTCATCTTCATTATCTGAATGCAGTCGATGAATCGAAGTGTCTCAAGTCTTCATCAATTTCAGATAATTTTGAAGTACATCTTTTAGTTTGAATTTTCGTTCTAGTAGATAAATGATTGTATGTTCGCTGTAATCATCAATCATAGTAGTCACATATTTAGATTCTTCATCGATCTTAGATATTTTATTATCGTTGACAAGATTCGTATGTACTAGCTCATTTACTTTGATGACTCTGATGTGAGGTTTTTGACTTGACGTTTTATGTTGCTTGTTTATGACACAGATCTTATATATCATTTCTGAGAATTTCTTCTTTTCTAGATTATTTGTCGAATTCACATCGATGTCGATGCTCATGTTGATCAGGCGTTTGACGTCTGTCATATTCAGATAAGCTAATTATTTATGTCATTGACGTCATGACATCTTGACTGATTCTGAACTGCTTGTCAGAATGACTGATTTTGAAAGAATGAATGATGTATTCATAAGATAGACTTTCTCTTCATTTCTTAAGTCAGTAAGAACGACGACACTCTTTGAATTCATAAATCGAAATCTGTCATTCTTTATACTACATGTATACTCTTTGACTTTCACCTGATCGACTGACATCAAATTATAGTATAGTTCTGAACAGTGATAAACATTGATCAGTCGAATTTTGATTGATTGATCATTCAGCAAAATGTTGATCATAATTGAATCTTTTTTGACAATGACTACTGCTTCATTATTTGCAGTAACAATGCTGTTATCAATGATTTTTTGATATGACTGTTTATTGAACAAGTTCTTGTTGTAGCAGACATGATTCTCAGCTTTGATGTTTATTCATCAGACGTTGATACGACTGTCTGCTCAATAAACGAAGAAGATCTTCATAGTTCTGACTATTCTGACTTCAAAGTCAATGATTAGATTCTTTTTTTTCTGACTAGACTTTCATTTTTCTGAACGAAGCTTAGAATATAAATATCAGCAATTCTCTTGTCTGTGACTCAATTGCTCGCAATGAGAACATTATTTATTTGAACTCTTTCAAAAGTTCTTGAATTTTGACTTCTTGTCATTAAACTGAGCTATCATGCTCTTGAAACTGAAATTCTTCTCATCGTTTGATCTTTTATCGTGATCAACTAGAGCGATAATTATATTCTTTATAAATAAGTCGATTTTGTTGATCTTGATGCTCTGTATCAAGTCAAAGATGTACAATTCTAGACTTTCGTTGAGATCTAGAAGAAAGAGATTGCTAAGCATTCAGAATGCTATTGCATTATCGATGTCTGAACACTTGATGACAGCTCACTTAAGTGAGTCAACATAGTTCTGTATGAAATTGAAATTCAATTGCTTTGATCAAGTGAGTTCTTTGATCATCAGATATAGAATGATCAAGTTCAACTGCTCATATTGAGTCTTTAGAATAGATCACATCTTGATGATGTCTTTTATTTTAACTATATGTACTCTGAGTTTCTGTTCAATGCTGAAGATAATCACATTGCAGATTCTGTCGTTCTTGTCTTTTCAATTAAGAATAGTACTGATGTACTTTTTTTGACTGCTGTCTTGAATTCAGAATTTGAAATTATTGATTTCTTCAGCTTTCTTGAGATAACTCATCAGAGATCTTTGACTTTCAGAGTACTGATTATATTTATCTTTCATGACTTGTAATTCTCGCTTTTCTTTAGCTTAGAGAATTGATAATTATTTGAATCTTTCATTGTTGTGTGATGATTGAGATATGAAGAGAATGAAGATTAATAAAGAAAATATTCATTGATTTTAATGACAGTGAGTTCAATGCTTTTGCTCTTTGTTATTTTTTTTGCAATAGCGATAATAGCGCTAATTCAAGCTCATAATCTCTTGATATATAAGAACAAGAGAGCAGATAAACATGTAAATATATATTAAACTATCTAGTAGATTGAACATACAAGATGAATGATGAAGAAAAGAAGTGAACAAAGAGTAAATACTCATTCACTAACGTTGAATTAATGCGAATATTGCTTCATTGAATCAATGTGAAGATTTCTAATCACAGATAGACTGATTGCGTTGAGTCAAGTCATCAAGATCGAGTCGAGTTTTCAACTCGTTAAGACTTGATTCAAGTCAAAATTCTTGACTCAAGTATTTAAGTCGAGTCAGAAGATTTAATTCAAGTAATTGAGTTGAATTAAAGAATTGAAATCAAGTATCGATTTGAAATTTCCGATTCAACTCGTTAAGACATGAAGATAAATAGATAGATAGTCTATTATGACTTTCTATTATGACTTTCTATCATGACTTTTCTTCATGACTTCTCTTCATGACTTTTCTTCATGACTTCTCTTCATGACTTCTCTTCATGACTTTTCTTCATGACTTTTCTTCGTGACTTTTCTTCATGACTTTTCTTCATGACTTTTCTTCATGACTTTTCTTCATGACTTCTCTTCATAACTTCTCTTCATGACTTCTCTTCATGACTTTTCTTCATGACTTTTCTTCATGACTTTTCTTTATGACTTCTCTTTATGACTTTTCTTCATGACTTTTCTTCATGACTTTTCTTCATGACTTTCTATCAAACAGTTTTCATAGTTCTTCGTCATGACTTTCTATCATAGCTCTTTATCATAGTCTTCTATCAAAGCTCTCTATCAAACAATCTTCATGTTTCTCTTCATGTTTCTCTTCATGTTTCCCTTCATGTTTCTCTTCATGTTTCCCTTTATAGCTTTCTATCAAAAAGGTAATGCAAAAAGATAATGCAAAGGCGAAAAATCGGAAAAATTTCTATATTTAGTTCTTTTAACATCATATTCGATTGCTTAACGAATTGAGTCGAGAATTTGAATCAAACTCTGATTCGAGATTGATATCAAGTTGAGTCAGAAGATTCAATTCAAGTAATTAAGTTGAGTCAGAAGATTTGACTCAAGTAATTGAGTTGAGTCAGAATGTAGATATGAAAATTCAACTTGATGATCAGTCTAATCACAGAGATAACAGTACTGTTCTCTGTTTTCAACAATAATCAAGAATATTTAGATTTCATTAAATTGTTGAAACATTTTGAATATTAATTCAAAGTTGAGAATCACTTCAAGATTCAGATAGAAATTGAGATCTGAACTGCAACAATCGTTTCTACATCTTTCATATTCACGTTAACTATGAATATTATAATAGCACTTTATTATTCACACATTAATAATAAATGAAGCACTCTTGAACTGAAGTTTACTCTTGATCTTTGATTCATGTTAAAGAAGACTAATCACAAGTGAATTCAAAAGTACTGTTTCAAAGATTCTTTGATTATCATTCAAGTTAATGCAGTGAGATCAGACATTACGTTCAAGATTCAATTAAAAGCTATCAAAAAACTGAATTTTGCTCATATCAATGAGAAGAAATTGATTCACAATCTCAAATGAAGAGACATTCTCATCGATCAAGATCTGCATACAAAGAAAGAAATAAACATATTCAAAAATGATGATATCAAAGCAAAGTTTAATGCATGAGATATTTCTTTCAATGAAAAACAAATGAAAATACTACAGTATTATTATACTCTTTCAAATAACTTCAATTTGATCAAAGATGTATTTGAATTAAGCAAGATATTCATGAATGTTATTATCACTTTGCTGCTGATAAGCATCGATCAGAAAGTCAAAGTATTAAGCTCATTTAATTATGCTGCAGATGCATTCATCATTAAGCTACATGAACAATTTGAAGCTCTTTATCAGAAGAAACTTGACATCATGAATTAACATTGCATTCACTATCATACATTCTCAACGAAGCACAAAGTTCTTGCATATGAAAATCTCAAGCATATGACTCAAAAATCTCATTTCAATTAGATGCATTGAACTGAAATTGCTTCACTTTTGAATATGATATATGATTTCATGATTTATCATCTGATCAAAAAGAGCAGAATTCAATCTCATGAAATTCATGATTATCATTATCAAATACATAATGTCAATATGTCAACACTGCTTATGAAATTATGTAAATTTAATAAACATCAATCATCAAGTTTTAAGAATTCAAACTATCAATCAATCTTAGTGAAAATTATTAAGAATGATGATTTCAAGATTAATGTTCTCAAGATTGATGATTTCAAGACTATTGCATTCAAGAGCGATGATTTTAGTAAGAATGATAATTTCAAGATCAATGATTTCAGTGATGATGATTTTAATGATGATGATCTCAAGAATGAGAATTTCAAGAGTGAGAATCTCAAGAGTGAGAATCTTAAGAGTGATGATCTCAAGAGTGATGATCTCAAGAATGATGATCTCAAGAGTGATGATTTCAAGAAGAACAATTTCAAGATCAGCAATCTCAAGAGTGATGATTTCAAGAAGAACAATTTCAAGATCAATGATTTCAAGAATGATGATTTCAAAATAAATAATTTCAAGATTAGTAATTTCAAGAATGATAATTTCAAGAAGAATAATTTCAAGATTAATGATTTCAAGAATGATGATTTCAAGAAGAATAATTTCAAGATTAGTGATTTCAAGAATAATGATTTCAAGAATGATGATTTCAAGAAGAATGATTTCAAGATCAATGATCTTAAGAATGATGATTTCAAGAATGATGATTTCAAAATGAATAATTTCAAGATTAGTAATTTCAAGAATGATGATTTCAAGAATGATGATTTCAAGAGTGATGATTTCAAGAAGAATAATTTTAAGATCAGCAATCTCAAAAATGATGATATCAAGAATGATGATTTCAAGAGTGATGATTTCAAGAATGATGATTTCAAGAGTGATGATTTCAAGAATGATGATTTCAAGAATGATGATGTTAAAAATGATGATTTCAAAATTAATGAACTTAATACTATCAAATTCAAGAATGATAATTTAAAAAACAATGAGTTTAATAGCAGCAATGAAATTAATTCAAAGAACAATTTTGAAGAAATTAAAAACAATCATGATACAATTACTTTTTGCTCAATACAAGTGAAAAATAAGATAAAAAATAGAATAAAACAAAAATTTCTAAGTCATTGCACTCAGATTAAACTCAACAAGCAATTGAACAAGATTGATCATCAAATATACATTCAAAACTTTACATAGTTCTGAATTAAAATAAAAATGAAAGAATAATTGAATTTGCAAAATAAAGCATAAATGAATTTTCATGAGCAAAAAGCTTTGCAAGAATATTCTTAAGACAGATATTTATGTGATGATTTGTACAATAACTATCAATGATGATTCACTTATACAAAAGTTTAAAGTTAATCATGTCATCTTGCAAAAAATCATCAGACTTTAGAATGTCAAGATCTTTGTTAATATGACATAAGTTGAAAATGTTATTACTATTTACATGTCTGAAGATGATGAGCAACTGTCATCATTTCAGAAAAATGTTCAAGAAAACTATTTTGCATTTTATTTTAATTGCTTCTTGTTTAATAAATTCATGATAAATGATTATTTTCATCAAATGTTTAAAAAACAATATTGTATCATCTCAATTTTAAACAACATCATATTAAAAATCTGATATAAAGATGAAATGCTGTTTAAAATTGATATGACTCTTCATTTAAATATTGCTTTTGCAACTGCTGTGTTGAATATCTTTTGCAACATTGCTGTGTTTATTGTGTTCATTAATGTCAACAGCAAAATCAACATGATTAACATCATCAAATTTAAACAAAATGATATTGAAGTCGAGATAAAATTCAGTCTCATCATAGACTACATCAAGACAAAGATTTTCTCAATTAACATTTTTCTTCTCATCTTGTATTTGATACAGATAGCTTTACTCAAAAAGAAATTGATGTCAGATTTACAGATGAAAAATGTAAAGACATGCACAATAAATGTTTATCAAAAGAAAGAAAAGTCAATGATTATTTTCATGATGATTAAAGATATAAAAATTGAGTTTCAATTTCTTTCTGATCATCTTCTAGTTGAATGCAGTCACTTAAGAAATTTATTTGTCATTATCATCAATTGATTAAGTTTACAAGTCAACTATTCTAAGAAACTTTATCTGCTGAACGAGCTAAAAGTTGAATTTGAGACAGTAGAGACATACATTGACTACGACAAATCATCAACAGATTTCAACTTCATGACAATAAAACATCAACTGCGTGATGATTTAAATGTTGAAATAGTAATAATCGAAGATGTCTTAAAGAAGCAAAATAGTATTATGTCATTTGCAAACAACATGATGAACAACAATGCTTGAAATTTTATGTCATCTAAAGAAAGTAAGACAGCTAATGATAATGAATGAGATTATTTGCTTCTTCAAGATGATAGCAATTCAAACCTCAGCTTAAAGAAATCACTTAACAAGAGCATTGAAGTGAATCAATTATAATTTATTTGATAGTAATTAAGTTGTGCTGTTCGCTGAGAATTTCTGTGAATGAAAAAGCTAAGATTGATAATTTAAAGCATAAATAAGAGAGAAATAGAATGAAATAAATTTTGAGACAAGATCAGAATATGTCTGATTTTAGCATGACAATCTCATCAAATACTTGCGTTTTAATTTATTCAGCAATAAACATGAGTTAAAAAGAAATCTAAACAATACATTTGAGATGATGTATTAACTGCTACATATCATTTTAAATCATCATGAAAATAAAGAAGTTTGCAATGTTTAAATTGTTTATGATTTATTGAACATCATATCAAACAATCAATCATTGACATGTTAATTCATTTACGACACTAGCGTGAATATCTTATTTAGCAAGAATGATATTCTCAACTTCATATTATAGTAACGATAATTTCATTGAAAATTAATCATCAAATTTGTAACAGAATTCATGATTTATAACAGTGTCTTTTGCTTACTTTACTTAAGTGTGTGCTCTTCTAGCAGATCAATCAATCTACTCACTTCAATGTTACTGCATACTTATGTTGATTCACAAGATCATCTGAATCATTGCAATGATACTCTTGATTTATATCTTCATTCTGCAATGTGCTTAATTAAGTCTTCTCACTTGAAGAATTGAAAGCAACATTATGTGAATAAACAATATATTTTGATCATGATGAATCTTAAGAATACGTCTAAAAGAACTTCATATACAATGAGTCATGCTTCATTGCAAGCAATGTTCATTCAAATGTAGCTTGACTTTAGTCATTGATATTCAACACTTTCAATGATTGATGAAAACTTAACTCACTAATTGCATATAAAGTGTGATCACAAATATGACGTGTCAGACTTCATTTCATCTTGAGCTTTTATCTTAATCTTGTTCATTAAATCTATCAGCTCAATTCTTCGCTCAAAATCAATTCAAATGAGCGACAATGATAAATATGAATAGTGAGTATCACACATCTAAGAGAAACATCACGCTTAAACATGTTGATGATCAGCTAAATGAGAATCAACTCAAATTCAACAATGTAACTTAAATGTGCATAAACTGATCGCGTCAAGTCGAGTCGAGTTTTCAACTCATCAAGACTTGATTCAAGTCAGAATTCTTGACTTAAGTATTTGAGTCGAGTCAGAAGATTCAATCTGAGTAATTGAGTTGAGTTAAAGAGTTGAAATCGAGTATTGATTCGAAATTTTCGACTCGACTCGTTAAGACTTGATTTAAGTCAGAATTCTTGACTTGAGTATTTGAGTCAAGTCAGAAGATTCAACTCAAGTAATTGAGTTGAGTTAGAGAGTTGAAATTGAGTATCGACTCGAAATTTTCGACTTGACTCGTCAAGACATGAAGATAGATAGATAGATAGTTTATTATGACTTTCTATTATGACTTTCTATTATGACTTTCTATTATGACTTTTCTTCATGACTTTTCTTCATGACTTTTCTTCATGACTTTTCTTCATGACTTTTCTTCATGACTT
>JAABUS010006038.1_pt1 | contig 15114 bp, 19 predicted proteins | sample 5560161 | NCBI WGS metagenome assembly JAABUS01 (sample SAMN10711885, study PRJNA513376) | rock metagenome | isolation source: Antarctica rocks | place: Antarctica: Victoria Land, Trio Nunatak nord | collected 2016-01-04 | reverse complement strand
TTAATGCAACCTTGCCCATACCAGAAAGGTACGATTGTTTATTCAATTGTAAAAATATATTAGACTTTATTTAAGCAGTTTCTGATAAAGATAATGCTGAATGCCAGTAGGTGCAATGCAACCCAGGTGGAAGTGTTGGTTTCAAAACGGACAAGCAGTGCCTTAGAGCTATCGATCCAGGCATTGGCCCTTTCTATCACATTTCGTCTTTTGTACAACTGTTCATCGAAGTAAATATAGTCATCGTTCCGTCGGTGTTCATTTCTTTTATTCCCTGCAATATTGGCCTCAATACCCATCCTGCTGCAATCTTCCCTTAATGCCTTGCAGTCAAAACCGGCATCGGCATTCAGAAAAAGCCCGGCGAGCGGGATCTCCGCCTGCTTTAAGGTTTCAGACAGCTGTGCAAACAATGCATGCAATTCATAAACATCGTTATGGTTGCCGGCTTGCGGCTCGGCACAAGCCAACATAATGCCTTGGTTATCTGCCAAAAACAGCATATTGGTCGTCCTGGCCGACTTCCTGCCCTGATAACCTGGGCCGCACCGCCATTTTTCGCGGGCGTATGGCTGCCATCCAGTTGAACACAGAGGACATATCCAGATGCTTATGGTTAGCACCAAGAAGAGCTATCCACATCCGCTTGAAAGAACCATCCTTTGCCCATCGTGCAAAATGGTAATATACGCCCTGCCAACTCAGTTTTCCTTATCAAAGAACTCTTTTAATGGCAGTTGCCGCCACTGACAACCAGTCTTTAGCCGGTAAAGTATCGCCCTGACAATCTCAGATAATGCCGGACCTGTTTTATTGCCCCTTTTCCCTGTACTCAAATGCGGGACTATCCACCGCTCTATCTTAGTCTTTGCCTATAAGGACTTCCATCAGAAAATTAAGTCATTTTTGCTTCGTAACTTAAATCTCTTACTTTTTTGGAAGTCCTCCCTCTTTTATCTTATAAATACTAAACAGGTTCTTTTTATAAAAGTATCGGACAATACTTCTTCTGGGTAAAATGACTTTATCATTTTTTGTTCAATGACTTTTTTTGCTAATAACAAAATTGTGTCTGAATTAATAAATGATGCTATAGATGCTTGATTAATATCTACATATTCGGGTTCATTTTTGATTAATGACGAAACCTCTTTTTCATAACTTGTAAGCTCAGATTTTAGTCTATCAAATTCATTATCAGCAGTTTCTAATAAAGCTGAAACCCTGTTAAAAGATCTTTTGTATTGATCAGGTACTGAAATTTCTCCTTTATAACCCAAATCATGTTCAATTTCAGCCCAAGCATGTTGCAATATTGATCTAAGTTGAATCTCACACTTTAACTCTTTGTAACGTTTATATTCTTTAAGATTTGTTCTGTTCTCATTTAAAGACACAACAATATGTAATGATTTATAACCAAACCGATCAGCTTGTAATTTTCTTTTATCTACAGAATTCGCTATATCTTTTGTAAACTCCTTTTCAATTAATTCTGCAACAGAATCAATATCGCTTTCTAAATAAGTTATGATTCGTATTCCAATAATATCTGTAACCTCGTCTATTGATTTATACTTACCATTTTTATCATCTGTTTTTTAGACAAACTTTCCAAAGATTTAGTCCTTCCAACTAACTGATGAACAACAATACTTTCTGCAGAAAGTAAATCATTCAAAAGATTAATGATTCTTTCACGATAAGCATGATAAGTTTTTTTATTATTTTTATAATCCTCAAGAATCAAATCTTTCATATTCCAAAATCAAATGTGCGAGCTTTAAAAGTAGTCAAATAATCCTACTTTCGCCAAAATCACTTGTAGGTAATTCATACTGTTTTTATCACACAAAATTTAAATCATAATTTTAGATCATTAATAGTCGGAAAAAAGTCAGTAATAGAGCAATTATTAATATAAAAACTATTATTTTTAGCAAAAAGATGTTATGGAAACTGTATCACCAAATTTGTACGTCAAAGACCTTCAAGAAACTATTTCTTTTTATCAAATACTTGGGTTTCAAGTTATCACTGTAGTTCCTGATAACAGCAATCCTGTATTTGCATTAATGATGAATGGCAGCGTTACCTTTATGTTTCAAACCTTTGCAAGTATCGAAAATATGTTACCTGTAGTATCAAGACAAAATGGTGGCTCTTTGTTGTTGTATGTAAAAGTAAAAAGTGTCCGTGAGTTTTATGAAGATATTAAAAATAAAGTAACCCTATTGCAAGGTTTGGAAACCACTTTTTATGGTGTAACGGAATTTTCTATTCAAGATAACAATAACTTCATGCTTACTTTTGCCGAGGATGAATAATGATGAAAAAAAGCATTGATTTGGAATTGACCCAAGAGGAGAAACATCTAATTAAGACTAAAAAAATTTCACAAAAATTATTAGCTAACTGTGCTATGGATGAAGTGATCACCATATTAAATGCTAATGCTGAAAGGGCTAAAACATTAAAAGGCTTATTTGAATTTCAAAGCATCCCTTCCATAGGTATAAAGTTTGCAAAAGATTTAATGTTATTGGGATATTATGATCTCGCTTCATTAAAAGATAAATCCGGTCCTGAGTTATTAAATGACTATGAAAAGCATATTGGAAAATGGACTGACCCTTGTGTTGAAGATCAGTTTTGGTTAGTTGTTCATTACGCCAATTATTTTGATAGCAAAAAGAAATGGTGGGATTTTACTTCCCAACGAAAAGCTTTTAGAAGTCAATTTGGTTATCCCTCAGACAGGCCCACAAATGCATGGTTTGAAAATGCGAAAGGCGCAGCATTTTTTAAATCTAAGGAATTGCAAGAATTGATTTAAGATTAAATTTTAATGCTTCTTTTACCGGCATAATTCTTCCTACGGAAATTCCCTCAAATTTCACTTTTGCCCAAAAATTACTTTGTAAGTGAAACATACTGTTTTTATTACATAAGAATCTAAATCATTGTTGAGACGATTAACTTAACACTTCCTAACCCATTGGAAAGCGTTTTTAGTGATTGAAAAGCTATTCTTTGCTGATTTGTAACTTTTTAATATTGCCCAATTCATCTTTAACAGTTATAGTTGCTGTTTCTTTTCCAGCTAAAATTGGCTTATTATTAACCATATCGCATAAGTTGATTTTTGAGTAATCTACATCATTTACAGCTATAATTTGCTGGCCGGGTTTTACCTGATTGATGGCTTTTTCCCAAACTACACCGATTACCAGTTTGTCGCCTGTTACAGTTGGCTGAAAAGGCCACTGCTTTTCATTTAAATCATTGCTGCTATTGGTTGCATCAAAGTAAAATTTGTTGTGTATAAAATCCAAAGTTACTATTCCATATTCCAGCAGTTTGGCACCAATGCCGGAAATAGCATTCTTACTCGTTTCAATAAATACATTTTCAAAACGGCTGTCGGATATGTTTAGGAATGGAATTTTTAACCTGTATTTATCTGCATTTTTTTCAGCACCCATCACGCTAATACTGTTTGCCCCAAATCCTTTAGAAATTATTTCGTACACTCCAGATTTTTTGAGTCGGTTCATGTAATCTTCTGGAATACGTAAAAAGTTACTGTCGCCAGTATCAAAACCTAATTGTACATCGATTTTATCTTTAAATCGTACCATAATTTTAGGATCAGTTTGAGCACCAATAGTAGTTGTCAATGGGATACTTTTTTTGTTTTTTAGTGGCAGTTTTTCTTCCTGATCTGTTAGAATAATAATATGCTTTACCGGATTGATGCTCACTATCGAATTTCGTAAAAGGTTGCTGCCGATCACACCATCAACATGCCAGCATTTGTAAAAGTCGGGTATAATTGTAATGGCAGGTAGATGATTAAAAATTAGTTTTCCAAGTTGGATACTGTCAAGGCTGATCGCTAATGAAGAATCTTTATTGCCAAATGCATCTTTAAATATATCTTTATGAACAGCCATTGAACCTGCCTGGGTAGCAAGTTCTTTACTAATCGCTACAGGCGCACCCGTGTCAAATAAAAATTTGTGTTTCTGCCCGGCAATCTCTACAGAAACAAACATCTTTCCGTTAATTGTTTCATAAGGCACTTCTTCATAATATTTTTTAGATGAAGTGCCACCTTGATTGAATGTGAAAGTTTGTGCCAGGCAAAATGTGCTATTTAACAGTAACACAAGAATATAAAAAATGGATTTCATAGAAAAAGATAAGGTTGCAAGTTACAATTTTCGATTATTGATTTAAGAGAAATAGATAACACCATTTTTTAAGCCATAAAAGAAGCATTAGATAGAAATCTGATATTACCTTTTTCACCGCTAAAATTCCCCTCCAAAATCCTACTTTTGCAGCCAAATCACTTTTGTAGGTGATCGATACTGTTTTTATCCATATAAAATTTAAATCATTTTGTAGATGATTAATTTAACACTGCCTGACGGCTCTGTCCGCGAGTACGACAAAGGCATTACGGCCATGCAGGTTGCCCGTTCCATTTCCGAAGGTTTGGCCCGAAATGTTTTGGCTGCCGAAATTGACGGCAAAGTCTGGGATGCCAGCAGACCAATTGAAGAAGATGCCAAAATCAAACTATTAACTTGGAACGATCTCGAAGGAAAAGCTACTTTCTGGCATTCTTCCGCGCATTTAATGGCCGAAGCTTTGGAAGCTTTGTATCCTGGTGTAAAACTCGGAATTGGTCCAGCTATAGAAACAGGTTTTTATTACGATGTGGACTTTGGGGATCAGGAATTTTCTTCAGATGATTTTAAAAAGATCGAAGATAAAATGTTGGAACTGGCCAAAACCAAATCGGAATATATTCGGAAACCGGTTTCCAAAGCTGATGCCATTGAATACTTTACTGAAAAAGGCGACGAATATAAACTTGATCTGATCAAGGATTTGCCGGATGGTTCCATCACATTTTATACGCAAGGTAATTTTACAGATTTGTGCAAAGGTCCGCATATCCCGAATACTTCTTTTATCAAGGCAATTAAGTTGATGAGCGTTGCCGGTGCTTACTGGCGCGGCGATGAAACGCGGAAACAATTGACCCGAATTTATGGCGTAACTTATCCGAAACAAAGCGAACTGACCGATTACCTGCACTTTTTGGAAGAAGCCAAGAAACGCGATCACCGGAAATTAGGCAAGGAATTGGAACTGTTTGCTTTTTCAGAAAAAGTAGGAATGGGCTTGCCTTTGTGGCTGCCAAAAGGAACGGCACTGCGCGAAAAATTAGTCAGATTTCTGCAAAAAGCACAGGAAGAAGCCGGTTATGAACAGGTTATTACGCCGCACATTGGTCATAAAAATTTGTATGTAACTTCCGGCCACTACGAAAAATATGGAGCTGATTCTTTTCAGCCGATCAAAACGCCACAAGAAGGTGAGGAGTTCTTCCTGAAACCAATGAACTGTCCGCATCACTGTGAAATCTATAAAATCAAACCGCGTTCTTACAAAGATTTGCCGGTTCGTTTTGCTGAGTTTGGAACGGTTTATCGTTATGAGCAAAGCGGCGAGTTGCACGGTTTAACCCGTGTTCGTGGTTTTACGCAGGACGATGCCCATTTATTTTGTAGGCCGGATCAGGTAAAAGAAGAGTTTAAAAAAGTAATTGACCTTGTTCTTTATGTGTTTAAAGCTTTAGGATTCAATGATTATACGGCTCAAATTTCTTTGCGTGATCCTGAAAATAAAACTAAATACATCGGCACAGATGAAAATTGGTTGCTGGCGGAAGCAGCAATTATTGAAGCGGCGCATGAAAAGGGTTTGCCAACCGTAATTGAATTTGGCGAAGCTGCTTTTTACGGCCCGAAACTGGATTTTATGGTAAAAGATGCTTTAGGCAGAAAATGGCAATTGGGCACGATTCAGGTCGATTACAATTTGCCGGAGCGTTTTGAATTGGAATATACCGGAAGCGACAACCAGAAACACCGCCCGGTGATGATCCATCGTGCGCCTTTTGGTTCGCTGGAAAGGTTTGTGGCTGTGCTGATCGAGCACTGTGCAGGAAACTTCCCGTTGTGGCTTACTCCAGAACAATATTCAATTTTACCCATATCGGAAAAATATGAAGATTATGCAAAAAAACTTTCAGAAACCTTAAAAAAATCCGATATTCGCGGTCTTATTGACGTGAGGGATGAGAAGATCGGAAGAAAAATCCGTGATGCCGAAGTCAAAAAGATTCCATACATGCTTATTGTAGGTGAGAAAGAAGCCGCAGAAAACACGGTTTCCGTACGTAAACATGGTGAAGGTGATTTGGGCAGTATGTCTTTGGAAGAATTTAAATCATTAATAGAAAAAGAAATAATAATATAACTTGGCATTAAACAAACCGAATTTCAGCAGAGGCCCGCGTCCTCCTTTTAAAAAGAAAGAAGCTGAACACAATATCAATCAATTTATCAGGGTTCCCGAAATTCGCTTGGTTGGCGATAACGTAGAACCGGGGATTTTCAACACAAAAGTTGCTTTGGCCATGGCTGAAGAACAAGAGTTGGACTTGGTTGAAATTTCTCCGAATGCAGTTCCGCCTGTTTGTAAAATTATAGACTATAACAAGTTTATTTACGAGCAGAAGAAGAAGATGAAAGAGATCAAGAGCAATGCCAAGCAAACCGTAATCAAAGAAATCCGCTTCGGCCCGAATACTGATGACCATGACTTTGAATTTAAACTGAAACATGCGCAAAAATTCCTGGAAGCCGGTGAAAAAGTTAGGGCATACGTGCATTTTAAAGGAAGGGCAATTGTATATAAAGAGCAGGGCGAAATCTTACTATTACGTTTTGCACAAGCCGTAGAAGAAGTTGGAAAAGTGGAACAGTTACCAAAATTAGAGGGCAAACGGATGTTCCTGACATTAGCGCCTAAAGCAGCAAAAAAATAAATTTTTAACAAAAAGAGTATGCCAAAAATGAAAACCAATTCCAGTGCAAAAAAGCGTTTTAAGCTTACTGGAACCGGTAAGATCACCAGAAAAAACGCTTATAAAAGCCACATTCTGACCAAGATGTCAACCAAACGTAAACGTGCACTTGGCCACACCAGTTTAGTATCTGATGCGGACTTGGGCAATGTAAAACGGATGCTTTGTATCGGTAAATAACAAAAATGTTTAACCAGGTATTCGGGTCCTGCAAGTTTTCTTTATTGAAACACCCATTACCAAAAATTTAAAAAAATGCCACGTTCAGTAAATGCAGTAGCGTCACGCAGACGCAGAAAAAAGATAATGAACCTCGCCAAAGGTTATTGGGGTTCACGCAGCAAGGTTTATACCGTTGCGAAAAATACCGTTGAAAAAGGTTTACAGTACTCTTACCGCGACCGTAAAACCAAAAAAAGAGAATTCAGGGGATTGTGGATCCAGCGGATTAACGCCGGTGCACGTCAGCATGGCATTTCTTATTCTCAGTTAATGGGCAAACTAAACAGTGCAAAAATTACTCTAAACCGTAAAGTTTTGGCTGATTTAGCTATGAACCATCCTGATGCTTTTAAAGCAGTGGTAGATTCTGTAAAATAAATAAAAGCTGCTTTAGCTTGAAAAGGGAAACTCAATGAGTTTCCTTCTTTTATGGCTTATAAATTTGCAGGACTAATAAATCTCTACTAACTTAGTATAGTATTTTTATACATTAAATCAAAAAATTATGAGTTTAAGATTGGGAGATAAAGCACCAAATTTTCAGGCAAAAACCTCTTTGGGGGAAATAGATTTTTACGAATATTTAGGCAATAGCTGGGGCATTTTATTTTCGCATCCGGGCGATTATACACCGGTTTGTACAACTGAACTCGGCAAAACAGCTGCCTTAAAAGACGAGTTTGAAAAAAGGAACGTCAAGGTGATTGCGTTGAGCGTTGATGATGTAGAATCACATCAGGGCTGGATCAATGATATCAATGAAACACAAAACGTGGAAGTAACCTTCCCGATTATTGGTGATAAAGACCGCAAAATATCAGAAGCTTATAATATGATCCACCCGAATGCTTCTGTAAATGCAACCATTCGTTCACTTTTTATCATCGACCCGAATAAAATTGTAAAACTGATTATCAGTTATCCGGCTTCAACAGGAAGGAATTTTCAAGAGGTTTTACGTGTAATCGATTCCCTGCAATTAACAGCTTATCACAGTGTTGCAACGCCAGCCGACTGGAAAGACGGCGAGCAAGTGGTCGTTCTGCCATCTATTAAAACGGAAGACATCCCGGATAAATTTCCAAAAGGGTTTGTAGAAGTGAAACCATATTTGCGGATGACACCTCAGCCGAATAAGTAGTTTTAAGACTTTTTTTTGAAGGATGCTGTTTTTATCGATAAAAACAGCATCCTTTTTTGTTTCTATAGAAATAGAATGTATTTTTACCTAAATGATTAGTTATGAAACATTTATTTTTATTTGGTTTGTTTAGTTTACTGTTTTCGCAAAGTGCTTTTTGTCAATCGAAAATTGATTCAGCATTGTATAAAAGGCTTAAAGTAATGTATAAGAAGATCAGAAATGGCGGCTTGAATACATTAAGCATAATAAGCACGAGCAATCAGATTACGATGAGGCAACTATTCAAAGAAATTGGGCTAAAACAGATAGTTCGAACTTGATCGAAGTTAAACACATATTTCATCAGTATGGTTATCCGGGTTTTTCTTTAGTGGGTGAAAGCGGAAGTAGCAGATTTTGGGCCATTGTTCAACATTGTGATGACGATATAAAATTTCAACAAGAAGTTTTAGTACAAATGGAAAAAGAGGTAAGCAATCACAATGCTTCTGGTGAAAACTATGCTTACCTAAAAGACCGCGTATTGATAAATCAGGGTCATAAACAATTATATGGAACACAGACCAGATTCAATAAAGAAACAAATAAACATTTACCTTTTCCTATTCAGGATTCTCTTAATGTTGATATAAGAAGGAAAGCAGTCGGTTTATCGACTTTGAAAGATTATTTAAAACAAATGGATGCAGCTTATTGAAAAGTAAATACTGTTTTTATCGGCATAAAAACAGTACCCTTTTTGTTATTATTATTTTTCTTTTTTTACCATTTAGTTTTTTTATATTAAACCACTAATTTAATTGTAACTAAATGCTATGAAAACTGGAAAAGTAAAGTGGTTTAACACTCAAAAAGGTTATGGTTTTATCGTTACCGATGATGGTAAAGATCTTTTCGTACACTTTAAAGACGTTCAGGGTGGGGTGAACGCCATAAAAGACAACGACAATGTGCAGTACGATGTGGAGGAAGGCAGAAAAGGGTTGCAGGCTGTAAACGTGAAGAAAATCTGACAAAATATATACCTGACCGTACAAAAAGTCTTTCATTTGCTTTGAAAGGCTTTTTTTATGCTTTTTGATTTTGATAAAACTTTGTCAATTTTAAAATAAATTCATTAAAAATCAATGCTTGTAGTTTACGAAGAGTTGCAGCGGGAATTTGAAAGGATACTTTTAAACCACAATTTTAGTGCGGTAAAAGCAGCATTATGTTCAGGAATTTTTGCTGATAATAGTTTGGATGGCGTTTATTCGCATGGCCTGAACCGTTTTCCGGTTTTTTTGGAGCATGTAAAAAATGGTTTGGTAAAACCGGAAGCCGAGCCGGAAATTCTAAGTAAAAATGGAGCTTTAGCGCATTGGGACGGACATTTGGCACCGGGAATGTACAGTGCTTCACTGGCGATGAAAGCGGCAACTGATCTGGCAAAAACAAATGGCATCGGCTGTGTAAGCCTTAAAAATACAAACCATTGGATGCGCGGCGGCACGTATGGCTGGCAGGCTGCCGATGCTGGTTGTATCGGTATTTGTTTTACCAACACAATTGCAAATGTTCCACCCTGGGGAGGAAAAGAACCGCGACTGGGTAATAATCCGCTGGTGATTGCGGTGCCGAAAGACGACGGACATCTGGTTTTGGATATGGCCGTTTCGCAATATTCGTATGGAAAACTACAGGAAAAAGAACTGAGCAATGAAATGCTTCCTTTTCCCGGTGGCTTTGACCGGGAAGGAAAATTAACCAACGATCCGGCAGTAATCCGGCAAACGCAGCGTGCTTTGCCCATCGGATTATGGAAAGGTTCCGGCCTTTCGCTGATGCTGGATGTGCTGCTTACGGCTTTAACCGGCGGAAAATCAACGGCAGAAATTACAGCTTCCGGCAATGAATCCGCTGTTTCGCAAACTTTTATTGCCATTTATCAGCCAGATTTGCACCAGGATTTGATCCGGCAAATCATTGCTTTCACCAAAACGAGCGCAGCAGATGAAAGTGGTGAAAAAATTTATTATCCCGGCGAAAAAACCCTCATTAACCGAAATAAAAACCGGGTAAAAGGCATACCTGTAAATAAAGAAATCTGGGAGTCTGTCTGTAAATTATGATCCGATTGTACCTTTAAACTTTTTTCTGCGTTCAGCATCAAAGGTTTCAAATTTGATGCAAAACGTGGAAATAAACCGATCCAAACTTTTTCTGGTAATCCCATTGTTTTTCTTTGTATCGTTCACAAACGATACTTCTTTTACAGGCAAAAATTTCAGTTTTAAAGACGAAGTATTAAACCGGATCAATCAGGTGAGAACGCAAGGCTGCAATTGCGGCAAAGTTTTTATGCCGCCGGTTGCGCCCGTAGTTTGGAACGAAAAGCTTGCCACAGCTGCGGCCAAACATGCGCAGGATATGGCCAATCAGCATTATTTTAGCCATGAAAGTTTAAATGGTGATCAGATTCGAAACCGGTTTGAAAAAGTTGGTTATGGTACAACTGGTTTTCAGCGTTATGTTATCGGAGAAAATATTGCCCAGGGCCAGCAATCCATCGAGCAGGTAAACCGGGAATTGTTTAAAAGTGAAAGCCATTGTAAAAACCTGATGAACCCGGCTTTTAAAGAAGTAGGTGCTTACGTGTACAATTATTATTGGGTGGAAGATTTTGGCGGCCGTTATCCGTTTTATTCAAATCAGGCTGATAAATGAAGTCGAAACTTAAACTCAATTTACAAACAAAGAGCCTGTTTAAATTTTTTCTTTGTTATTTTGGCTAAAGCCATATCTGGATTACTTACCATCCACGGCCTGAAGGCCGTGGCAATTTAGCCCCTTGTTTTATAAACTTTTTATCTGCCAGCAACAAACGAGGCTATTTATTAAACTTCAATTGCCACGGCCTTCAGGCCGTGGATAAAGTTGACAAACTTACAAGGCTTTAGCCAAAAACAAATATAAGATGCCAAGATTTATGGCATAAAAAAAGCAATATAAATTTCTATGATAGAAATTTAAACAAGCTCTAAGATTTTAGGTCGATAAAAACAGTATCAGCTTAAATTTTACCACATCAGTTCCAGCAAAGTTTCATAATCTTTATCCGTCATTTTATAATTGCTGACCGTTATTTTATTCACCCGAAAACTCTGTAAAATATTTTCTTTTTGTTCCTGATTTATACCGGCTTCAGAAAGCCTGACCGGCAATTGGATATATTGGTAAAACTCTTCCATTTTTTTGATAAAAGTGCTTGCCGTGGCATCGTAATCAAAACTTTCCAAACCAAAAACCTGCTTCGACAGAAACCTGATCCGGTTTAAATATCTGTATTGGTGCATTTTAAGCCAGGCGCACAAAACAATTGCAAGAGCTGTGCCATGATCGATCCGGCAACTCATTTCCAATGCAAAACTGATGCAGCTAATGCTTTTATCAGTGTAAATCCTTCCGGCACTTAGCGTATCGTTCAACGCAATGGTAGCCAGCCACATCAGGCTGGCGCGCAGTTGATAATCCTGCAAATTGCTCATGACTTCCCTGCCGTTCTGGATCGCTAACCGCACCAAATCTGCTGTAATATAATCAGTTAAAACAGCATCGCCTTCATTCAAAAACTGCTGAACGGCATAAGCAATCATAATGGAAACGCCCGAAGCCGTTTGTTTCGGAGGAACCGTAACAGAATATTGCGGATCTAAAAAAGCGGTTTTTGGGTAGATCAGAGCCGAATCATATTCTTTTTTGACACCCGTTTCATGATCGCACAAAACCGAAGTGCTGTTCATGGCAGAGCCCGTGGACGCGATCGTCAGGATATTTAAAATTGGTAAAGCTTTTTGTGGCGATGCTTCTTTTAGCATATAAAAATCCCAGACAGAGTTTTTGCTGTAATAACCCAATGCTACCGCTTTTGCCGTATCGATCACAGAGCAGCCACCGATGGCAATTACTACTTCTACCTGATATTCTTTCGCTTTTTTAACCGCTTCGTCCGCATCCTGATAAGTGGCATTCGCTTTTACGCCGGCATAAGTTACGTGTTCCAGGCCGGCCATGTTCATCAGCGAAACTACCCTGGCATACAGTCCGTTGCGTTGTGCAGAACATTCGCCTATAATGACCAGTGCTTTTTTCCAGGATATTTCTGCAGGAAGCTGATCGGCAACTTCCCGCCCGAAAATAACTTTAGTAGGATTGTACTGAATGAAATTTTCCATCAGGCTAAGATAACCTGAATTTTGAATAATTAGAGTTTGCTTTTAAAATGTGTTGACAACGCGATACTTCTTTTAGCATACTTTTAATTTTATAGGCAATTGCTACTCCTCATTTGAAAATAAATATATTTACAGTCTATATTATTTCGCAAATTATACTTTTAAAATGCATTCAGAAGCTGCAAAAAACAGAAACATCCTATTTTTAGTAGTCGTTGCGGCTTTAGGCTACTTTGTGGATATATACGACCTGGTGATCTTTTCGATCGTCCGCCTGCAAAGCTTCAAAGATATTGGCGTAAAACCGGAAAATATGCGTACTGACGGCGAATTTGTGCTGAACATGCAAATGGGCGGCCTGCTGCTGGGCGGTATTTTGTGGGGCATTATTGGTGATAAATTTGGGCGGATCAAGGTGCTTTTCGGTTCAATCCTGTTGTATTCTGTTGCTAATTTTTTGAACGGATTTGTAACCAATGTAGAAATGTATGGCTTTGTCCGTTTTGCAGCAGGCATTGGTTTGGCAGGAGAGTTGGGCGCGGGCATAACCTTAGTCAGCGAAACGATCAGCAAAAAAAACCGTGGTTATGGCACCATGATCGTGGCCGTGGTGGGCTTGTTTGGTGCAGCCGTTGCGGCAACAGTTGCCAAACATTTCAGCTGGCAAACGGCCTATTTTGTGGGTGGCGGATTAGGTTTTCTATTGTTGCTGCTGCGTGCCGGAACATTTGAAAGCAGCATGTTTAAAGAAGCAAAACAAAGCAGTGTAAGCCGGGGAAATATACTGATGCTTTTTACCAATCGGAAGCGGTTTTTCAAATATTTGTATTGTATTTTGATGGGCGCGCCGCTCTGGTTTGTTGTTGGGATCTTGGTAACGCAAGCTCCGGAAATCGGCAAAGCATTGCAGTCGCCAACAGTTTTGAGTGCCGGGACCGGGATTTTGTACACCTATTTTGGTATTGCAGCAGGCGATCTGGTAGCGGGATTATTGGCACAAATCACCAAATCGCGCAAAATTACGATGATGATTTTTCATGTATTGTCGCTAATCAGCGTGTTTATCTACCTAAAAACAGCAGGCATTACCGAGCGGCAATTTATATGGCTGTGCCTGTTTATGGGTTTTTCCTGCGGATATTGGGCCACATTTGTCACCATTGCCTCCGAGCAGTTCGGAACGAATATCCGGGCAACAGTTACAACTACCGTTCCCAATTTCGTTCGCGGCGCACTCATTCCGGTCACTTTTATTTTTGAAAAACTGGTGGCACATCATGGCATCATTTACAGTGCACGCATCATGATGGTGGTTTTGATCGTGATTGCTTTTTTCTCCATCAACCAGCTGAAAGAAAGTTTCGGCAAAGATTTGGATTACGTGGAAGATGATGAATTAAATCCAAACACAGCTGCTACGGCCAACGTATCAATTAAATAAATTTCCGGTTGGGATAATTTAAAAATTTATGGTGATGATTACTAAAGAACAGATTGCAGAAGAATATCGCTTGATCCAGGATGAGATTTGTGCTGCATTGGAGCAAATGGACGGTGAAGCGCATTTTGAGCAGGAGGTTTGGGAGCGGGAAGGCGGTGGTGGCGGCAGGACAAGGATCATCCAAAACGGAAACATTATTGAAAAAGGCGGTGTCAATTTTTCGGCTGTGAGCGGACAGTTGTCTCACGTATTGAAAAAATCTTTGAACGTAGACCAGGATGATTTTTTTGCCACCGGCGTTTCCATCGTCATCCACCCGAACCATCCTTTGGTGCCGATCATCCACATGAATATCCGGTATTTTGAAATGCCGTCATCCGTTTTTGGCGATAAACCGTTGCGCTGGTTTGGCGGCGGCATTGATCTCACCCCGCATTATGTGATCGAGGAAGATGCACGATTTTTTCACCGGCAGCTTAAAAACTGTTGTGATACTTTTCACCCCGGGTTTTATCCGCGTTTTAAAACCTGGGCCGATGAATATTTTTGCATCAAACACCGAAGTGAAACACGCGGCATCGGCGGTATATTCTTTGATCGGCTGGCAGCTAACGATGAACTGACCTGGACCGATATTTTTGAGTTTTCCAAAAGTGTGGGCCGCACTTTCATCCCGGTTTATACCGAATTGGTGAACCGCAACCGGCACAAAACTTTTACTACAGAAGAGCAGGAATGGCAATACCAGCGCCGTAGCCGCTATGCCGAGTTTAATTTAGTTTATGATGCCGGAACAAAATTCGGACTGGAAACCAACGGCCGGGTAGAATCCATCCTGATGAGTTTGCCGCCGCAAGCCCGCTGGGTTTACAATTATCAGCCGCAACCCGGCAGCGAGGAAGCTAAAACCAATAGTTTGCTGCGCAAAGGCATTGACTGGGCAAGCTGAACGGATGCTTCTTTTATCGGCCTAAATTTGGGTAGATAAAAGAAGCATGGATAACTGAAAACAAGGGTACTTTGAAGACATCGGGTTTAATGTAATTCAAGTGCTGCAATGGGTTTATACAACTGGTATCGCACCGCCATCTACGAGGTAATTAGCCCCTGTTAAATAAGATGCCCTTGGTGAAACCAGGAAACC
>JAABUS010006036.1_pt1 | contig 15121 bp, 19 predicted proteins | sample 5560161 | NCBI WGS metagenome assembly JAABUS01 (sample SAMN10711885, study PRJNA513376) | rock metagenome | isolation source: Antarctica rocks | place: Antarctica: Victoria Land, Trio Nunatak nord | collected 2016-01-04 | reverse complement strand
CCTCGACGCGCTCTTCGAGGCCACGGGGGAGGCGCTGCGCTCGGTCACCGAGGAGGACGCTCGCGGTTTCTTCTCGCACTGCGGGTACTTCGAGCCGCAGGTCCACTCTTTATGAGAACTGCTCTAAAAGCCGGAGAGCGGGGCTGCGCGTCTCACGCAACTCCGCTCCCGAGATATTCTTGGCAACCGCACAGTAATCGTCTTCGGCAAGAAGTTCAGACTGTGCTTCTCACAGAGACTTCTGTTAGCGGCGAATCCGCTTGTGTACTTTCATACCGCCGACTTCTTTATCGTCAGTGAAGGACTGGCTACTTTCCTCCGTCCGTGCGCTGTCGTCTGGGCCGCCGAAAGTCATGCTTGATCCAGCGGTCTCTTCTCTTGGTTCCGTGTAGCCTCGCGGTCTTTCGGAGCGTGTATCTTCTAGCGGTATGTCCAGGTCATCCCGACCGGTCTCGTTGGAGCGTGAGGAGCGAGTATCATATCGTTCCTCGTTGGACCGTGAGGAAAGAGTATCGTACCGCTCCTCGTTGGAACGTGAGGAGTGGGTATCGTATCGGCCCTCGCTGGAGGAGACGCTCTCGGTCGGGTGCTCCGAGGATTCCTCTACGCGCTCTCCGTACTCGGTGTCCACGGATCTCTCAAGCTCTTCGCGCGAGTAACCTTCCGACTGGTAGTAGTCGCCGTAGCCGCCGCGTTCGTTCCAGGAGCCGGGGCGTTCCAGACCGAAATAGGAGTGGATGCGGTGTTCGTGATCCGCTGTCATCTCCTCTTTGTTGTCGAAGGATGGAGCGTCTTTGATCATGTCCCTGTCAGCCGCGACTTCTATGAGCTTGCGCCGGTCGTTCACGCGGGCTATCTCCATCGGAATCAGGGTGGACTTCGTCCCCAAAAAGCCCGTCTTGACGCCGATGTACTCGGGCTGGTCATCGCTATCCACGAAGAGGTCGTCCACCTTGCCGATCTTCTCGTAGTGCTGGTCGTAGACCGTGTAATCACTGTACGATTTTTCTAGCTCCTGAAAACGGTCCTGGTGTCCCTCGGTATCCACTTTGGCCTCCTGCCAGATCTCTTGCGGTGTTTATCCGTGCTTACCCTCGCTCTCACGGCCCGAAACGCAAGGGGATAACTAAATCGCCGCCGCGTCTTCGAGGATTTCGTCGGCGTGGGTCTCGGGGGAGACTTCCGGGTAGACGCGGGCTATCTTGCCGTCGGGATCGAGCAGAAAAGTTACGCGGTTCGCGTAGCCCCGGTCACCAAACACTCCTAGCTCCCGTGCCGCGCGCCCGTCCTGGTCGGTGAGGAGCGGGAAGTTGAGGTGGTGCTTCTCGCGGAACTCGCGGTGCGACTCGGGTGAGTCTAGCGAGACGCCGTAGACTTGTATGTCCGCCTGCCGGTAATCGTCCATCCGGTCGCGGAATGAGCAGGCCTCAGCGGTACAGCCAGGGGTGTCGTCTTTCGGGTAGAAGTAGAGGACGGTCTTCCGCCCGGCAAGGTCCCCGGACGATAGGTGATATTCATCCTCGGTGATGAACTCGACGTCCGGGAGTCGCTGCCCCTTCTCCGGTATGTTTGTCATGGCGCTCCTTCGGTAGTTTGTGTTGTCCGAAGTTTACGTCAAGTCCAACAAAAAGGATGGAGAGACCGGGGGCGAACCTCCGGTCTCTCTGATACCGGTCTACGTGCCGGTGATCACGTAGACTGGGTACATGACGCTGTTGGGGTCAGAGCTGTGGGGGAGGCCCTGAGCGTGGCCCATCTCGTGCTCCACGACCCGCACGCGGTCGTTCGGCCCGGCCCCGAGGCTCTGCAGGTAGCAGTCGTTGATGTAGATCGTGCCGGAGACGGTGTAGCCGTCGGAGTACCAGTTGTAGTAGCCAACCTCGCTACCGGCAAAGCAGGTGCTGTAGACGGGTACGTAACCGTCGCTGTCCACCGGGCTGTACCCGTCCGATGCGTCCGCAGCGTTGGCCGTAGCCAACGCTGCGACCAGGGCGACTATAAGGCCGATTATCGAGAGCTTGAACATCCTGCGCGTTGTCCCGGTAAGCGGAAAACACGTGGTTACCTGACCGATCATTTCGTTTCCCCCTCCTTCATGGGTCCGGTATTTCCGGACCTTTTGCCTTTTGCTGCCGCATACGATACGTTACTTTTCGTTTCCCCCTCCTTCATGGGTCCGGTATTTCCGGACCTTTTGCCTTTTGCTGCCGCATACGATACGTTACTTTTCGTTCCCTTGCAACGTGTCCGCCGTTCGATAAGGTTCAGGCGCTACCCGGTAGTTGCGTAGCGGGCGACGATCTCCAGGGCATCGAGGTCCGGGGCGAGCTGGCGGGTGATGCCGTCGAGCAGTCCAATAGCGCATCCCATCAGAAGCAGCTTCGGCGGGACGTCCCCAACGCTCGCGCCGAGCTTCTTGCCAAAGTCCTCGAAGCTCGCCCCAGTGTCAGTCCGCTCGTCGCCGAGCAGCACGCCGACTACTCGCAGCAGGGTGTCGAGGTCGGTGTCTTCGCTTACGGGCAGCCCCGCTTCCCGGAGCGCTGGGATGAGGGCGTCGAGGTCGCCGCCGCGAAGGCCGGAGACCAGCTTATCTAGCGCGGCGGTGAATGAGGGCTCCAGGGCGAGGGTGAGACCGTGGTCGAGGAGGACCAGCCGCGGGCCGGGCTGGACGAGCAGGTTGCCTTGGTGCGGGTCGGCGTGAAGGATGCCTCGACGGAAAAGCTGGTCGGCGTAGACATCGTTCAGGAGTTCGGCGACTTTGTCAGGTTCGATCTCCGCGGCTACCAGCGCGTCGCGGTTGGTGATCTTCACACCCTCCACCAGCTCCATAACGAGCAGTTTTTCTGTTACCAACTCATCCACGACCTCCGGAACGATTACGTCGTCCCGATCTTGCAGAGCCTTCCGCAGATCCGCTATGGATTTCGCTTCGCGGCGGAAATCTAGCTCCAGGGGAAGCGTCCAGCGCAGGTAGTCGGCGATCGGCTTGAGGCGTATCTGGGGTTCGAGCCGCGCTATCGCCTCGAAGATCGAATCGAGCGCCGCGAGGTCCGCTTCTATCAGCCCCGCGATGCCGGGGTACTGAACCTTGACGGCGACCTCCCGCCCATCCGTGAGCCGGGCGCGATGCACCTGCGCGATGGAAGCGGCGGCTATAGGTTCCTCGTCGAACTCCGCGAAAACCTCCGCGAGCGGACGGCCAAGCTCTTGGGACACGGCCCGCCCTATAACCGTCCACGGTTGTGGAGGGACCCGGTCCTGCAGGGTCGATAAGGTTTCGGTGTAGGCGGCGGGGAGGAGATCCGGCCGGGTCGAGGCGAACTGCCCGGCCTTGATGAGGGTCCCTCCGAGCGCCTCCGCCGCGTCCAACGCTCGTCCCGCCCCGCGCCGGTGCTGCAGTTCCCAGTCTTCCGGTCCCACGAGGCCGGGGTACCATCGCGCCCGTTCCCGCAGCGCGATGTATCCGAGGTAGAGGTCCGAGGCGACGATGCCGAGCACCAGCGTTCGCGGCGACCACGCGCCGGGCGGTCGGGGCAACGCGCGTCCGGCGCGCTCCCCCGCCGCGAGGTTAGCTCCGGCCCAGAGGAACCATTGCGCCCGCGCCAGGTCCCCGAGACGGGCGAGGTTGGCGAGGTCCGGATTTTCCCCGGAGTCCGATGCGGCCTCGATGACGGCCTTCGTTTCCCCGGCGGATCTTTGGGCGGCCCGCGCCAGTACCCTCTCCGCGCCATACGCGCCGGTCCTCCAGAGTCGGGCGCTCTCCAGCCAGTTACGAAAAAGGTCCGGCCCGAAGGGAGAACCCGCCGTCATGTCTCGCTCCCGCTCATGGCGATGGAGTATATGCGATGGACTTGCCGGAATGCGGAAAGGGTCAGGAGACCTCGTATGCGAATACGAGCCCGTACACTTCTGGCTCGCCCAGAGGCAGGGATCGGAACTCTCCGGTCTTCTCCACCATCCGCCATCTACCTTCACGTTCCAGGGAATCTTGCTCCTCCTCGAAACCTCCTTCGAGATACGCCTCCCGGCGAACGCTGAAGATAACGTGGCCGTCAGGACGGGTGACGCGCACGATCTCTCGCAGGGACTCCGGCGGGGCGTGGCCCGTCGTGAACACCCCCGAGGAGAGAGTGGCGTCGAAGGCGTCGTCGGGGAAGTCCAGACGCTCACCGAGCATCATACGTTGCAGGGATTCGTAGACGCTCTTCTCACGGGCCTTCTCCAGCATACCTTCCGAGAGGTCTATTCCGGTCAGGTCCGTGTAGCCGAGGAGGTGAAGGATCTCACCCAGAACCCCCGTTCCGGCACCGGCATCCAGCAACTTGTTGCCACGGTCCAGATAACGTCCGGCCAGACCGGCTACGACGGCTGGGATCTTGTATCCGAAGCTCGATACGTCACCCTCGTAGTCGCTTGCCCAGGCGTCGTAACCATCGGCCAGCTCCCGCCTGTCACGAGCTTCGTATACCTTCCGCAAACGTTCGGACTTATCGGAGATGAGGTCGTCCTTCCCTAGAGGTTGCCCAGCGCTCGGTAGAGTAGCTCGAAGAAATCCTCACGTTCCAGCTCGACACCGACCTCCGCGTTCGGGGGTTCTCCGGTGACGCCAAAGTAGTCGCAAACTGTCTCGCCGCGTGTGAGCGGGCTCTCGCACTCCACGTCCACTCGCATCGGCCGCGTCTTTAGCAGGCCCGGCTCCAGCACCGCCGCGACCGCCACGGGATCGTGTAGCGGCGGCGCGTCGAAGCCGTAGATGCTCTCGTAAGTGGCGGCGAAGAACTCAAGGAACCCCGCGACCACTCTCCCGATCTCTCCGGTGGACCGCAGGCGCTTCCTCTCATCGGGACCTGCCCCCGCTTGATGCGTCACGTCGAGGCCGGACATCGTTATGGGCAAGCCCGAGTCGAAGACCTCGCGCGCGGCCTCCGGGTCGACGTAGATGTTGAACTCGGCGGCGGGTGTCGTGTTGCCGAGGCCGATACTTCCGCCCATGAGCGAGATGTGCGCGATGCAGTTCTTTAGTTCCGGGTACTCGCGCAGGAGGAGGGCGATGTTGGTCAGTGGACCGGTCGGGATGAGGGTTACGGGTTCGGGAGAATCCCGAAGGGTGCCAGCAATTAGTTCCACGGCATTACGCTCGTCGGGCTCGAAGGTCGCGGCCGGTATCTCCTCCGGCCCGTCCAGCCCGCTCTTGCCGTGGACGCTCTCGGCGGTGTGAAGCGGACGCTCCAGCGGTTGCGAGGCTCCGGCGGCGACGGGTACGTCAGCGCGCCCGATCAGAGACAGTATCCGCAGCGCGTTGCGAGTAGTCTTCTCTAGAGAGACGTTCCCGGCGACGGTCGTCACGGCAAGCAGGTCCAACTCCGGCGCTCCGCAGGCGAGCATCAGGGCCACGGCATCGTCGTGGCCGGGGTCTACGTCCAATATTATCGGCTTTGGGCTCACACACGCTCCTCTTCTACGCCACGGTTCGCGCATAAGTTATCTCTTTTTCAGGCTCGCGTACAGCGCGACCGGGAACGGAGCCGAGTAGAGCAGGTACCTGAACTTCCGCTGCCTCACCGCCCAAACCACCGCCGCCAGATAGTACGGGAGCAGGAGCAGCGCCGGAAGTCGGCCGGTTTCGGAGCTCCGGCCGGACGTAGACTCGTATACCCGCTCGTAAATAAAGGTCACGCCGGAGAGCAGGGAGGCCCAACCGAGGTAGTTGATGAGCGGCACACCCCTACGGCCGTTGACGCCCTTTATTTCCGAGGCGTAGGCGCCGCCGGCGTTCCACTCCCACAGACCGGCATCGAGTCCGAACGGGTCCAGGATCAGGTCAAGGCTCGTTCCGACGAACGCCGCCGCCAGCGGCATAGCCTTGCTCCGCTCCTCTTCCGGCAGGCGGGCCAGCAGCCGCTCCATCAAAACGCAAACGCCGTGGATGACGCAGTACCAGTCGAGGACGATGGCGAGCGGCACGCCACGTATCCGGGGCCGCGTGCGGTGCCGCAGGAGCTTTAGAGGACCGGTGACGAGGAGTTCGCCAAGTGCGGGCATGCCGGTGCCCAGAGCGAAGAAGACGGCGGCGCGGCGCGGGCCGCGGCTTCGGACAGAGGACGCCAGGTTCAGACCGGCGCTCAGGACCGCGTGGGCCAGGATGACGTTCGAGGTTCTCCGGGGTGCGTCGTTCATAGCGATTGTGGCCTCCTCCGCACCCGGATATTATCTCTATGCTGTAACGTGGCGCAAACCAGGTGCTGACGGATGAGGTAGCGCCCCGTAGAATAACTCCATGCTAGGACGCTACGCGGAGCTAAAGGCTCAACTGCCGCCGGGGACCATACTCTTCTACCAGGTCGGGACGTTCTTCGAGACGTTCGAGGAGGACGCGAAGAGGATCTCCCAGGCCCTCTCTATCCGCCTGACGAGCCGCGAGGCCGCGGACTACCCCGGAGGCCGCGTCCCGCTCGCCGGAGTACCGGCCCACTCCCTGCAGGAACACCTGGCGACACTCCTGCGAAAGGGACACTCCGTCGCCGTCGCCGAGCAGCGCCCGCACCCGGCGAAGCCAAAGCAGTTCACGCGCGAGGTCACCCAGATCCTCACGCCCGGCACCGTCATAGAAGACAACGTGCTCTCCGCCGGTCACGCGAACTACCTGGCGGCGTTCGTGGTCCGGGACGGCGTTGCGGCCATCGCGGTGGTGGAAGCATCCACCGGGGAGTTTACCGGGACCGAAGTGCCGGAGGAGCAACTCGGCGCCGAGCTTGAGCGCTGGTCTCCGCGAGAGTTGGTCGTCCCGGAGCGGACCGCCGCCGAGGACCTCCCCAAAGTGCGCGCGACCGTAAGCCCGGCGCCACGCTGGACGTTCGAGCCGTCGGCTGGGGAGCAGGCGCTCAAGAGGCACTTCCAGGTCTCGGGGTTGAAGGGTTTCGGGCTGGACGGGCGTCTCGCGCTGGTGGGAGCCGCTGGGGCCTTGATCCAATACCTCTCCTCCCTGCGCGGCGGCGCTCCTCCGGAGCAAGTAGTCTCCTTCCGGCCCTACGACCCCGGCTCCGGGATGGTCCTCGACGCAGCCACCCGCCGCAACCTCGGCCTGGATGACCTGATCGAGACGATCGACCGGACGAAGACCCCGATGGGCTGCCGCGCCCTCCGGCGCTGGCTGGAGCGTCCGCTGCTTGAGGTGGATCGTATCCGCCAGCGTCTCGAAGCCGTGGACTCGCTGGCTCCGGACTACATGCTGCGCGAGGAGGCGCGCGAGCACCTGAGCCGCGTCCCGGACATAGAGCGGATCGCCACCCGCATCGTGCGCCTCTCCGCTTCGCCGAACGACTTGCTCTCGCTCAAGGGCGCGCTGGAGGCCATCGCGCCGCTGAAGGAGGCGCTGGGTCCGGCGGTCGAACGCAGCTCGCTCCTTGACCGGGTGCTGGTGGCGATGGAGGAGCCGCCGGGGGTGCGGGAGCTAATAACGGCAGCTATCTCAGAGGAGTCAGGCGAGGTCATCCGCGCCGGATACTCCTCCGAGCTCGATGAGGCGCGCGAGTTCCGCGACGGCGCCCACGAGTGGCTGACCCGCTTCGAGGCCGAGGAACGCCTCAAGACCGGCCTCAAGAGCCTCAAGGTCGGCTACCGGGACGGTGAGGGCTATTTCATCGAGGTGGCGGGCAAGGACGCCCCGTCCGTCCCGCCGCGCTACGAGCACCGCAAGGCGCTCAAGCACAACGCCCGCTACGTGACTACGGAGCTAAAAGAGCACGAGGCCCGGATGCTGACGGCACGCGACGAGGTAGAGCGGCTGGAGCGTCAGATCCTCTCCGAGATACGCGCCGCTGTGAAGGACGCCGCACCGGAGCTTCAGAAGATAGCCCGCGCCATAGCCGTCGTGGACGTGGTCGCCTCCTTCGCCGCCGCCGCGACGGAGCTCCGGTACTGCCGCCCCGAGGTGACGGAGGAGCGCGGCATCCGCATCGTAGGCGGACGGCATCCGGTAGTCGAGCACAACCTTGAGACGCCTTTCGTCCCCAACGACGCGGGGGTAGGCGGCGATTCGCGGTTGCAGATCATCACCGGCCCCAACATGGCCGGGAAGTCCGTCTACCTGCGCCAGGTCGCCATCATCACTCTACTCGCCCAGACCGGCTCCTACGTCCCGGCGGACGAAGCGACTCTGGGCGTAGTCGACCGCATCTTCACCAGGGTCGGCGCGGAGGACCGGCTCGCGAGCGGAGAGTCGACGTTCATGGTCGAGATGACCGAGGCCGCGAGCATCTTGAACAGCGCCACGGAGCGTTCGCTCGTAATCCTGGACGAGGTAGGGCGCGGGACCTCAACCTACGATGGGATGAGCATCGCGTGGGCGATGGCCGAGTACCTGCACGACGACGTGCAGTCGCTAACGCTCTTCGCGACGCACTACCACGAGCTTACGCGGCTGACGGAGATACTGCCCGGCTGCCGGAACTACAAGGCCAGTGTGGAGGAGGTTGGGGGTGAGATCGTCTTCCTGCACAGGATAGAAGCGGGCGCCGAGTCGTCTTCCTACGGCGTACACGTAGCGAGACTCGCGGGACTACCCCGGCAGGTTACTGACCGGGCTGGAGAGATCCTCACGCGCCTCGAATCCGAGGGCGTCAAGGACTTTGCCGGATAGAGGGATCGTGCCGGAAGGTGCTAAGATAAGCGCATGAAATTTCCGAGCACGGACAAAGAGCGCCGGGAGCTTATAAACCGTCTGGCGCGGAAGAAGCTCTCCCCGGAAGAGATCAGACATGGCACTGACGAGATACCCGAGGAGTTCTGGTCGAGGCCGCGCCCGAAGCCTTCGAATGGCTCATTGCTAGAAGCCCTCTTGAAAGACCGCGAAGAAGGCCGCTAGCGGTCCTTGAGGGCCTGACCGATGCCGATCGTACGGCGCTTGCCCAGCTGCGGGATGTTCATTCGGAGGTCGGCACGACCCTGGACTTCACCGAGAGGTTCGCCGCGATAGTGCGAGAAAGACGCGGCGGCGCCGAGCTTGAACAGTGGCTACTGGACGCAGAAGCTAGTGAGGTTAGAGAGATCCGGCAGTTTGCACGCAAGGTCCGCCAGGACGAGGCCGCGGTGCGAGCTGGCTGCACGCTCGAATGGTCGAACGGGCAGACCGAAGGCAAGATCACAAAGTTAAAAGCGATCAAGCGGAGCATGTACGGGAGGGCGAAGTTCGATCTGCTCCGACAGCGGGCGTTGTACGCAGCATGAGCATTCGACTCACCAAAAGCTGGGGAGAGCCACGCGGGAGCATTTTTATGTCAGCTAGTCGTTACGTGGTACGGGTTACTTCTCATTTCGTGGGATCGTGCGCCAGATAGCGCCGCCCGCGGCAATCAGGGCGAAGCCCGCGAGGGCGACCCATAAGGCGACGCCCCCGGTGTCGGGAAGCTGCGCGATACCCGCTCCGATTCCCGCTACGCCTAGTGCTGCTCCTGTTCCGTGATACACGTAGACTCCTTTACCAGTTAGTCGATGGATTGAAAATTGCCCGAATGTAGCTGTATGCGTGGGCCGCCTGCAAAAACAGTTCATACGGCGCCTCGAATACGAGTATTGCTCCTAGTGCTGCTCTGATTACACCTCCTCTCTTGTAAACACTCGCCGCGTGTTCGGCGGCGAAAATGGCCGTTATCGCGGCCCATACTGGGTATAGATGGAAACTGCCCAGTGCTACGCCGTAGATCAGGGTTGCGAGGTAGGCGGCTGTTGCCACGATGCCGACGGCTCCCCAGATTAGACGTAGGGTGAGTTCGCGCGTTCCGGGGATGAATCCGTAATCCATAATCGTGCGAACGGCGCCTTCCTTCCACCGGACACGTTGGCGCCATAGGTTGCCAACCGATCCCATGGTTTCGGTCGTAAGAGAGCACGACGTAGGAGCTATTACCCGGTGACCCAGGCTCACGAGCCTAACGGATAGATCCAGGTCCTCCACTAGAGATGATGTCGTGTAAAGCATCCCGGTCTCCCTGGATGCGCAAATGCTTCTAGCGGCGTCCACCGTGAGGAGCATCGCCGTGCCGGTGAGGGTTAGTGCTTTGCCGTGCAGTCTCGCAACGTCCCGCTCGTAGCGCAGATACTCCTGCTGCTTGCAGAACGTCACGTAGCGACTTACGAGGCCATCTCCGGGACTGCCGCTCCGACCGCGAAACACTCCACCTACCGCCGAATAACCGGAGGCAATCTCCCGGGATGCCTCCTCCACGAAGGCGGGGGAGAGATAGGAGTCGGCATCCACGATTAGCAGAGAGTCTTCAGCGGTCAGGTTTCCTTCGAGCATCCGGTAAGCCGCATTCAAGGCGTGAGCCTTAGTATTACCCTCGGAGACCTCCAACACTTCGGCGCCCATTTCGAGAGCTACACTCGAAGTCTTGTCGGTGCAGTTGTGGGCTATAACGACGATCCTATCTAGCCGCCTGGTTTGCGCCAGGAGGTGCGCTAGACAATCCGCTATAACGTCCTCTTCGTTGTGAGCAGGGACGAGGCAGATTATCATCGCATCTCCTTATCGCGTTTCGCGGGTCGTCCCGGACTCCGGCGCACCTCTTCCGCCTTTACATCCTTTGGGATCATCCACCTGTTCTGCCACTTGATAGCGCCGGGGATACGTCCCTCACCCAGTACGCTGTTGATGAAATAGGCGTATTGATACCCAAGATGCTCAGCGGCATCTCGGGCGCTCATGTACTCTTCGACGTTCATGATTTGCTCTCCTCTCTAAACCTAGCGCCATCCGATCGCGTCGCAAACGGAGGAGGGAAGGTAAGGGTTATCGTAGTGCTGCGACCCTTCGACGATGTAGGCGATTTGCTCGCAGTCATCGGGTACGACCATCTCATCGTCGTCTTCGTCGTTTAGGAGTTCAGGACCTCAAAACACTGTCCCCACTTCTCCCGTGCCTCTTCTTTGGTGTAGGTGCCATAACCCAAATGCCCTACGACCGGGTACAGGCTCGCCTGGTAAGGCCTGTCTGGCGAAAGCGGTGATAGAAGCTCGTGCACCATATAACCGTCGGGGCACTCATAGAGGCACAGAGTGGCGCTGAACTGTTCGTTTGGGTCAATCGAATCCGCCACCCCTTCCCACAAGCCGATCTCCTCTCCCTCAAATTCGACTTCCTCAACGCTCCCGGAATCACCCTCCAGGTACTCTCCTACTTGTACTTTCATCCATCCTCCTCTCGGTAACGGGCCGGGCTCCTAGAGAGTAGGATACCCGGCCCGGTGACACCCATGGGTGTCAGGTTAGCTGTTCGTCGTCTGCGCCTCCTCTAGCTCCCGCATGGGAGCCGTCCAGCGGCGCTCCATGTCCCTATCCGCCAGGAGGCGCTGTACGGCCGCCCTCTCGCGCAAGGGCTCCAGGTACCCGGCGAGGACGCCGCCGGCCTCATAGGCTTGCCGCATGAAGCGGTAGAGCAGGGTCAGGTCGTGCCGCTACCAGTCCGGCGGGACGCTCATCCCGTAATCGCCGTACTCAAACCGCAGTATGCCGGGATCTATGTTGTCCGCCAGCTCCTCCGGCGGGTAGGCCGCGCTCGCGGCCCTCTCGTATGCTTCGTCGTACGCGGCCTCGGAGATCGACGCGCTCCCAAGCGCCGCGCGGACGGCGGGGTTAAGGTCGAAGCGGTGAGCCTCCGCGCCCTGCAGGATCTCGATCTCGTTATTCGCGGACTCGGTAAGCTCCTGCAGGGCGTCCGGGTGCGACACAACGCACGCTATGGGCTCTTTTCGCGGCGAGGGGTCCGGATACTCCATGTACCCGATGGCCCGCGACAATTCTTCAGTCGTCATTCGTTTCCTCCTCAAGTAGTGGTGATCTTCTCTAAAGCGGACACGGTGTCCGGGTTAGGCTGGTGGTCCGCGTTCGGTAGTCATAGCCTATAGGACCGGAAGCCAGGACTTATTGGAGCATCGGCGACAAGGGACGGCTTCGAAGACTTCAACCTCTTCGCCAGCTTCGCTATCCTCGACCACGTGGCCGATAAAGACGGTCCCGTCGTAGCAGGCGAAACACTCCCGGATAGCTTCGCTGGGTGCGGGTACGGTAGACTCTCTGCTGTCCATTGGGGTCCTTTCCCTTTGGGCCGGGCTCCGGGGTGCTCCACCACCTGCGGGGCCATTTCTTTATCCGACACCACCATTCTAGCAGCTAGTTAGTAGTTATTCAATAGTTATTTGGTATAATATAGGCAGTTAACAGAATGCGAGCTAGGAGGTTGCTAGGATGCAGGCCGTGGTTTACGTAGGCGATAACCTGAAGAGACTTCGTACTCTAAACGCGCTCACCCAAGAGGAACTCGCGACTAAGGCGAGTCTGACGGCGGCGGCTGTCGCGAGAATCGAGCGCAACGAAGCTGAGCCGCAGCCCTCAACGCTCCGCAAGCTCGCCGGCGCGCTCGGGGTAAAGCCCGCGGAAATCGTAGGAGAGTAGCCATGCCTAACACGAACGGCCACGGTAGCGGAGCTAAGAAGGCTATCCTCTACGCCCGCGTCTCTACAGATGAGCAGGCCCGCTCCGGCTATTCTCTCGCGCAGCAGATAGAAGCTCTGAGGGAGTACACGGCTAGCGAAGGCTACGAGGTCCTCGAAGAGGTCATGGACCCCGGCCAGAGCGGGGCGTCCCTGGAGAGGCCGGGGATGGACCGCGTGAGGGACCTGGTGGCAGGGACCCCTGGCGGCGTCTCCGTGGTGCTGGCACAGGACCGGGACCGTCTGGCCCGCAAGCCGGCCTATCACTACCTGCTACGCAAGGAGTTTGAGGAGCATGGGACCAAGATCCGGGCTCTCAACGACCGCGGCGATGAGAGTCCGGAGGGAGAGCTAACGGACGGCATTCTCGACCAACTCGGCAAGTACGAGTGCGCCAAGATCGCGGAGAGGAGCCGGCGGGGTAAGCTCAGGAAGGCGCGAGAGGGGAAAGTCATAGGCGCCCACCGTCCTCGGTACGGGTTCAAGCTCAACGAGGCAAGAAACGGCTATGAGGTTGACGAGGAGAAGATGCAGCTCGTGCGGCGCATCTTTGGCATGGTGGCCCAGGGCGACACCTTGCGCTCTATCGCCCGTACCCTTGATAGGGAGGGGGTGCCAACGCCTAGGGGGGCGAAGTTCTGGGACAGAAGTTTCTTTAGAACCTGCGTCCTGGACGATGTGTACAAGCCTCACCGCTTTGAGGAGGTAGCACAAGCGGTCACGCCAGACGTTGCGTCTCGCCTGGAGCCTACGAAGTCCTACGGTCTGTGGTGGTTTAACCGGATGGAGATGAAGTCTACGCAAGTCTCCGAGGCCACTGAGAACGGTCGGCGCTACGCCAAGAAATACCATACCCGCCGCAAGCCAAAAGAGGAGTGGATAGCCGTACCCGTGGCTTACTCGGGTATATCCCGCGAGATGGTCGAGGCGGCAAGAGAGCAGATAAGCGACAATCATGCTCCCTCCTCTGCCGGAAACCGTTTCTGGGTACTCTCAGGCGGGATCGGGCGGTGTGCGGTGTGCGGAAGGGTACTCAGGAGCCGCAAGCGCGGCAAGAACAGGAATGGCCGGCGCTACGTTTACTACTACTATCGTTGCTCTGGCTACGACGCCCACGGCCTCGAAGGATGCGAGAACTCCCGCTTCGCGAGCGCGACGAAGTTGGAAGAACAAGTATGGGGGTTCGTGCGGGCGCTCCTCTTAAACCCCGATGAACTCCGCTCCGACCTCGACCGCGCCATAGAACTAGAGCGGGATGGAAGCCGGGGCGACCCCGAAGCCGAAGCGAAACACTGGTTGGGTAAGCTCTCAGAGGTAGACGAGGAGCGGCGCGGATTCTTGAGGCTCGCCGCCAAGGGCCACCTTGCCGACGAAGAGCTAGACGAAGAGTTGGCCGCACTAGACGAGGCCCGCAAGATCGCAGAGCGGGAGCTTGAAGCGCTTCGAGGCCGCCGGGAGCGTGTGGAGCAGATGGAGGCAGACAAAGACGCGGTGCTCGAATACTACGCGGCCCTGGCCCCCGAGAAGCTAGACGCCCTGACCACGGAGCAGCGCCACCAGCTCTACAAGATGCTAAGAATGAAAGTAATGGTGTCCAAGAGCGGAGACTTAGACATAGAACTCGCCGCCGTACCCGTTGATAACTCGGATAACAGCGGCGGTTCTTCCACTCTGGAGGACAGGCCGAGATCTGTCCTCATGGACGGCCCATAGTGAAGCGTGTAAGGCTTGCGGATTTGCTTCGAGAGTTCGGGAGAGGTTAGCCCTCGTCGTCTATGAGGGTCTGGCCCAGGTTGAGGATGGTTGGAGCCCAAAGTCCGACGAAGATCCCCGCCTCACGCTTACCCGAAGCGTAGAGGTAGATCGAGATCAGGATAGACAGTAGAGTTCCTCCGACGTAAACGCCCTTGCCCACAGCATGCCTCCTTGTTTTGGTTACCGTCCGACTATACTCCCTGCCGGATTCTATAAACTGTAAGAGAGATCATACCGACCAGGGAGGCCCGAGCCACATGTTCCGAAGCGAGGAAGCCACCACTAGCGTAAGACGTCCTGACCAGGGAGGCCGCTCGACGGTCTTCGGTACGCGCGGCGCCGTCGCCTGCGAACATCCGGGCGCCGCTCTCGCCGGCATCCGCGTTCTGGACGCTGGGGGGACTGCCGCCGACGCTTGCGTGGCGATGGCCGCCGCGATGGCCGTCCTCGCGCCGATGACGACCGGTATGGGCGGTGACGCTTTCCTGCTGTTCTACGAGGCCGAGACCGGACGTATCTTTGGCGCGGATGGCTCCGGCCGCGCCCCGAAAGCTGTCACCATCGAGAAGCTGCGCGGGCGTGGGCTCTCCGGGATGCCCGAAAGGGGCGGACCCTCGATCACCGTCCCTGGCGCCGTCCGGCTCTGGGAGGACGCCGCGAAGTCTCTGGGCCGGCTGTCGCTCGCGGAGCTCTTGGAGCCCGCCCGCCTCTTTGCCGAAGAGGGCTATCCTGTCTCCGAGGTCGTCGCCCGCTACTGGGAAGTGGCCGAGGAGTTGCTGCGCGAGAACGAGGCCGCGGCGAAGACCTTTCTGCCGGAAGACCGGACTCCGGCGCCGGGCCAACTGTTCCGCCAGCCGGACCTCGCAAGGACTTTAGCTGCC